>JABEBW010004052.1_pt1 | contig 28925 bp, 25 predicted proteins | sample 7245961 | NCBI WGS metagenome assembly JABEBW01 (sample SAMN14506364, study PRJNA622280) | hot springs metagenome | biome: hot spring [ENVO:00000051]|acidic hot spring [ENVO:00002120]; feature: spring [ENVO:00000027]|sediment [ENVO:00002007]; material: sediment environment [ENVO:01001048]...
TGATTATACATGATCGTACAAAAGAAATTCTGAAAAATTCCAGATTAATTAATATTTCCGGAGCAGATATAAGAGGTGTAGAAAATGGAAGATATTGAAAATCCTTGCAAAAAGCATAATAATTTAAACAAAAAAATATTTAAAAAACAGGCAATAATTTCTTTGCCCATTTCTATTCTAGGTGAAGGATTGAAGGGAATATTTAAAAATGGAGTTCTTTATTTTGACTATGCAAGAGGATCATATTATTTTTCAGTTTTCAAAACAAGTCCAAACTATTATGAGATAATACAAAAAATTAACCAAGTTAAAGGAAAAACGTTTGAGCTTGAATCCCTGGTTTGGATGGAACTTCCAAAGCCATCCAGCAATTACCCTGTACTGAATGAAAAACTTACTGGAAAAAGACTTTTTGAAATAGAAGAGTGTGTATTATATCCTTCTGGAATAATCAAAGAGGGTAGGATTTACCATCTTATTCAATACACGGAAAAAGCTGAAAAAGAGTTCACTAAGTTAATTCTGAAATATATCAATACATTTAATGAAGTTATAGGTCCGGGATCTTTTGTCATTGAAGAAATATCCGAAGTTACTGATTTTGTAGAATTTTTGAAAAAATTGAATGTTAGTTTAAATTTAACTGAGGTGGAATTTAGTGCTTTTTACCCGGAAGAGTTTAGTGCTTTAGGCAAAAACCTTTCCATAGACCCTGAAAATGCAGAGTTGATTGTTATAGAAAATGAAAAAATAATCTCCTTTAATGTAAACTCATTTCTTTCCTTTGACAATGAAATACGGAATTTTTTGAAGGGTCCCATATCTGAAATGTTAAATAAATTTAATTTTCCGATGTTTTTAGAAATTGAATGTAAAGATGGAAAATGTAATTTGAAATTTTTATATGAAAGTGAACGTGTTAACGGTCTATACCATACTCTATACTGGCTGATAGATATAGGTATAGATATTACTCTTGAAAGGGTCACCCAGATAAATATAGAAGGATCTAAATTCCCAATTTTAAATTAATGAATGTATGAAAAATTTTACTTAAAAGTTCAATAGAAGGTAGAACTTTAAAATTCAAAATTTTCAGTTTTATCGGCAATTGTCGAGAATAAATTTTTATAATTGTCGATATTAGGGATTTACATGCAGGAAATTTTAGTTCCAAAGGCAAGGGAAATAGAGAACAACGAAATTGAATGCCCAATAATTAAAATGTTTTCAGATGTAACAAACAGGGAAAGAGTCTCTCTATTGGAATGCAAGAACTGCAAAAACTTTGTTGGTATCAGAGATAACAAGGTTCTTTGTGCTTACGCCTGGATTTAAGACTTTAATTCTCTATGTCTTTGAAAAAATTACCATAAAAAATAAAAATTTTGAATTCCCCTTTTCCTTATTTTTTGAGAATATCTTTTTAAGATTTTATTACTCTATGGTTCCATCGCATTTATCGTTCATTTCAATTGTTGGATTTTATTTCAGATACTTTTCCTCAAGATACTTTATGAGATATTCAGGGTTGTATGTTTCTCCAAAATTCTTTTTCAGAAGATCCTTTGGAGCATATATGGATCCATATTTGTGTATCTTCTCGCGAAGCACTTCCTTTATTCCCCTGATATTGTTTTTACTCAAATAATCATCAAACTCAGGAATCCTGTATCTTATCATGGCGGAAATAACATTTCCCAGTGTGTATGTTGGGAAATAGCCAAAGGATCCATTGGCCCAGTGAATGTCCTGAAGAACGCCCTCTGATGTATTCTTAGGTCTCACGCCAAGATATTTTTCCATAAAATCGTCCCATATTGATGGGAGATCCTTTACCTGTATTTTTTCTTCCAAGAGAAGTTTCTCTATTTCATACCTCAAAACTATGTGGAAATTGTATGTAACTTCATCGGCATCAACCCGTATAAGGCTCGGGGAAACGGTGTTGAAATAAATGTAAATATCATCAACACTGTATTTTCTCGCAATTCTAACATTTTCAATTATATGGGGATACATCATTTCAACAAAAGGTCTTCCCCTTCCAAGTATATTTTCAAAAAATCTTGATTGTGATTCATGAAGACCAAGGGAGGGCGCCCCCTTTACTGGTGTGAATTCAAGTTTTGGATCCTTCTGAAGTTCATAGATGGCATGGCCAGATTCATGAATAGTTGAATAGAATGTTGATTTGAAGTTTATTCCCTCGTATCTTGTTGTTATTCTTACATCATTTATGGAGATGGATGTTGTGAAAGGATGAGCGGATACATCCATTCTAAATCTATCAATTGGCATTTCCAGTACTTCCAGAATCTTTTTGTTTAAGATCTCCATCCTTTTTACATCATACTTTTTGTTTTCCAGAGGATGTTTTTTGGAAAATTTTCCTTCCGAGACTATCTTCTCTAAAATTGGTTTGCATCTGTTCTGTATAGTTCCAAAAACACGATCCGCATCATCCACGGTGAAACCTTCCTCGAAAAGATCCATCAATGCGTTGTAAGGATTCTTTTCATAACCCAGTTTTTCTGCAATAATTCTTTCAATTTCAACTATTCTTTGTAAATAGGGGCTGAACTTTTCAAAATCTCCCTTTTTCTTTGCCTCCCTCCAAATAACAGATGATTCCGTTGTGACTTTACTCAATTCTTTCAAAATTTCAGGAGGTATGGATACATAGAAATGTATTTCCCTTTTCAATCTCCTCAGGATCCCTTTTTCGAAATCATCAAGATTTTGATCCTCGATACTTTCAACCTTTTCCTTTATTTTATAAAAAAATTCCTGCTGCATAAGTTCAAGGTTTGAGATTACCTCGCCCCTTATCTCGATACCGCCTTGGGGCATGTATGTTTCCAGATCCCAGTTCAGTAGTCTCTGTGTATGGGATATTGACTCATATTTTCTATATTCCTCAAGAATATCCTTAATTTTTTCGTTCATAAATGTGTTAATGTAAATTTTTATTTTAAATTTTTTTGGTAATTATTCAAAAAAGATTTTATATTTTCCATTACTACATTTAAATATGAGCATCCTTGAGGAAATGGATGCTTATACGGGAAAAATAACAAAAATACTTCACCAGCATCATTTGGAAATTTTAAAGGTAAGTGAAAATTTTCTCAGAGGTAATATAAACAATGAAAATTTCCTGGATTTTGTTGAAAATTTTGTTGAAATACATATGGAACTTGATGAAAATATAATTATGCCAGAGTTTAAAAAGAAAATTGAAAAATATTATCCATTCCTTTTTGACACAGTAATACATGAAATCAATGCTGAACATCTTGGAATAAGAAACATAGTATGTAAAGTGAAAATATCAGAAAATAAAAAAGAGTATCTTGTTGAAGTAGCAAGAAGAATCATCATTTCCACATACAAAGAAGAAAAACTTCTTTTTGGATTAATTGAAAAACATACTGATGAAGGTGATGGGGATAGAATAATCAAGAATGTTGAAAGATTCCTGGATGAAAAAAAGAAAAAATGATTTACAATTTTCTAATTTAAAAACAAAAATTTTTTAAATGATTAAATTTTTTGTTATCTATGGCTGTAAAAATTTCCATAATATATTATTCCCTTTATGGATCCACATACTTTCTCGCAAGTGAGATTGAAAAGGGAGCTCTTGATGAGGGAGCTGAGGTAAGATTAAGAAAGGTACAGGAAACAATACCTGAAGAAATATGGAAAAATTTAAAGGGCGTTCCAGAGGCTAAAGAAATGCAGAAGGATGTTCCTATAGCAACAATTGATGATCTTGTATGGGCAGATGGTATTGTTCTTGGTTCACCAACAAGATTTGGTAATATGGCCGGGCAGATGAAAAATTTTCTTGATCAAACAGGTTCTCTGTGGGCAAGGGGTCTTCTATATGGAAAACCTGTTGCATTTTTCACAGGTGCATCAACAATGCATGGTGGCCATGAAACTACTATACTTACTATGGCAACCTTTGCTTTCCATCATGGCATGATAATTGTACCCCTTGGTTATTCCAATGAATTTGTTGGTAATACAAAATCGGGTGGTGGACCCTATGGACCATCACATAATGGATCAGATAGGAACCTTACGGAAGAAGAAAAGGAAATTGCAAGGGCCATGGGAAAAAGAATTGTTCAGGTTGCAAAAAAATTGAAAAATTAATTTTTTTCAAGCATTTTCAAAGCCATCTCCAAAGCCTTTTCCAGCTGTAAATCCCTTCCGGATGCATAATCCTGGGGGCTGTTTTCAATGAATATGTCAGGTTCAGTTCCTCTGTTTTCAATTCCAAAACCCACATCCTTAAACCAGAATGCATATTCAGGCTGTGTTACAATAGTTCCATCAATAAGCCTTCTTCTTGGATTTATTCCTATAACACCTCCCCAGGTTCTTGTTCCAATAAGGGGACCAATTTTCATAAGCTTGAATGCATGGCTGAAAATATCCCCATCAGAACCCGATAACTCGTTGGTCAGGCAAATAACAGGGCCCTTTGGTGATTCCGGTGGATATTCAACCTTCATCCCATGCCTTGGATTATCATATCCTATGATCTTTCTGTTCAGTACTTCAAGTAAAAGTGGTGATACGTATCCTCCTGAATTATAGCGAACATCAATTATAAGGGCATCATGTTCAACCTCTTCAAGATAATTCAAGAAAAATTCATTGTATCCCCTTTTACCCATATCAGGTATGTGAACATAACCAACCCTGTTATTGCTGATTCTATGCACAAACTCCTTATTTCTCTCAACCCATTCCCTGTATATCAGCAACGATTCATCGCCCAACAATCTAACATTCTTTACGATTTTTTCATTGTTTCTCAAAAATGTCATTGCAACAATTTCATTTGCCATGTTCAGCAAAACCTTACCTGGTGGGTTTGATTCATCAAGTTCAATTCCATTAATTGATAAAATAATATCTCCCTCTTTTGCATCCGCACCAGATTTGGATAAGGGAGAAACATCATCCATTCTCCCTCTATAAATTTTCTTTATGTAATATTTTCCATTGTAATCTATCTCACCACCCAAAAATCCCATGTTTTCCCTTGGTGAGTAATAGTAATCGCCCAAAAATTCATATGAATGGGATGTACCAAGTTCCCCCTGCATTTCCCATATAAGATCTGAAAGCTCTGCCCTTGTTGATATTTTTGGCAAAAGGGCAAAATATTTTTTGAATATATCATCCCATTTTATGTTTTCATCCTTCCAGTAATTTTCTTTCATCAAAGACCAGGCCTCGTATAGCATTTCACTGAATTCAAGAGAAGGATCAATCTTTAATTTTATTCTTGAGATGTCAATTATACCAGTTTCTTTGCCGGGATTCGTATTCTTCATTTCACTTTTTTCAGTTGAACTCACAACTCTTACAATGTTTTCATATTTGTATGCCATTTTTGATCTGTCCGATGATAAAACAAAAAATTCTGCCTTTTCAACAAACTGCTCATCCTTCCTATCGTTTATGTCGTAATGTCTTATTTCTTCACCAATAGGTTGATCCTGTGATGATATTGTTAAATTTTGATAAAGAAAACCGTTCTTCACACCAGCTATTTTAAAATATCTTCCCTCCGGCAAAGGAACAGAAACAATTCTTTCATCAATGTTCTCAAATTCTATTCTTATTTCTTTCTGTTCTCCATCCGGCTCATAGAGGAATGGATTCTTTATTCCACTGTTAAGGGTTAAAAGATAAATCTTCGATGGTAAGGGGTATGAAAGATTGTATCTTATAATTTCATCAACGGGCAGTGAACTGTGCATTGAAATAAAGTAAAGATATCTCCCAAACGGATCAAAGGATGGAGAAACGATCCATCTATAGTTCTTTTTAATGTCAACAAAATCCATTGTCTTTATATTTCTGATCCTCAGTGTATTTTTATTCTTTTCTTCAGAAATGACATAGGCCACAAAATTATCATCTGGCGAAATGTCAAGGTATTCAATTTCCTCACTTCTTGTTCTGTCAAGAAATTTCAATTCAAATTTTTCCATCTCAAGAAGATAAAGCTCCTGCCTCATTGTTGATAATAATGCTATCTTACCGGATCTGGATACCCAGAGATGCTGTATTGGTCCAACATTACAATCTATAATTTTCTCAATTCCATTTTCATTAAAGAGAATTATCTTTTCCTTACCATTTTCAACAAGAACAGATATATTTTTGTTATCCTTTGTGAACTGAACAAGTCTGTTTCTTATTTTATTGTTAACAAAAACTGGACCTTCCCAGTTTTTCATTCTTACTACCTTCCCCCTAATGCAAAATGCCATCTCTTCACCATTTTCATTCAGAAAAATTCCATCCAGATAATTCAATGGATTTTCCAGATCTCTTTCAAATAAATGTTTTTTTGATCCATAAATATCCAGGGGAATTTTTTTAACTTCTCCATCATAAACATAAATATCTCCAGCCATCTGAAAAACAATCCTTTTTCCATCGGTAGATGCAAATCTTACATAATAATCACTGTTGTTTGTATGAACTCTTATATCGTTTCCATCGAGATCTGATGAATAAAGCTTCCCAACACCTTCATGATCCGATAGGAAAAATATTCTTCCATTCAAAAGCATCGGTGATGCAAGATTTCCATTCAAATTCTCAAGGATCCTTTTGAAAGTTTTACCATCATCTTTTGAAACCCATATCTGACCGACAGTACCACCCCTGTACCTTTTCCATCTAGCAGGATCAGCCGTGTTTCTCCCCAAAACGATTATGTTATCTTCTATGTAAATATCATTTGCAGGACCAAAAGGTAATTTTTCAGGTATCCCTCCACCAGGATCCATACAAAAGATTTCGTTCCAAGCATTTTTTGGTGTTTGATGGTTCGATGAAAAGTAAATTTTTCCATTGAAAAAACCTAGAACCTTTAAATTCCTGCTGCCAAGATATGTTAACCTTCTCAGATTTCCTCCATTTGATGGAATAACATATAGATCAGATTTTATCGTATTTCTTTCATCACCATGGTTTCTATAGAGAGCAAAAGCAATAAGGGATCCATCCCGTGATATTTTTGGGTATTTTATAACACCAAAACCATCCGTGAGCCTTTTCAGATTTTTATCATAGATCCATAGATCATCCTCTGTTACAAATGCTATTTTATTCTCTCTAACTGAAGGATACATCAAATAATGATCCATGAAAATAAAATAAAAAAGATGTAGATAAATTTTGATGTTTTATTTTCTTTCTTCAATTTTTACAAATTTTCTATCAGCAGGACCCTTGTAAACTGCCCTTGGTCTTATAAGCCTGTGCTGTTCCTCAACATACTCAATGAAATGTGCCTGCCAGCCGGTTATTCTTGAAAGTGCAAACAATGCTGTGTAAATATTATTCCTGAGCGGAAAACCTATTGACATATAAACGATGCCCGAATAATAATCGGTGTTTGGATAAATTCCCTTTATGCCGTAGTTCTTTATACCCAATTCTTCAAGTTTTGTGGCAATCTGGTAGTATTTCTTTGCCTCTTCGTTCCCCACTATGAGTTTTTCAGCAATTCTTTTGAAAATTTTTGCCCTTGGATCATATGTCTTGTATACCCTGTGACCGAAACCCATTAGCCTTCTTTTTCCTGGTAATATGTTTTCATTGAACCATGTTTCAACCCTTTCCGCAGATCCAATCTCCGCAAACTGTGCAATTGCGGCCTCCGCAGCACCACCATGAAGAGGACCCTTTAATGCTGCAAGTGCAGATGTCACACCCGAATATATATCTGATAATGTTGAAACTGCGACAAGACCAGCTGTGGTTGAGGCAGGTACTTCATGATCTGTGTAAAGGATTAATGCTGTATTCATTGCATCAATCTCATCCTTTGTAACATTCCTTCCAAATGTTGCTCTTAAAAATGTTTCAGCCAGCGTTGGGTATGGTTTTACCTTTACAGGATCCATACCCATAATGTGTCTGTAAATGTTTGCGGTTATGGCAACCATTCTACCAATCTGTACTGCCGCAACATCCCTATTTGTTTCTTTGTTCCATTTAAAGTTTGTTTCTTTTGCTGCAAGGGATGCAAAAGCCGTCATCTGCATTGCAACAGCATCTGATTCCCTTGGTAATTTTCTTATAATGTCAATAACAAAGTCAGGAATATTATATCCCTCTTCTATTTTCTTTTTGAAATTCTTCAACTGTTCCAATGTTGGAAGATTCCCATAAAGAAATAGGTACTGTATTTCCTCCACCTGTGCATTATTGTTAACAATATCTTCTATGGAATACCCGCCATACTTCAGTATACCTTTTTCTCCATCTATTGTAGTTAATCTTGTCCATTTTATGTTCACATCTTCAAGTCCTTTGCTGATTTCTTCACCCTCAGGCATTTTAAACACCTCGTTAATTAATCAAAAACTCATTATTTAAACATTTTACACTTAAAGTTAATATGGATCTTCGTTAATTTCTTAAATTCTTAAGAAGAGATTATATATGACTTCCTATTACGAATTTCGATGGGGAGCTTCTGAAAGAGGCTGAGAGGATTCCGGAATGAGGAATCGACCCATTGAACCTGATCCGGATAATACCGGCGGAGGGATGGTTTATGGAAATAAACAAATTAAATAAAAAAACGAAATACCAGAATGGCCTTTTGATCTCATCATCAATGGGCATGTTTGTCTGGGGGATTATAGCTGCAATTGCACCTTTGACCACTTCCTGGCCATTTGTTGAAACTTTACCAAAGGTGTACGAAAGTATTTTTCTCTTTTTGCCAACATTTTTCATGATGGTGGGAAACCTTTTGTTTGGATCTCTTGCAGATTACATTGGCAGGAAAAAAATTTATCTTACTACAATTTTTCTTTATGCTTCCGGTTTCATTACAATATTTTTTGCAAACAATGTATATATTCTCGTACTGGGAATTGCACTGAGTGAAATGGGTGTTGGTGGTGAGGAAGTTGCAACTCTATCATTAATATCCGAAGATATACCGGTTGAGGAAAGGGGAAAATATCTTGTGTTTGTACCAAACTGGAACAATATAGGAAGTACTGTTATTGCATTCATATTCCTTTACTTTTATTCATCATCAATCTCCATACAGAAACTTTATTTTGTAGGTATTGCCCTTTTTGCAATTTCGATTGCAATTTTCACCAGATACAGAGTTCCGGAATCATTCAGGTGGCTCAGGGATACCGGTAAACATAATAAGGCAATTGAAGAGATGAAAAAAGTATCTCTTACGCCTGAATCAAAAAAGATTAGGGCACCAAAATTCTTGCCAACATTGGTTTTCCTTGGGATATTGGGTATTTCTCAGTACCTCACATTCGGTCTCATGGCTTACATTATTGGACCTTATTACTTCCCAGATAATAGTAGTTTGATAATCTTTATGGCATCATTGGGTGCTTCTGTAGCTGGTTTAATGGCCATGTATGCCATAAACATAAGCAGGAAAATTTTCGCAGTGTTCTCCTACTTTGGTGGATTTATTACAACCGTTCTAATATTTTATTTCCTCAACATCTTTCAGAACTTCTATGTGTTTCTTATTATGCTTTTCATTAACATGATGTTTTCAGAGTTTGCTTGGGCAACAAGAACAACACTTGAACCCGAGCTCTTTCCAACAAAAAAAAGGTCCACAGCCATTGCTCTAATTAGAATCTTTCCAATGGTCTCATACATAATTTCAGTTTTCTTCACCTCCTCGCTGGATCTTCAAAGTTTTATTTTATACAACATCGTTCTCTGGGGTATCGGTGCATTTTTAACATTGATATGGTACTTTTATGGAATTGAAACAAAGGATATCAGTATGGATTTCATTACATAATCTTCTTTTTATTCAATTTTTTTAAAAAGTCCCACAAGCATTCCGAAATATGATGGTAAAGCATATTGAAAATATTCCACCCTGAAGTTACTGTTCTCTCTGAGTATACCAAGAAGTATAAGAAATGACCAGTAACTGTCCGGCTTTGCATTCTCTATAACTTTTTCATCAATATCCTTCAACCTTTCAAAATCATTTTCCTTTAGAATTTCAATAATTCTCTCATCAAATATTTTCGCATAGGGGCTGTACCCATAAGGTCCTGATTCGAGGTGGGTATGTGCCTGATCCACGCTCACAATTATACCAATTCTCTTTTCATAGTTTTTCAATACTTTTCCAATCAATTCACCAAATTTTATTGAAACATCTCTTTCAATCTCCCTTGCCGGCGTAATCAAAAGAATTTTTCTATGTTTTTTGTTCAAAAAATATAATGGTATGAAACTGCCCCAATCTAACATTATCCTTGAACTTTTTCCTTCAAGTGCACCGAAATTTACACCAACAACTGGCATTGATTTATTCTTTGCATTTTTATATATTGTTTCACCAAGATCTCTATCACATCCAAAGCTCAACCTTCTTTTTCCAAGATTACCGGATGCATATTCTGTCAATATTATGGCAAAATGGTCACCTATTCTTATGTTATGTGGCGTAAAAACAACAATAGTGTCCAAATTCAATTCCCCAAACCTCTTAACCACATGATCCATTGCGTCTCTCAGTTTTTTTGATTCCTTATCCTTAGGATCCAAAATCTCCTCACCATGAGGGACGATTGCAATAATTTCAATCATTGATTGAAAAATCCTTCCATTGTATATAAAATTTTGGAGAAAAAATTTTCCAAAAATTTAACAATAAGGATCTTTTAGTAAAAAATATATAGTATTTGGCTAATATTCAAAAAGGTGGAATAATGCCTGAACAAAAATTGGCTGAAAAATCTGTTGGTTTTTGGCTTTTGGTTGGGCAAGGAATATCAGGAATTGCACCTCTGGTGGCCATGACATCTGTTTTAACCGCCTCAGCACTCTATGCAGGCGGATCAGTTCCACTTGTTTACGTTTTAGGTCTATTGGTTGTTTTCTTGGTTGTGAATACCATTTACCAATTTTCGACAAGAACAGCAAGTGCTGCGGGTTATTACAGATTTGTCACAAAAAGCCTTGGGCCAAAACTAGGTTTTGTTACAGGTTGGCTTTATATTCCATATGCCTTGGGTGTGTTACTTAACGAAGCTATTTTTTATGGCCTTATGGTTCAACTTGCCATACCATATTTCTTTGGAATATCCTTACCAAATTACACATGGTTATTAATAGTAATATCCTTTCTTTTTCTCGAGCTCCTCATTACAATTTTGGGGATTAAAATTTCCCTACGATATACTCTTACATCCTCACTGATAGAAATTGCATTAATTCTCATATTTAGCATAGTTGTGATCGTAAGTGCAGGTCAACAGAATTCCCTTTTACCATTTACACCTGCACTTTCACCCACAGGTTGGGAGGGCGTTTTCTATGGTGTTTTCTTCTCTCTTCTGGCTTTTGCAGGTTATGATACTACAGTGAATATAGCGGAAGAGGCAAAGATGCCGGAGAAAACTATAGGGAAGGCTGTTATAACACAGGTTCTACTCACTGGTTTTGTTTTCATAATAATGGCCTATGCCACTACAATTGGATGGGGGATGTACAATATGGACTCTTTTGCTTCTAGCATAACAAATGGAATATCAATACCAGGTATTCTCCTGGTAAACAAATATCTTGGCATTGCAGCTGTAATTGCAATGCTTGTTCTTGTTGGAAATTCTACCATTTCCAGCAGTACTTCCTTTCTTAATGCGGCTGGAAGAAACCTTTTCTCACTTGGTAGAGAGATTCTACCTTCAAATTTTTCAAGGGTCTCGGAAAGATTCAGATCGCCCTATATTTCGCTTTTAACAATTTCATTATCATCTTTGGTCATATTACTTATATTTGCTCCCTTAATGGGTGCCCTTTCGGATGTGAGCCAAGCACTTAATCTTTTCCTCATTGCGGCAACTGTCGCAACACTTGGAACAATTACCATGCAAATCTTGATTAACTTTGCTATGCCATTCTATTCCAGAAAATTTAAAAAGAGGGATATTATTCTTCACATTATCCTTCCAATATTGGCTCTAATTTTCCTATTGGGAGCTCTATATGCAAGTCTTGTTGGTGTTACATTTCCAGTGGCATTTGCGCCCATTATTTTCTTTGCCTGGGGCATTGTAGGATACATTGTTGTATCAATAATAGGGCGTGATAAAAACAAGCTTGAAAAAATTGGGTCAATGGGGATGGATTTCTGATGACATACGTTCGGAATTTTATTGGATATGGTGAGACTCCTCCGCACATAACCTGGCCAAACAATAGTACCCTTGCACTTAATATTGTTTTTAACTACGAAGAAGGTGCAGAGCATTCTGTAGCTGAAGACGGCATTATTGAAAGTATTGGAGAATTTGGTCCGGTGGACAAAAATGTAAGGGATGTTGGAATGGAAAGCGTATACGAGTATGGACAGAGAGTAGCAATATGGAGAATTCTTAACTTTCTGAAAGAGGAAAATATAAAGGTTACATTCTTTGCTGTAGCGAAAGCACTTGAACTTAATCCATACGCAGCGAAAAGAATCGTAGAGGATGGGCATGAGATCTGCGACCATGGTTACAGATGGACTGAACTTTATAACCTATCATATGAAGAAGAAAAGGAAGAGATAAAAAAGTCTGTAGAACTTATTGAAAAAATTACAGGTAAAAAGCCTGTGGGTTTTTATGCCAGGGAACCTAGTGAAAATACCATAGATATAGTTTCTCAAATGAACAACTTTATTTATGATTCAGATGCATACAACGATGATCTTCCCTATTTTTACAGCAACACAAAATTGTTAATTGTACCATACACCCCCGATGCAAACGATTTTCATTTTCTCAGCCCCATGCACAGGTTTGCCACAAGTGAAGAATTTTACGCCTATCTTAAAGATACATTCGATGTTTTGTACAGGGAATCCATCAAATCTCCAAAAATGATGAGTGTTGGTTTACACGTTAGAATAACAGGAAGACCTGGAAGATTCGTTGCATTTCAGAAATTTATCAGATACGTTAAGAAATTTGATAGGGTATGGATTACAACAAGGGAAGAGATTGCCAGATACTGGATTGAAAAATATAAAAAATTTTAGATCTTTAAAAACCTTTATTTTGTTGTATTTCATTATCCAACCATGAATGCCCTAATATCCGTTTGGGATAAAACAGGTATTGAAAAATTTGCAATGGATCTAATTTCGTTGAACGTTAAAATTTATTCAACGGGTGGAACGAAAAAATACCTTGAGGAGAATGGAATAAAAGTTCATGGCATTGAAGAAATTACAGGTTTTCAGGAATTGCTTGGTGGAAGGGTAAAGACACTGCATCCAAAAATTTTTGCCGCAATTCTGGCAAGGGATGATCAGATGGATGAAATAGTAAAGATAGGTGTTGAACCAATTGATATTGTTGTTGTTAACCTTTATCCCTTTGAAAAGACAGAACCGGACATGGAAAAACTTGTTGAAATGGTTGATATTGGTGGTGTCTCTCTCTTAAGAGCAGGGGCAAAGAATTTTCAGAGGGTAACAGTTATATCAGATCCTGAAGATTTCCAGAGGGTAATTGATGAAATTAGAAAATTTGGGAACACAACCCCTGATACAAGAAAACAACTTGCCCTGAAGGCTTTTTTCATAACATCAAGATACGATGGGATAATAAACAAAACTTTTCATGATCTTTTCTTTACGGATCGGTTAAATTCAAATCTTTCAGTACATGCATTAAAATACATTGATCTTAAGTATGGAGAGAATCCACAGAATCCTGCCGCTTTCTACAATTACGGAGAGAAAAAATGGATCCCTCTGATGGGTGAAATTTCATACAACAACATACTTGATTTTGATTCGGCCTGGAGAGTTGTGAATGAATTCGATGAAAGTGCTGTTGCAATAATAAAACACACAAATCCCTGCGGTGCAGGGGTTGGTAAGGATTTCAATGAAGCTTACAAAAAGGCATATGATTCAGATCCACAATCAGCATACGGTGGAATTGCTGCCTTTAACGGTAAAGTTGATTTAGAAATTTCTCAACTGTTAAGAGGGCACTTCTATGAGGTTGTTGTTGCTGAGGATTTTACAAACGAAGCCCTAGAATTTTTTAAATCAAAGAAAAAGAACCTTAAGGTTGTTAAAATGCTAACTAAACCAGAAAATTATGAGATAAGAAGTGTTTCAGGAGGAATACTTTATCAAAAAATCGTTGATAAAGATCCTGAATTTAAAGTTGTTACAAAAAGGGAACCGGATGAAATGGAAAAAAGGGATCTCCTCTTTGCATGGAAAATAGCAAAACATGTTAAAAGTAATGCCATAGTTCTTGCAAAGGACAGGGGAACAGTTGGTGTTGGGGCGGGTCAAATGTCAAGGGTTGATTCAGTAAAAATTGCAATTATGAAAGCTGGTGATAGATCAAAAAATTCAGTGCTTGCTTCAGATGGATTTTTCCCTTTCCCTGATAACATAGAGGAAGCGGCAAAAGGAGGTGTGAGGGCAATAATTCAGCCTGGTGGATCAAAGAGAGATGAGGAGGTTATAAAAACGGCGGATGAATACAACATTGCTATGGTATTCACAAATGTAAGAGTGTTCAAACATTAGGTGATAAATATGGATCCAGTTGGCGAAATAATAAAATATGGAAAAATACTCCAGAATTTTGGTTATGTACATTCAACACACAGCGGGAATATAAGTGTAAAGTACAACAACAAAATTTACATAAAGAAACATGGAAAAATGCTTGGTTACCTGAAAAGGAATGATGTTATAGAATTAAGCATGGATGATGAGAAGAATTATGATAAGGCATCTGTGGAGGTTTATGTTCACAGAGAGGTTTATAGAAAAACGGAAAAAATGGCAGTAATACATGCACACACACCCTACGCATTAGTAATTTCACTTTTTTATGATAAAATATATCCTGTTGATGATGAGGGAAAATATTATTTGAATTATATTCCTGTAATTGAAGCAAAAAAAACAATAGCATCCATGGAGGTTGCGGAAAAATTATCATCAATTTTAAAGGATTTACCGGTTGCAGTTGTTAAAGGTCATGGAACATTTTCAGCAGGTAAAAATCTTGATGAAGCATTGAAATATCTGAGCCTGGCAGAATCCATATCACACATTAAATACCTTTACGATTCATATTCAAAGAAATTATAATTTTTCAACCTGAACGAATGTTGTGTTCACAGCAGATACCCTACCGTAACCTTCCTGGGTGGTATCAGTGGTTAAAAAATTAACATTCCAGCCATATATGCTCGGCCAGGAGCCCTTATAAATAACAATGCATTTCTCCTCTATTTTTTCATCAATTTTCACCTTTGTTTCAATACTGCCAAATTCATTATATATTTTAACAAAATCATTACTTTTTATTCCCATTTTCAACGCATCCACAGGATTCATATAAGCATATGTGTCGAATGGATACAGATTATTATGCTGGCTTGATATGCCCTGTACATGTGTTGGACTAAGTAACCTGAATCCTTCATTTTCATACCTTTTGTAATTTTCAAGATCCCTTAAAATTGAATTTAAATCTGGTCCAATTTCTGTTCTTATTCTTTCTATTTTTACAAAACCATCTCTGAAGAATTTTTCTTCATCTACGTTTGCTTTTCTCAGTATATTCTTTATTATTGATTTTTCATCTTCAAAAAGATATGGATCCTTCAGATCGAGCTTCTTTGCAAGTTCAACAAAAAGATCATGGTTGGATTTTGCCTCCCCCGCAGGATCGAAAATTTTCTGGTTGTAATTTAAATAGTCATGGTAATAGGAATCAACTATATCCTCATGCTCGAAAAATGTCGTTGCTGGCAAAAATATATCTGAGTAAAGAGCCGTATCTGTCATATAAATGTCATGAACAACAACAAAAATATCCTCACTGCTCAAAACCTTTCTCAGAAGATTTTGGTTTGAAAGTGAAACAAGAGGGTTATGGTTGTAAATGATCAATATTTTTATTCCATTTTTTAAAATTTCCTTTCCAAGATCCGCCTGATTTATTATTTTCCTTTTATCATTCATTCCAGAAACATATGTATAATCTATTCTATGTTTTGCATCGTAAATAAACCTTCCCTCCTCACCTAAAATGGCAAGAAGATATGCTATCATTTTTACAGCTGTTGCACCATAGAGATTCCTCTGAAATCCATAACCAATATGAATCACAAGTGGTTTCAATGTTATAAGATCATCAACAAATTTTTCAATTTTCTGTGTCTCGATACCAATTACTTTTGAATATTTATCCGGTTCGTATTCTCTGGCATATTTTTCCGCAGGTCCTATTTCATATCCCCTTTTCTTCAGTATGTTTAACATTGTAAGCAAAAGATCCACATCTGTTCCAACTTTTAATCTTATGTGAGTATCCGCGGCCTTTGCGCTCTCGGTTATCAATGGATCCACAACGTATATTTTTGCTCCTGACATTTTTGCCATCTTCCAGCCATGAATATTCGTCCAGGCTGGATTTATACCCCAGTAAACAACAAGCTTGGAATTTTTTATTTCTTCAGGATCAACACCTATGGATGTTCCAAATATATCCTTTAAAGCGATGGATCCTGCTTCATCACATATTGAATGATTAAGCTTTGCTAAACCCAGATAATTAAAGAGTCTCTGTGGGAAATGGTATGAAATTATTCCCCTATTTCCTGCATATTCAACAGGCAATATGCTTTCCGGTCCATGCTCATTCATTATGTTTTTCATCTTTTCCCCGATCTTTTCAAGTGCATAATCCCATGTAATTCTTCTGAACTCTCCCGATCCTTTATTTCCTGTTCTTTCCATAGGATATACAATTCTTCCATTCAAATGTGCTTCTATGAAGTGTTTAGACTTCAGGCATAAAAAACCTGATGTGATTGGATGATTTTTGTTTCCAGTGATCTTGAGAAGATTATTTTCAACTATAGTTATGATTGAACAGGAATCATAGCAGTCTTTTGGGCAGGCCGAGAAATAAGACATAAATTTATAAAGATAATGAATTTTAAAAAATTTTCTGTCCGTAAACAATCATTTTTTATAATAAATCATAATTCAACAGAAACATGAACTGGCCCCAAATAAGAGAAATTGTAGATAAGACAGGTAAAGATTTATTGATAAAAATTAGAACAAATAAGGGGCCAATAGCACTTGAAAATTTTATTAAAAAGAAATTCTCCTATCTTGGAAAATTCTATCTTATAAATCACTGGTCCCCTTACTCAAAAATTGGTATAATTGAGTTGACAGGTGAAAATAGAACAATATTCATTGAATGGATCGCCACCAAAGAAAAGGATGAAATAATAGATGTTAGGGAAATTGATAATTTTGATATCGAAAAGTTTGATGAATACCTTTCCTCATTGGGTGTTGAAAGCAGCGTTTTAAGGCTTATGCGTTCAGATTTCTGAAGACCGAACCTTATGCTTTACCTGTTGGAACAAATTCACCTTTTTGGAATTTTTATTTTCCAAATTGATTTTTTAATAAAAGATCTGGTTTTTTTATATCCATCATTTTTTTAACTTCAAAATTGTTTAAAAGAAGAATTAATGTAAGAACTCTGAATCTGAAAATAATTGATAAAACGCGAAATTCAGTAGCGGGGGGTGGATTTGAACCACCGATCTACGGGTTATGAGCCCGTCGGGATTTCCTGGCTACCCCACCCCGCTTTCCAATCCTTTATGAAATTTGTGTTTAATAAGTTTTTCATTCTGCGATTTTCTGCTGGCTAATTTCCTCTTTCTTTGATCTAATATGAGAAAGAATTATTTCTTCCATCTCTTTATCGTTCACACCCTTGTAAAGAACCTGTTCCCTCTTGCTCCTGTCTCTATAAATTGTTATGCCCTTGCATTTTAGCTTGTATGCAAGCATAAATGCCTTTTCAACCTCATCGATGGTTGCTTCGTTTCTCATATTAATTGTTTTACTAACAGCATTATCTGTATGTTTCTGAAAAATCGCCTGCATTAGAACATGCCATTGATAATCTATATCATGGGATGTTAAATACAGTTTTTTAATTTCTTCAGGCAAATTCAAATGCTGTATGGATCCTGTTCTTGCAACTTCCCTCATTATTTCTTCTGAATAAAGATTCCTTTTTCTTAACTCCTCTTCAAATAGCTGGTTTACTTCAAGTAATTCTGTTCCCTCGAGAACCTGTCTTATGAAAACGAGACCAAAAAGTGGCTCTATTCCAGACGATGTCCCTGCAATAATTGAAATGCTGCCTGTTGGTGCTATGGTCGTTGTTGTGGCATTTCTCATCGTTATACCCTTATCGTACCATATGGATCTGTCCCAGGCATAAAATGTTCCTTTTATCTTTGCAATATCTGAACTTGCTTCATGGCTCACCTTTTCAATAAATTCCATGACCTTTTCTGCCGTGTCTAACGCTTCCTTGGAAGCATATGGTATTTTTAACTTTATTAACATTTCTGCAAACCCCATAACCCCCAGACCAATTTTTCTTGTTTGTTTTGTCATATATTCTATTTGAGGTAGAGGATAATTGTTTGCATCTATTACATTGTCAAGGAAATGAACTGCAATTTTAATTACCTTCCTCAACTTTTCCCAGTTTATAGCACCATTCTCAACAAACTTTGAAAGATTTATGGATCCAAGATTGCAGGATTCGTATGGTAACAAAGGTTGTTCACCACAGGGATTTGTTGCTTCAATTTCTCCAAGATATGGTGTGGGATTCTTTCTGTTAATTTCATCTATAAATATGACACCTGGATCACCAGTCTTCCATGCCTGGGATACTATAATATTCCATATCTGTCTTGCAGGAACCTTAGAAACAACCTCCCTGTTTCTAGGGTTTATGAGTTCAAAGTCTTCATCATTTTCAACAGCATCCATAAACTGATCCGTTACAGAAACGCTCAGGTTAAAATTTTTTAGTTTTCCTTCAAAACCTTTTGCATTTATGAACTGAAATATGTCAGGATGGTCCACCCTTAAGATTCCCATGTTTGCCCCCCTTCTTCTCCCTCCCTGCTTGATAACATCTGTTGAAACATCAAATATCTGCATGAATGAAACAGGTCCTGATGCAACACCCATTGTTGAACCTACGACATCCCCCTGTGGTCTCAACTTTGAAAAAGAAAAACCTGTTCCTCCGCCGGATTTGTGTATGAAAGCTGTGTATTTTAAAGCATTGTAAATGCTTTCTATGGAATCCTCTATTGGTATTACAAAGCAAGCACTTAATTGCCCCAAACTTGTATTTGCGTTCATCAGTGTTGGCGAATTGGGTATGAACTGAAGATTCACCATTATTTCATAGAACTTCTTCGCAATTTCTTCAATATTATTCCATTTTTCATCCAGTATTTTTAAAACCTCATTGAAAGATACCTTCATGGCCCTGTCAGAATTCAGTGATGAATATGCCCTCTGTAGCATTTCCTTCTCAAACTTTGAAAGTGTAATATTTCTTGGAACATAATTTGAAGAAACATCCCTTTCTTTCTGTTTTCTATTTATGTCATATATGTCTTCATCATAAAGAATATCAACAAGAGCTACATATCTTGCTACCCTCCAGAACATTTCCCTGGGTGTTTCAATAATCTCCCCTTTTTCATTTTTTAAAAGATATCTTGCTTCAAGAACCTTTACGGCATTTATTGTAAGCTTTAGATCATCTTTAATACCAAAAAGGTATTTTATTTCTCTTATCTCCTTTCTTTTCTGTCTGTAGAGTATATAGGCCTTTGCTGTTTTTACAAGCCCCCTTTCCATCAAGGTTTCTTCAACAAGATCCTGGATATCTTCAACACCTGGAACTTCATTCTTGAATTTTTTAATCAATTTATTTTCAACTATCTCCCCTATCTTTTCACTTTCTTCATCTATATTTTGTATTTCTTTTGTTTCATTAAGGGCCTTTTTTACAGCATTAACAATTTTTGATCTACTGTAGAGAACGTAATCACCGTTTCTCTTCCTGACAAGACTTATCATGATTAAATATATATTCAACCAAAAGAAAAACTTTTTCTTTAAAAATAAAAAAGATTTATTTGGCCTTGTTATAGGCCTCCATGACAAACTCTATGAAGTTTTCCTCCGGGTAAGCGCCAACAAACTGAACATCCTCATTTATTACAATATGTGGTACACTTGATACCCCATACTTGTCCGCCCAATCTGGAAATTCTATGGCCTCAATCATCTCCCCCGTAATATGTTCATTGTACTGTGCAAATTTATGCGCAACCCTCACAGCCTTTGGACAGTAAGGACAGGTGGGGGTTACAAAAACCTGTATCTTTATATCCTTGTCAATTTCATCAAGATGACCTTTAATATGTTCTTTGAAATCAACTTTTCTTGAGGAAACACTCATTATGTCTTCAACCAGGCTTGAAAATTCATATCCTGCAGGTATTCCAACATATCTGATCCTTGATCCATAGGCCAGTTTATTATCAGTTACAACAGTTGTTGGTGCGTGTTCAATTCCAAGCTTTTTTGCCATATCACTGTTAACATCATAATTTTCCACATGGATAAGATCAGAAAGTGATTCAAGTTCCTTCGCTATTTCCAAGGTTTCTTTGCAGTATCTACAGGATGGATCGTTCACTGTGAATATTAAAACTGAAACATCCTCTTTCAGGTTCTTTTCAAATTCTTCCTGCAGATATTTTCTATCTTCTTCACTTATTAATCCCATCTAGTATCACCTTTTCTATACCAAGATTATTTTTAATATTTATATTTTTCTTATTTCAATCAGAGAAAAACATTGATTATTGACAGTAGAAATATTACCGCCAGATAGGGCGATGATAACTTAAAGATTCTGAAAGCAATGGATCTTTCGGGTCTTTTAAAAAGTCTGATAATCAGGTAAATTAAGATTACATCAGGGATAATCAGAATTAAGGAAAGAATGATATTCATCATAATGAACAACAAAAATGAAGATAAGATGAGAAGAAAAGTAAATACACCTATGATTTTTATTGTGTATACTTCACCTTTCACCACAGGTAACATTGGAACTCCCGCCTTTTTATAATCATCCATATATCTAATGGCTAAACTCCATATATGAATTGGTGTCCAGAATACTATGGTTAACATTAAGAGAAATGGTGTGAATGAAATAAATGTTTTTGTTAAACCGGACCAAACCACAAGAACAGGCGCACCTCCTGCAAATGAACCAATTATAATGTTGAGTGGAGTTTTTCTTTTCGTCAACCAGTTGTAGAGAAAAGGGTCAAAAATTATTCCAAACAAAATCCAAATTAATGCATAATAAAATGAAAAATATAATAGAAGAACTGAAGATATGACTATTAAAATGGCCCCAAAATAAATGGCTTTTTCAGGCGGGCTGATCCTACCGCTGGGGATAGGCCTTTTTTTGGTTCTTTCCATTACGCCATCAATATCTTTATCAATATAGTTTGTGATTGCATTTGTCCCCATTACAGCCAGAAAGAGAAGAATTGTTAGCACAAGAAATGATAAGTTGAATTCTTTTGTCAAAGCTCCCCCAGCGATACCGCCAAAAACAAGAAGCAATGTTTCCTTAAACTTTCCAAGTTCCAAATAATCTTTAATTGTAGACATTTTTTATCCAGTATGAAAAACAATATGTTTCTAAAAAATTTTTTGAATTTTACCCAAAAAAAGTGAGACATCCTATATCAAAAATTGCATAGAAAGTGTAAGTTATGTTTTTCAGCATTGAAAAACTTGAGGAAAATTCATATTGATAAAAAACTATGAAGAAAGGAAAATATGAAATAATTTTTTTATTTTAGATGTTTTAAATGACAATTTACAATGTTTACAGCTTCAACGAAAATTTTTTCGTGGATAACTTTAAGAGAAGATTGAACAGGTTTGTTGTTGAAACAGAATCGGGTAAAAAATGTCATCTTCACGATCCGGGAAGACTGGAGGAACTTCTTGTCCCTGAAAGACCTCTGTTTTTTGTTAAAAAATCCCAGGGTTTGAAATGTGAAATATATTACACAAAGGTTGACAATGAATTTGTTATTATAAACTCAAAAATACATTCAGATCTGGCCAGAAACATAATAAATACACCTCTTTTTAAAGACTTCACAGTTTTAAAGAGCGAAGTAAAGTTAAACAAAAGTAGAATAGACTTTCTTCTTGAACATAATAATAAAAAGTTCTATATGGAAGTTAAGGGGTGTACATTGACAAAAAATGGTATAGCATTGTTTCCCGATGCGCCAACTGAAAGGGGAAAAAGGCATGTGGAAGAACTTGAAAATCTTCTGAATATGGGATTTGAATCCGGTGTAATGTTTCTTGTTTTTAGGAAATCTGAGTATTTCAGTCCAAACTGGGATACTGATCCTGAATTTTCAAAAGGACTGAAAAGTGCTTATGAAAAGGGTTTGAAGATATTTCCCGTTCAGCTTTATTTTGATGGAAAAAATGTTTACGCACAATATTTCCTGAAAATAAAAATGGAGAAATGATACAACAATAATAAATTTTCAAAATCAATTAAATTTTAAAATTTTTTATCTAGGTATGGCTCAATTACGCTCAGACAATAATCCCAGACAATTTTTTCATTCTTTTTGGAATAGTATTTATCATCTGCTTTAATTTCCTTCATGTTTCCAAAGAATTTCCCCGTTACATTTTCAACATCATCTGAAGATGCAAGATAAACTGTGGTCATTGCACCCTTCTCAGGTGTAGCCATAAATGGTCTACCTACCTTCAAAACAAAATTCCAGAATAAACCTTTATTCACATTCTTTCCAAAATTCGTGGCCACAACACCAGGATGGAGGGCGTTAACTGTTATATTTTTATATCCTTTCTCCTGTAATTCAGTAGCAAGATGCTTTGCGATCCACAGAACATACAGTTTTGATAAAGCATATGCCTGAGAAGGACTGTAATTCTTCTCAAACTGAAAATCGTCGAAATCAGGACTTTTTGCAAACCTGTGCATGAGAGAGGTGGTGAAAATGATTCTGGCCGATTTACTCTTTGATAGCAAATCCAGAAGCAAAAGTGTTAATAAAAGAGATGAAAAAAGATTTAAAGTTAATGTTTTTTCAAAACCATCCCTGCTTAATTCCCTTTTTTTACCAAATATTCCTCCCGCGTTGTTCACCAAAACATCCAATCTATCAAATCTTTTTTTAATCTCTTCACTCATATTTTTTATTTCTTCAAAGGAAAGTAAATCAGCCACAAAACCGTATACATTCCCATTGCCTGTCTCAGTTTTTATTTCCTTTATCACGTTTTCAACCTTCTCCCGGTTTCTACCATGTATGATTGTTGTGTATCCCATTCTCGATAATACCTTTGCAGCAGCTTTTCCTATTCCATCTGTTGATCCTGTTATCAACACAATTTTATCCCTTTCCATATTTTACAATAAATTCTTCCCTCTTTTAATGTTTTTCAAAAACAAACATGAGAAATTGGATCCTTTGAATTTTCTTTATAGAAAAGTGGACCGGCGGGGATTTGAACCCCGGGCCTCCACATTGCAAGTGTGGCGATCTTCCAGCTGATCTACCGGCCCTCTTCCTCTTCTTTCCTTTTCTCTCTCAATTCCCTTCTTTTCTTTTCCATTTCTATTTCCTTCAATTCTTCCTCTGAAAGCTCAACCTTCCTCTTCCTTGCCTTCTTTATGTATTTGGGAGGAATTTCCTTTGTTATATAAATATACTTTGTTGATCTGTATATTTCAACTCCATCCTCCATTGCTTCCTTGGCCATTATTTCAAGTACGATGGGATCATCATTCCTGTGTCTACCCGCTTTATATGCCTCTTCATACGTTTTTGAAAGATGGACCCATTTCCTTTCTCCGGGCTTTATGCCAATCTCCTTTATGAACTCTTCCTCCTCCGGGACAATTGCATAATAAAGTTTTTCTGGAACCTGATCCTTCGGAAGATCTGAAAGATCAACGTTTATTGAATGACCGTAAACAGCCCTTACCTTTCCCTCGGATGGATCGTACTGAAACCTTCCCTTTGGATCAGTCAGCACAAAAGCCTCAATATGTATGTTTTTAAGCCACCTGAATTTCCTTTCATTTTTCCTTATACCATTAACTATGTCCTGAACCTTTGCCCATCCCTTTTCATCCAATACAACGTTGAATTTTTCAGGGAAGTGTCTTAGAATTCCAGTAACTATTCTACTTATTGCTTCAAATTCCCAGTCGTTAAGGAGTATTTTACCTTCTGAACCACATATGGGGCATGTTTCACCCCTGAAAGGCCCATGAGATTCACAATTTTTCAGTTTCATATATTATCTCTTAAAAGGATTAAAGATTTTTAAGATAAAAACCTTTCATTTCAGTATTTCATTTTTAATATCCTCTGCAACAGATACAACACTTTTAGGATTTTCAATTGTATCTGTCGAAACAAGCACGTCAACATACATCTGTATTCTATCCAGCGCATTAGAAACGAATAGACCATGAACACAACCAACCAGAACCTTCTGTGCACCCTTATCTTTAAGAATTCTTGAAGCTGTAATTATTGTTCCTCCAGTTGAAATCAAATCATCTATTATTGCCACCGTTTTTCCCTTTACATCAATATCCCCTGTCTCCATTGTAACCCTTTCACTGTCTATCCTCTTCTTTTCAAACTGAACAAATGGTATGCCAAGCATTTCACTGACAAACTTTGCCCTTTCATAGGATCCCTTATCCGGTGAAACAATGAGATCTGGATTGAATCTTCTGAAATATTCAGCAATGGCCTTTTCCCCTTTAATTTCCACAGCAGAAACCTTGAACCAGCTCAAAATTCCACTGTTATGAAGATTAACAGTTATTATTCTGTCAACATTTTCAGAAAGATGTTCCGCCATGACCTTTGCACTGATGGGCTCACCCTCATTGAATCTTTTGTCCTGCCTTCCATAACCGAAGTAAGGTATAACAGAAATTAAACTTTTTATATTATATTGTCTAATTGCATCTATTGTTATAAAATATTCTATAATATTTGTATCTGGATAGGTATTTTGAACATAAACTAAATCTTCACCATCAAGGTTTTCATGGATCCTAACATAACATTCACCATCCGGAAATCTCTTTATTTCCCTGTGAACCATGGGATAACCTGTAATTTGAGATAATCTCTGAGCAAGGACGAGTGATCCAGATCCACTTAAAATTTTCATATTTGCTGTATTGTATTGTAAGTAAAAAACTTTCGTAGAAAATTTTTTAAAATACTACACAATTGTGTAAAATATGTTGGATATAGGAAAGGTACAGAAAATAATGATGGTTTCACTCATACTTGTTTTATCCTCAATGTTGCTAAGATTTTTGGGCTTTATTTTTACCTGGAATTATGCAATTTTGATAGAAACAGTTCATATGGCTATAGATGTTGTTATAACCTTGCTTATATTGATCGCATTGAAAGTTGTTTACAGTAAATTTTCAAGGAAATTCTCCTACGGCCTTTACAAGCTTGAAGATTTGATCTCCTTTCTTCTTGGATTTTTTATTCTATATTCCGGTGTGGAAATAATAATATATGGTCTCGGTTCAGTACCATTTCAATCATTTTATGCAGCTCTCATTCAGCTTGTTTCAATTGTACCACTAATTTTTGCAGGCAAAATCAAATATAATTTTGGGAAATTGAATAATTCACCAAGCATACGCTCAGATGGAATGCATACCTTTACAGATGTTTTTGAGGGACTTGGTGTTGGTACCGGTCTTTTGTTTAATTATTTAACAGGATCCATCTATTTCTATTACTTTTCAATTGCTCTTGCAGGAATTGCACTATTCCTGGCATCCATTGAGATAATAAAGAATTCAATCCTTGATCTTATGGATTTACCAAGGGATAAAAAAATTTTGAAAAGCATTGAAAATACAGTAAAATCTTTCAAAGAGGTTAAAAGGTTAAGCAGTCTGAATGTGAGATGGGCAGGCTCGGTTATATTTGTGGAACTTGTTGTGGAAATGGATCCTTCATTGACAATAGAAGAGGCACATCCAGTAACGGAAAAGATTGAAGAAAAAACTAAAGAAGAAAACAATAACGTAATTTCCGTAGTAATTCATGTGGAACCATCAAAAAGAAAAAATTTTAAAATCATTGTTCCTGTAAAAAGTAAAGACACATACGGAGAGATTCATGAAAAGTTTTCTAAATCACCCTATTTTGCAATCGTGGATATTAACAACAAGTCCTATACAATAAACTTTGTTGAAAATAACCTGAATATTGATGAAAAGAATCTTGTTGGTGTAAAAGTAATTAAAAATCTTTTGAATTATGGCATAACAGATATTATAACAATGAACATAGGGGAAATTGTTTTCGGTCTTCTATCGATACATAAAGTGAATTGCTGGAAAACCTATGGAGGAAGCCTGAAAGAAAACATTGAGAAATTTATTGAAGGAAAAGTAGAAAAATACGTGTTTACAGATGAGTCTTAATTTTCCTGGAGACTATGATCTCCTGAACAAATTTTGCCCCGAGCATGGATGTATTTCCATTGTCATAGTGTGGAACTATTTCAACTATATCAGCGCCAACAACCCTGTCACCAATTGAGAATATAATTTCTCTCACATCCCATGGAGTGAGACCATAGGGTTCGGGTGTAGCAACAGCCGGTGCATAGGCAGGATCTATTCCATCCATATCTATAGATAAATATATTTTGCCACCAATTTTTCCAATATATTCAACAATTTTCTTTATACCCATTTCCTTTATCTGAAAGGATGTATAATGTTTAAAATTTTTGAATTCAGGATCTGTAAATTCTTCAGGCGAGACGGATCTTATTCCAATGCTTATTACTCTTTCCTTCCCAAGCTTTTCAAAGGATCTCCTAGCCACACAGGCATGACTGAACTTTTCGTTCAGATAACTGTCCCTGAAATCGGAATGAGCGTCAATGAATACAATTGTTGCTTCTATTTTTTTAAGTGTTTCAAGTGTACCTATTGTAACTGAATGTTCTCCACCAAGCATTATCGGAAATTTACCATCACTGATTATTTCCGAAAATATGGAACTCACTTCATCAACCATATCTCTGACATTACCGGATTCATAAAGATTTCCCATATCGTGTATTTTAACATCCCTGAAATAAAATTCTGGAGAAATCAAAAAGGATTCAAGGTTTATTGACGCTTCCCTGATTGAATTTGGTGCAAACCTTGCTCCGCCCCTGAAAGATGTTGTTCTATCAAATGGAACACCGAATATCACAAATTCACTTTCGCCATAGGATGATTCAGAATCTGCAAACTTCAACAAGTTTGTCATTTTAGGCTTTCATTATTTTTCTTTTGCCCATGGCTTCCCAGTACTGAATCTCCTGGCTCTGCTGTATCTGTCCTTTCAGTTCTTCCGGAATTGTAAGTTCAAAGGTCTCAAAGGTTGTTGTATCCATGATCTGGGCTACATCACCCATAACAGAAATAACCTGTCCTGTTTTTTTGTCTATGATTGGCATTTTTACCTTGTGTTTAACAGGATAAACAACGCTTCTTTTCTGCCCATCAAATACCCCAATTGCAACTATTCGTGCTTTTGCCTCGCCATGTTTCCCTGGTTTAGATGTTGTAAATTCAACTATCCTGCAGGGTTCATCATCAATAACTATATAGCTACCTTCCCTCAATTCTCTAACTTCAACATCCTTCCATGACATTTTTGACACCTATACATTAAGGAAATTTAAATGCATTTATGAACTTTTCTAAGTTATGATTTAATAATTTTTTTATAAAATTCATCAATTATTCTTTTCACTTCCTCACCGCTCAGCAAACCCCTTTCAATTATGATATCTTCAATCTTTTTATTTTTTTCATAGGATTCCTTCACAAGTTCAGCAACGGCTCTATAACCAAGATATGGAGAAAATGCAACAGCATTAATGTTACTTTTTTTAACAAGATCATTTACCTTTTTTTCGTTCACCTTCATACCTTTAATAAGTTTATCGCTTAAAATGTTAACAGCATTTTTTAAAATGTTCATACTTTCCAGAATTGAATAGGAAATAATTGGAGTGAATACATTTATTTCCAAGTTGCCCAGCTGATTAGCAATGCTCACCAAATAATCATTTGAAATAACCCTTAAACAGGCCATTATAACTGCTTCAGCTATTGATGGATTTATTTTTCCAGGCATAATGGAAGATCCTTGCTGAACAGGCCGTATTTCAATTTCTTGAATGCCTGCCATTGGGCCTGAATTCATGAATCTTATGTCATTTGATATTTTTATCAAATCTTCAGCAATTATCCTCAATGATGATGAGAAATAGGAAAAATCCGATAGAGACTGCATAACCTCAAATAGGTTTTCCGCTTTTCTTACGTTCATATCAATGGATACTTTAATGCATTCTATTACCAGATCCTCAAAGCCTTCTGGTTTATTTAATCCTGTTCCAACAGCTGTACCACCAATGTTCATCCTTAAAATAAATTCCATTGCATCTTCAAGTCTTTTTATATCGGATGCGAGAGAATTCACATACCCTGAAAATTCCTGACCAAAACTTATTGGTGCAGCATCCATCATATGTGTTCTTCCAACCTTGATAATATTTCCGTATTCCTTTATTTTTTCCTGAAGCAATTCAATGAGATCATCCAATGATTTTTTCAGTGAACTATATTTTTTAATTATTGCAAGTCTAACCGCTGTTGGATAAACATCGTTGGATGATTGTGACCTATTAACATCATCATTTGGATCAAGTTTAACATTAAAAACATTTAATGATACTTTCCTTATTACTTCGTTAACGTTCATATTGGTTGACGTACCCGCACCGGCCTGATATGGAT
>JABEBW010003297.1_pt1 | contig 28664 bp, 27 predicted proteins | sample 7245961 | NCBI WGS metagenome assembly JABEBW01 (sample SAMN14506364, study PRJNA622280) | hot springs metagenome | biome: hot spring [ENVO:00000051]|acidic hot spring [ENVO:00002120]; feature: spring [ENVO:00000027]|sediment [ENVO:00002007]; material: sediment environment [ENVO:01001048]...
CTTCTTTGCAGCCTGAAGCTCAGGATTGTACCTGCTCTGGAATCCAACCATGAGCACCTTCCCGTTCTTCTCGGCTGCCTTGTACATGGCGTAGGCCTCTTGGGCGCTCGAGGCCATGGGCTTCTCCACTAACACGTTGACTCCAGCGTTTAAGGCAGCTATAGCTGCCTGTGCGTGATACCTATGGGGAGTGCAAACGCTGACTCCATCTAGTTTAACGCTCAAAAGCATCTCGTTGTAGTCCCTGAAGGCGTTTGGAACGTTCCACTCCTTGGTTCTTCTCTTGAGCACTTCCTCGTTTATATCGGAAATCGCCACGACCTCCGCATCGGGCAAGGCCATGTACTTTTGGTAGTGAACTTCAGCAATGCCTCCCGCCCCTATGAGCCCTATCTTAACCTTGTCTTGACTCGGCATAATCTACAGGCCGACAGGGGTTAAAACCTTTGTGCAGTACCTCTATGACCGGGCCGCGAGCTTTATCTCCATGCGATAATCTCCGGAGGAAACCCTTATGCTCAGCCCTGTATCCCGCCTTACCTCCTCGACGCCCGGAGGCAGCTCCCCATCTGCTTCCTTTCCGTCGATGGCCAAGTTTCCAGAAGTCAGATGCACCGTCCCATGACTTCCCACAGGCACGTGCACCTCTACCCTCAGCCTGCCTTCTCTTAGCTCCCACGCGATCGATGCCCTTCCCCTGACCATTAGCACAGACGCTGAAGCGTACCCTGGAAAGAGCACCTCTGGCTTAAACATCACGTGAGAGAAGCCCGGCTCTCTCGTCAGCGCTAATTCCAGCAACGCACCTGTAGAGCCAGGAGTCAACGCTGCCAAACATTATGTGGTTGTGAGAGTTCATGGCGCTCCCCGTGAGGAACTCCCACCTTTCCCAAAGGGTGGTCGCGCCCTCCCTTATCATGTATCCGTACCCAGGATAGGAGGCCCGCGTGATAAACTCATAGGCCAGGTCATCCCTTCCTGCCTGGCAAAGCGCATTGAAGAGGTAGCGCGTGCCTATGATGCCCGTGCTTAAGTGCTTGTCGTGCTCCACCTCAACGTCGTAAACAAGGTGCTTCTTTACCGCTTCCTGGTCGGCGGCGACGCCCGCGTACAGGGCAAGCGCATCCGATGTCTGGCTTCCTTGTCCGTAGTGATCCTTGTTGAAGAAGCGCCCGTTGAAGGCCTCTGCGACTCCCTTGGCCATCTGCTCGTACCGCTTTCTATCTTCTTCCTTTCCCAGCGCTTCCGCGATCTTGCTAAGCAGGTAAAGCGATCTGTGGCAATACCACGTGTCAGTGAGCTTTCTTGGCGTATCAGGCGATACGATGTGCGATGGAGGACACCAGTCACCGTACTTATTTACGGACAGGATGTCATCGTTTGACTTCGAGCTGAGATAATCAACGTATTTCTTTATCGAGTCGTAGTTTTCATCAAGCGCTTTCTTATCCCCGTAATAAACGTAGAGCAGCCACGGTATCTCAACGAAAGCTATTCCGCAGGCGGGGTCTGGAGGGTAGTTCTTCCAGAAGGGCGGCACCACGTCTGATATCTCCCCGTCTTCCAACTGGCTTTCCCTCATCTCTGAAACCCAGTTCTCGTTAAACGCAGGCATCCAAAAGTTGAAGATGGCCTCCTCGGCTGAAAGGTCGGTATCTCCCATCCACCCCATCCTCCCATCTCTTTGCGGGCAATCCGTTGGCACGCTCATGAGGTTGCTCAGCTGCCCCCTCACGATCATCTCATGTATCTTGTTCAGGAGCTCATCTGAAGAAAGAAAGCCCCCAACGGCCTCGACGTCCGAGTGGACTATCTCTCTCTCAACGCTCTCAACAGAAGGGGTCCCCGGATAACCGGTGATCTCCGCGTAGCGGAAGCCATGATATGTGAAGCGAGGTGAAAACTCTTCAATGCCGTCGCCGCTGAACACGTAAGTGTCCGTTGCCTTCGCCGACCTTAGGTTCTTTACGTTGAGCGTTCCATCTGAGTTCAAAAGCTCCGAGTACCTTATGGTAATCGTCGCTCCGCGAGGGCCGCTTGCCCTCACCTTTAGCCAGCCAGTGAAGTTCTGCCCGAAGTCGAAGATCCACATTCCCGACCTGGGGCTGTTAGCCGAAAGCGGTTTGTCCTTCCCGACCACCCTTACAGGGGGAAATATCTCCGCAACCAACTTCCCTTTGGGAGGATCAGAAAGCGCTGCAACCTTCCACTCCGAGTCGTCATATCCTGGAAGGTCCCATCCCCTTGGCTCCACGGTTCCGTCGTACGTCTCTCCATCATATATGTCGTCAAACTTAATCGGGCCATCCTCGCACTTCCAACTCTCGTCCGAAATCACCGCTGTCTTTCCATCAACCGCTATTTGCATTATGAACGTAGGATTTCCACTATAGCCATACTTCTTTAAATACCTTCCATGCCCTAATAGCGCTGTCACGCAGTTAGTCCCTTCTCTCATGTATTCACAAATATCAAAAACTGAATGGAGAACCCTCTTGCTATAATCAGACCAACTGGGGTCCAGAGCCTTATCGCCAACCTTCTTTCCATTTATCCTAAGCTCATAATAGCCAAGCCCAGATATAAAGGCCAAGACGCGCGTTGGCTTCGCAAGTATTACTTTCCTTTCTGAAAAATCCCTCCCCCCTCGATCTACTTTCCTTGCCACTTTAAAATGCCTGTAACGAAATGCCCCCACTCACTCCACTCGCTCTCATTTCCCCTGTTATCCCACCACTTAGCTCTCCACCTGTAAGCCGTCTCGGGCTTCAGTCCGTTACCACGATAGACCGCACATTGTTTGCGCGAGCTCACCCGCCCGCTATCCCATGCCACATGACCGTTGTCCTCCTCCTCAACGACTATCTGATATTGCTCTTGAGATTGCCCCTGAAACTCGGGCTCGGCCGACCAATTAAGCCTCGGTGAAGGTATTTCTACCCCTAGCGGATTCTTTGCATATTCACACATCAGGTTATAGGCCTTCATACGCTTAGATTGGATTTACATTTAAATGTTATTATTGAATTGCTTTGTTGCGTAAATATCAGGTCATAGCATCCTCTCGATTTTCCCTTTTAGCTTACCATTACACGCCTTTGTTTTAGCATAGGAGGCCTGACGCCGTACACTCAATCGTTTTTGAAGGACCTTGAAGGCCTGCTCCTTCTTTATCAGCCAGTCTGCCCTGTTCCCGAGGGACATGGCGGCAAGGCACACCCTCGAGGCCTTAGCTCCGAACCAGCTTAAGTTAGCACATTAAATAAAAAACAGAGCAGCTACTTTTTGACTCTGCCTTACGGCCTTGCTTGAACTCAGTCGCTTGTCCGGAAAACTGTATTTTACAATGAAAGAGACCCATTAACTTAATCTGAAATAAAAATCGTTAAGAAAAGCTACTAGTAAACATGATAGTAATTTTAAGGTCATCCCATCGCACGTGTCGACATTTTTGTTTTATCGCGCAATTTTATAGAGGGTTCTGAAGATAGAAAGCAAGTGGTGGCCATGGTCTAGAAATTAAGCAACCTCCAGCCCAAGTCGCCTGGATCGTAACCGTAAGTAAGCAAAGCCTAATTGAAGGCTCGACTGCAATTCTTGCAACGGGGAATCAGAAGGAGAATGCAAGCTTCTTCTAAATCTAAATAATAAGACAGTGGAAACGCAGGAAAGGTACAGCATTCGTTTCATGGAGCAAATTAGAAGAAATACTGCTTCGGCCATTCTTTAAATTTATGTTCTAGATACAACCGCGGTTCGAGATACGATCTTGGGCGTGTTCATATGCGTCTTCAGCGGCAACGTAGCTCCCGCAAGAAAGGCTGGAACCGAAAATTACCTCATGCTTACGCGAACCACAGTAGTTGTCGAATGCATAAACGAGAGTACGATTACTGCCAGCTTGTTCGCCTTAGTAGAAATGTATTAGATAAGGTCAGGTTTTGGCACACCTTTTGAAAGTTACCAGGACTCTACTTTCGTGGAATCCTGGGCACATGCCCTGCTTGGAAGCGACACTCCCTCTCTTTGTCTTCCAATCCAGCCGCCTAACGAGATTTATCGCCAGGGTCTCTAAACCTTTTTTTGAACAAAGTTCGTCGCAGTTTCAATCTTTTGTGCTTTACTTCCTAGCTTCACAGCCGTAACGCTATGCAGCATTTTTTCATCCTCATCAGAGGACGGAATTTATTCTGAGAATGCATATACCTGCATGTAAAGTGCAGGCCGCCCAGTCAGGCTTTGCCGATCAAGAGGCCGACTACCACCAGAACGGCGCCATGGCGGTAGATAACCAGAGAAACGCCGCCGCAACAGTCGGCGCTAGTCCAACTTTCGAGGCGAGGGAAAAGGAGGCTCTCCTTCGCTACCTAAGCAAGGCCCGGGCCGACTTTAACTCCAGCTCGATATAAATCAGGAGGAGCGCACTGAGCGTCGAGCACCTAGCCTGTTTGGAACCCGTTTGCTGCATCGAACTTCGTTACCACAAACCCACAGACATCTGATCCACCGCTCATGTGGTATAGCTCTTTGACGGGTGAGTTCTTCCCAGGCCTGGCAACGGGTATGTCGGAATTTCCGTCTAACGACAGCTTCATACTCTACTTGAGGAAGGGGCTTAACTGAAACAACGGCAGCGCGACCATGCCGTTCACGGCTTGGGACGTTTACACTTACTTCTACATTGAGGCAAAGGTCTTTCACGGGTACTGGCCCTACCTCAATGCCAGCAAGTTGCGTGTCCTTAATAACTACACGATCGAGTTCACGCTGAACCAGTGGGCACCCACGGTGCCCGAGCTTTTAGTTCAGAACATAATTGGGACGCCGTATGAGGTGTGGAAGCCCATCCTAGAGAACATAACTGCCATGAATGATACACAGGCAGTTGGCGCGGCTGATTATGTGGAGCGGTTCGTAGCTCCTCCTTGGTTCCTCGGCCCCTATTACACGACTGTTTCGGTGCCCTACGCCATAATGCACCTTGACCCGCCCAATTTGCTTCAAGAGTGGGCAGCGGTCTTCCCATACCACACGTGGCAGGACTACAATCCCGAGGTCATATGGTGGTGGACCGGCGGCGGGCAGACCCTTGACGGCATATTGGCGCACAAGGTCAGCTGGATCCAGTGCGGTATGTCACCTGCTCAGTTCCAGACGGCAGCGTCTTCTGGGTTCATCCCGTATCTGAAGTACGGCTACATGGGAGACTTCAACATGATCATAAACCCGGCCGTTTATCCGTTGAACATAACAAACGTCAGGCTTGCGCTGGCCTACGCGGTTAACAGGACTGAGATGGTTGACTCGTGGAACGCTGATAACATGACGCTTTACGTGCCATGGACGTATGCCGGCTTCTGGCCAAACTACGCTAGTTTGCCCAAGTGGATATACAAGGACATGTACAACTTCACAACGAACTTGACAAAGGCGACCGAATTGCTCGAGAGCGCTGGGCTCTACAAGAAGGGCGGGCAGTGGTACTTGCCCAATGGACAGCCGTTCAAGCTGACCTTTACCGTTATAAACGGGTGGCTTGACACGGCAACGGAGTGGGAGAACGCAGCCTCACAGCTGACTGAGTTCGGCATACCTACGACGGTCCTTTCAACTGATGCGGATACGTTCTATGCCACGGAGATGCTGGATGGCGATTTTGACATAGGTATGTATTGGAGCGCGGAAACGTTCTCTTATGCGTCTTCATGGTCACTTGGGAATTGGTGGTGGCTCACGGGATACACTAGCGCTAATGGGACGGCGCTGTACTCCAAGAAATGGAACAGCAAGGCCAACTATCCGATAACCTATCCCAACGGCACAAAGGGAATATTCAACATGACTACGTGGTACGCTGACTTCGAGAAGGCAGTGCCTGGAAGCGCGGCTTACAACGCAACAATCGCAGAGGCTCTGGCGTTTCTGGGATCCCAGATGCCCGGAATTCCTGTTGTCTCCAAGACTGATGACCAGGGATGGTCACCGCTAACGTTCAACGCCACGTGGATCATACAGTTGCCCAGAGTGCCTCAGACCAGCTTCTTCGTGGGCATTAGCCCAGGCTTGCTCAACGCCGATACCGGTGGTTACTAGATGACTCTGCTCGGCGTTGCGCCCCCAGGAGTGCAGTCTCCTCTCGCTGAGGCCATTGCGACTGACTCGGTTTCACCCCAGATGGTGGCCTTCTTAGGCCTTCCATCCTCTTACTCTGCAGACTACGGCCAAAGCGAGCTTTCTAGCGCCCTTTCGGGCGCGAAGATCTCGCTGACCGTCAGCCCGACAACCCTCACGGCCGGCACCTACACGGCGCTCACCGCCACGGTCACGTACGCAAACGGCACCCCTGCTTCAGGCGTCACCGTTGACTTCCTGGCCAGCGGATCTCAAGTCGGCACCGCCACCACCGGAAGCAACGGTCAGGCCACCTTCACCTACACGCCGACCTCCGCGGGCACTGAGACCATAACCGCTAAGCTCGCGCTGGTTTCTTCAACCCGAACAAAAGTCACGTTTTTAGGCTTTGGAACCTGATAAGGACTCCAAGGTCTTCATCCTCACGTCGTAGCCTTCCGCTTTCCACCACAGTGCCCCAGCCAGCCCAACTCCTTGGAAAAGCATTCCATATACCACGAAGGCCCACTCTGGAAACGTCGCGGTTGCGTAAGTTGAAACGGTGTAAGCTGACATTGCTATCGCTCTCACAGAGCCTATCAGCAGCCCCCTGTTCCTTGTGGGAAACAGCTCGGGCTCATAAATGGTCCTGACGAACCAGGTCATGGTTATGAAGAAGAGGTTTATGAATGCTATTGCGTAAAAAGCCATAGCGCCGTGATAGCCTAAAACCACGTACCAAAGGGCCGGGATAAAGCTCAGCACGGCACCGGCAAAAGAGATAAGCGTGTAGTTCTTGGTATCTATCTTATCGATGAAGATGGGGACCACAAGGCCAGCCGCAGACGCGCCGAGGTTTGCCGCGAACATCACGAGGTAGATCGCAGCTCCTGTGAAGTAATAATCCGCGAGGACGAACGCCATGAGGCCCCACGTCAGGTAATTTGCAAGGCTCCACAGGGTTAGCACACCGAATCTTGACTTCAGGCTGAGCCTTTTCTTCACGTTTGAGAGCTGGGCTTCTGGGTCTTCCTGTGCTCCCAGCTTTAACAGCTCTTGTCTGGCCTTTTCCTCGTTCCCTTTTGCGCCAAGCCACCTCACGGACTCGGGCATCAAAAGCCTCAGAACGATGGCGACTCCCAGTCCCACAAGGGCCATGAGAGCAACCGAAAGCGAATCGACCGCGTAGGAACGGCCTCCCAGGAAGTAAGTAAGGTAAGCGATGGCGGCCGCCGCAGCGGCGCCTATGTTTTCGAAGTTAGGACTCGTGATCAGAGCTTTCTGCCTGTGCTTTGCCGGCATTATCTCCGCAAGCAAAGCTAGGCCGACCGGTACCTCTCCCTCCACGCCTACCATTGAAACCGCATAACCAAGCAGAAACAGGGCCATCTGCAGCGAGTTCTTGGGAATTAGCAGAAGATCAAGGGCTATTACTAAGCTGCCTATCCCATAAAGGCTCATGGTCAAGAGGTACATGCGCTTTCTTCCCATAAAGGCGTCAGAGAGCCAAGGCAGCAGCAGCGTTCCCAGAAGGGGTGCCGCCGCCACCACCGCTATGTAGAGTAAGTTGCGGTACTCTGGGTAGAACGCATAGCCGAGGGTGTTGATTATACCCCATAAGAAGAAGCCTATGGCCGTAGATGCAAATATCATCCAATGCATCCTCGTCCAGCGAGCCTTGTCAACCACAGAAAAGATGGATTCGGACATTTCCTACGAACATATGTTCGGCCAGTTGAAAAGCTTTCCGCAAGACCCCACGAGGGCTTCCCACAGAGCTGAGCCGCGAGCCAAGGCAGTCCCTTCGTTAAATCGTGCGCGACCGGTTTGAAGGCGTTGGGCAAGCGCGGGCTTCGCGCAAACAAAACTTTTATGTGAATGCCTGCATTAATATCGTGAACGCAATTGACGTAGGTTTCGTTAAGGATAAGGCGGATCAGATCCTTAACGAAAACATGAGGTTTTACTCGGGAAGCAGGGAAGCGGTTGCCAAGATGGTGGCGGCCGTCATCGCAGGCGGACACATACTAATAGAGGATAAGCCCGGCGTGGGAAAGACTTTCTTGGCCAAGGTAATGGCCAAGACTCTGGGACTCTCCTTTAACAGGATTCAGTTTACTCCCGACCTTCTTCCCAGCGACATAATAGGAACCAAGATGTGGAGGGCAGCCGAGGGCAAGTTCGAGGTGATGCTGGGACCAGTTTTTTCGAACTTCGTGCTTGCGGACGAGATAAACAGGGCCCCTCCGAAGACTCAGGCCGCTTTGCTGGAGGCCATGGAGGAGCTCCAGGTAACCATTGAGGGGGAGACACATCAGTTGCCCAAGCCGTTTACCGTTATGGCAACCCAGAACCCCATAGAGTTCGAGGGCACGTATCCCCTTCCCGAGGCCCAAATGGACAGGTTCATGATAAAGATAAGCTTGGGTTATCCTTCAGAGGAGCTCGAAAAGCAGTTGCTCGGCAGAAGGGTTGAGTGGAGGACGGACGACCCCACCGCGTTTGCGAAGCCGATAGTGACGGGTGAGGAGTTGCTTCAGATGAGGGAGCTTGTCGAAGAAGGGGTTAGCGTTGACCCAGACGTCATGGGATACATACTTTCTTTCAGGAAGATAAGAGATGATGAAAGGGTCGTTGCCGGGCCCAGCCCAAGAGCGCTCATATCTCTTCTCCGCATGAGCAGGGCCATGGCAGCCATGGATGGAAGAGACTACGTCATACCTGACGACGTGAAGGGGGTGGCCGGTGAGGTGCTCGGGCACCGCGTCGTGCTCAAGCCAGAGATAGCGCTTGAGGGCAACGTTACTGGTGCATCGGTGGTTAAGGAGTACCTCGCGGAGATGCCCGTCCCGAAGTGAGCTTTATGGTAAGAGAGATCTCCAGATCGTATTTCTTGCTCCTCGCCGTGCCCATATTCTTTGCCACCGTGGCGGTGGTCAGCTCACAGAAGGCGCTTCTAATGCCCGCGGTTTACTCTGTAATAATGGTCGGGCTGATGGTTTACCTCGAAACGGACCTCAAGGCTGCGGTCAAGTTTTCGCTGGACAAAGAAAGGATCTACGTGGGGGATAGCGTGAAGGCAAAGGCGTCTTTGGAGATCACCGGACCTCCTGGTATTGTAACTCTGGTTGTTCCGCCTGCCTCTTATCTTGAGGGAGATGAAGCGCCGAGATACAGGCAAAGCTTTGAAGTAGTTAAGGGAAAGGCGTCGAGGCTTTACTTCAAGGGCTTTGGGTCCCTCAAGAAAAGCTTTGATGTGGAAGTAAAGGCGCTAAAAAGAGGCATATACGACTTCGGTCAGGTGAGCTACGCGCATCAGGGGTTGCTGGGAGCATCGGTCAAGGAGAGCAGGTGGGATGCCCAAGTGCAGCTGACCGCCCTTCCAAGGTACAAGGTGGCCAGCAGGACGTCATGGAGGTTGAGGCCCTCATCGGTCAACCCAAGGGTCACGCGGAACAGGCTAGGTCCCTTCTCAACGGACTTCATTTCCGTTAGGGAGTACTCCACGGGCGATCCCTTTAAGTTCATCAACTGGAAAGCGACTGCGAGGTCGCCCAACGGGGAAATCATGGTCAACGAGTTTGAAAGGGAAGGTCTCAGAAACGTGGTCTTTCTTTTCGACGTGGGCAGGTGGATGAGGTACGGCCTATCTCAGGAGAACTCTCTCGAGAGAGGGGTACCCCTTGTCCTCTCGCTTTCTAAAGCCCTTCTCGATCACGGTTACAACGTAGGGCTTTGGACAGCTCCTCCTACCGGCGTTTCGGTTATGCCTTCTTCGGGCCAGACTCAGTTCCAGAAGATATTGAAGGCCATGCTTGAGCTATCCTACTGGGAGGAAAAGGGAATCAAAATAGATGAGCTCCTCGTCCTAAGGCGCGTGATCTCAGAGACCAACGCGCTGCTTGTGGTTGTTAGCAACTTAGCTGGAGGAGAGGTGCTTAGATCTCTCAACGAGACCATGACCGTGGGCGGAAAGGCGTTGACGAGGACCATTCTCGTGGACGTCATACACAGCTCCATAGTGCTTAAGAGAGAGCTTGAGGCGGAGTTTCCGGGAATGAAGCTCATCGCGGTTGCGCCAGACAGGAAGAAAACCTATTCGTTACTTCCGCGCGGCATAAGGGTTATACCTTGGGACCCGGAGGCTCAGGGCATCGGAGAAATCATGGAAAAGGTGATGGGCATGGTGGGGTGGATGACGTGAGACCTTTGGCCGCTTTTTTGGCTATCGCTCTTCCCCTCGCTCCTTTTGCCTTCTACTTGGGCTTCTCAACTTTTCCGGAGGGCCTCATAATCGCCTTGATGGCGTTGACCTTCCTCATGGGCTTTGTGGCAGTGCTTAGGCGCACCAGGGTAGGGCTGGCAGGGCTTTTTTCCGCCCTTGCCTCAGCTGGCTTGGCGGTGCTGGGGGGAGGATACGTGCCGTACCTCGCCCACGTTGAGCTAGGGACTTTCGCCGCTGGCAGTGGTCCCCTTCTTGGCCTGAGCGTTTCGGCAGCGCTTTACGGCCATTACATGGGAAACGTCTACGAGGGAACGTCGAGGCTTTCGGGGACTCTTAAGAAGATGAATTACGAGCGCTCGGATCTGCGGGAGCTGGATAAGATGGCCCTTTGGTCAGCTGCCATGGGCGCCGGCGCGCTCTTGCTTTCATATGGATTGTATTTGGCTTTGAGCGCGGCGAGGGTGTACGTCATCGGTAACTCGTTGCTTGCCCTCGCGGTTTTCCTGGTAATCTATGGCATAGCCATGGCCACGGTCAGGCGGCACGTCGAAAGCGGGGAGGTGGAGCAGAACGGGCGAAGAGGGGCTATCTGGAAAGGCACTCGGAATCAAGTCGTTGACAAGGGCGCTTTACGCGTGGTCTTTTCTTGCCATCGGCGTCATGGCAGTCGTGGCACTGCTGCTAGGGAACGACGCGGCTCAAGCCGTAGCGGAGATGAACTCGGATCCGGCGGCCATGGCTGAAATAACTTATGAGTTGCTCAGCACGGTGAGCGTTTTTTCAGCTGCGTTTGACTTGTATGGTCTTTTCATCTTCATCGCAACCATAAACGCGGCCTACAGGCTATTTTCAGGCTCGAGGCTTTTAAGCTGGCCTTACCGGACGATCGCAAGGACAGGATCGGCACTGGGACTTGCTGGCTCAGCCCTAGCGTTTATAGGTTATGTTTTGCTTTTTGTGGTGAAGCTCACTCCAAGTGTAAGCGGGACCATTAGAGCGGCCGTGATAGGTCCCTTGGTGCTCTTGCCGTTGCCATTGCCTTGGCCCATGGCAATTGGACTTCCGCTTTGGTGCGTCGGCATGATGGTAGAAGCCATCGCCTTGGCCCTCGCGTTCAGGTCCGAGCGGGACGTGCGCGGGGAGCGCCTTTCGCTTTTGCTCGCGATCGGTCTTGCCCTGCTCGTGATACCGATGCTGGGAATGATAATATCGCTCTTTGCGAGCAGTAAGCTCGGGGGGATAGGGAGTTGAGCTCAAGCAGGAACGCAGCGCTTGCCTTCATCGGTGCCGTGATCATAGTGATCTGGATAGTAAGCAGTTCCATAACCGCGCTGCCAATTCAGAGCATGACAGGGGGGAGCTCAGGCCATAGCTCGGGCCCATCTGGAACAGGGAGCGGAGGCGGCGGGCTTGGGTTAGGGCTGGGAGGGCTTGGGCTGGGCGGCAAGGGCTTTGGCATAAACTTAAGCGCGCCGTCCGTGACGTTTCCAAAGCTCAACTACAGCTTAAGCGCGCCCAACGTCACGAGTGGTTCGTTTCTTTTCTTGCAGCTCCCAATACTTTCCTTCAGGATACCGTTGCCAGGAATAAAGTCTGGTCCCCTGAACATGTCGTCGTTGGGAATCAAGCTTGGGGCTGGGGGAGGAGGGTCTGGGGGACAGGGGACGTCGGGCAAAAGCAAGACCTCGACAAAGGCCGTTTCCACGCCGCTCACATTGCCTAACCTTCAGGCGCTAATCTACGTGCTCATTGGTCTCGTCGTTGCTGTTGCCGCCTTTGCGCTCTTGAGAGGGACGAAAAGACGGCCGGCGCGCGCGACTTTGGAAAAGCCCGAGGAGAAGGGGGTGGCAAGACTGTCCAAGGTTGCGGCGCCCGCTGCAAAGAGGCAGGCGAGTCGGCAGCAGGAGCTCTACGCTTTTAAGGGAGCGGTGGTGCTCTACAGGCCGTGGGGAGGCAGCATGCTCTTGGAGCTGCCCATTGCGTCCGACTTACCGCTCACGTGGAAAGCAGGTGACCCGCTTCCTTACGCCGTGGCTCATGGAGCTACCCTTCGCTGCTATCCTGAGTGCAAGAGAGAAGCCGATCACATCGAGTTTGAAAGGCCTGGCTGTTATTCCCTTGAGGTAGGGCTGGGCGATTTCCACGAAGTTCACGCGATCAGGGTCGTTTCGTCATATAGGGAGGACGTAATGGATACATTCAGGGCTAACCTGAGCGGGACTGAAGAAGAGCTGACCCCAAGAGAGGCATGCAGGAGCATGTTTGAGGAAAGTAGGTTGCAGGAAAAGCCTGAGGGCTGGGAGGCCCTGCGCGTTTTCGAGGCGTGCAGGTACGGCGATCGCGAGCCGGATAGGAAGACCTACGAGCTGTTCCTTCGCGAGCTGCAAAGGCTTAACGGCTCTGTCGTTATGGGATGCGAAAGTGAGCAGCGACCGCGGCACCGCAGTTAAGTACGGCCTCGCTTACGGGTTAACGCTTGTTATTTACCTGTTCCTCGTGTCCTCTAGAAGCGGATCTCTTGCCTCCCTGTTTTTGGGTGCGGTGCTCGTACCGCTTTGGGTTGGCCTCACGCTGGCCCTCGCGGGCTCCTTGGTGCAAAGGGCATCCCTTAACGCCGAGGGAAAAACCGCTGGTCTGACTGCTTCTGCAACATGGGAGCTGGGCTTTTTGGTAACCTCTGCTCTTGCCCCCTCCGTGGCATTGTACCTGTTCCTTAAGGCTGCTTTGGGATACTTCGCGTCGCTTGTCGCGCTGAGCCCTTCGGAGATGGGATACGCTGCTAGGTTTGCGGCGGCCGCTTACGTCGTTGGCGTTGGGGGCTTCACCTACAGGGCCGGTTCTCAGCACCCCGGACAGGGGCCCGCCCCCTCAATATACTACAAGATGGCTCTTGCGCTTGTGCTCTATGGGCTTGGCTCGTTCTTTGGCCTTTTGAACGGCTACGCCGAGGTGCCGCTGGCGTTCGCGGCTTTTGTGGCCGCGGCCTTTGCGATGGCGCAGTTCGCTTTAGCGCTGTTCTCTTTGAGGTGGCCTGAGGGGGCACTCAAGGCATCTGTTGGAGCTGAAAGGAATTACGGAAGGGCGCTGGCAGCTTTTTTCGCAATAGGAGTTTTCTACTCCCTTCTTATGGCCACGAACAGGCCCCAGTACGCCGAGATAGCGTGGCTTGCCGTGATAGTCCTCATGTTTGTGGCGGCGTTCGCGTTCTTCTTCAGGAGCTACTCGGCCATGGCCAATACGGCTAACAAGATCGCGGAAAGGATATACGAGCAACACGAGAAGGAAGTCAAGGAGTTCATCTCCGACGAAGATGAGCTTTACGTTAGGATGATATCGGATTTCCTTAAGGAAGGAAAAAAAGAGAGGCTGTTGGTGTTTGCCTCTTATAGGCTTTCCGCTTGCGGGATGGACTATGAGGATATAAGCGCGGCGCTGAAGAAGCTCATCGAATACGAGCCCTTTAGCCCGAGCGCCTTGTGGCCTTGGGAGATGCGGTCGGCTCCAAGGGAAATGGAGAAGGACTTAGAGGCCAGGAAAAAGCTCGTAAATGAGGTCATAGAGCTCGTAAACGGATGCGCCGGCTCAACTGCCAAACCCAGCCATAACTCGCTGAGCTATCAGCGACATGCTGAACAATGCTGTTGAAATATTTAAAAGCCTTGTAGACATTTATTTATGGAGATTTGGAAGTCGGCTTTACTTATATTTATTATAGTGGCAATGGCAACGCAATCGGCCGCCGGTCAGTACGCTAGCGAGTTGCCGCCCGTCCCGCCACGCACTTACACGCCAAGCTGGGCTCCTCCCACTTATTCCTCGCTTCCTTGGGTGAGCGTTAACGGGACACATTTCGCCTTTGCCAACGGCACTTACGTTACCTTTCACGGGCTGGACTACATGGGGCTTGAGTTGCATCCTGCATTTTACAACCAAACGCCTCAGGACTTCGAGATAATGGCCTCTTGGGGATTTAATATAGTGAGGTTGCCCGTGGACTGGTCGTGGATTGAGCCGGAGCCAGGAGAGTTTAATCAATCTTACTTGAACCAGGTGAAGAAGGTTGTGGCCATGGCCAACGAGTACGGGATATACGTGGTCATAGACATGCATCAGTTGGACTGGTCACCGGTTTTCTGGATATGGGGAGGGGACAACGGCCTAAGAGGAGATGGGCTGCCGGCGTGGGCAGTCCCCTATCAGCAGCAGACGACGACGGCCCTTGAAAAGGATAAGGCCTACTTCTGGTCCAACCTAACCGTTGAGCAGGACTTCGCCAGCATGTGGGAGTACGTGGCCTCTCAGTTCGCCAACGACTCCGGTGTGCTGGGCTACGACCTCTTCAACGAGCCCACGACCCCAACCAACTGGACCTCGCAGCAGATGTACCAGAACATGGCAAGGGTTTACGACATGGCCATAGCAATCGAAGGGCCTTTTGACCCCAGTCCCGGTCTCGCGGCCGCCATCTACGCGAGCCAGAAATGGAATATCCCGTTGTGGGCGGGGGAATTTGGTGATGATCCAAACTACACCGTGGTGAGGATGGCCGTCACCGCGTTTGACTCCTTTGGCGTTTCCTGGAGCTACTGGACCTATTTCTGGGCCAACTGGCAGGGCTACACGTTCGACGCCCAGGGAAACGTAAGGCCCGAGGTGGCAGCTCTTGTGGAGCCTTACGTAACGATTTCCTCATCTCCAGTCATCTCTCTCGTGGAGAGGACTCTTTCAGATGGCGCGATTCAGGTTAACGCCAGCTTCGCGGACAGGGGATGGGCTGTGGTTTTCGTGCCCTACGGGTATTATGCTGAGGGTTTTTCTCGCGATGACCGCTGGGTTAACGTCTCCGCTCCGCAGGGAAGCCTTAGCCTTTTGTGTCTGCCTGTGCCGCACAAGGTTTACCAGCACGTGGACTTCAACGAGTTCGGGCTCCCGAACGGCGCAAGCTGGACTGTGACTTTCAACGGCACAACCGAGAAGGAAACGGTCTCTCCTCTGGACACGTTCATGTTTTTCAATGCGAGCAGGGGAACCGCAAGCTATCGGGTAAGTTCTAACAGCTGTTATGCCATTCCGAGCGAAGGAACGGTGTATGTGGGAACATCTCCGATAATAGTGAACGTCGGGTTTTACCGCGTCGCGCTTAACTTATCGGTATCAACAGCGAAGCCCATCGCGAACGTGCCGATGGAGCTCGTTGCCCGCGTGGCGTTCGCAAACGGCACGCCAGTACCTCAGGCAAACGTCACCTTTGCGGCCAACGGCGAACCAATTGGGGCGTCGGCGACTTCGAGCGATGGGGTGGCTGAGATGAGGTACGTTCCCAGCGTGCAGGGAAGGCTTAACCTGAGTTGCTACCTTACTGGGTATACCGAGCTCTCATCTCCGCCTGTAGTCCTTACCGTCACAGGTGGTCAAGGGTCATACTTGACCGTTGTCATAGCCGGAGCTGTCGTTGGAGCTGTCGTGGCGATCGCGGCGTATGTCGCGTATCGCAGGAAGAGGTAAATTCATATGACGCTAGGTTTATATGCATAGGCGTCAATTTCAACGAAGAAGTTGGACAAAAGCGAACAAAACGAGACCGCTTACAGATGGGTTGTCGCTGTTGCAGCTGGCATCGTCATGACCACAAGCTTCGTCTCGCTTACGTCCTTTGGGATCTTGAGCCCTGATATAGCGGCAAGCATGAGGATCAACCCCGCCCCGGTGCAGGAGGTGGGCGTGGATTGCTTCAGCGTCGGCCTTTTTGCTGCCTTCTTCTTGGGGCACGGTGGCGTTTTCGATAACAGGATAAGGGAGGGGGTCATGCTTGCATAAGCGTTCCTCATAGTGCCCCAGTTCCTGATACCGTTTGCCACATCGCTGTGGGAACTTGGTATTCTGAGGTTCATGCAGGGACTTATGATAATGATACTAGCACTTTTCTCCGTGCAGCTTTCACATTGGTTCAACCGCCAGCAAAGGGCGCTTTCTTTGGCTTTCTCTCTCGGGGCCATAATGCTCGGCAGCGCGCTTGGAGGGATTTTGTCCAAGTTTCTCGTAAGCTACAGTTGGCGTTCGTCATACTTCATGACGGGCTTTATCATGCTTCTTGGGGCTATCGCCTACTTTGCCCTGGCAAGGGAGCCAAGCCAAGCGGTCCAGCAGGCTCAGGCCCACCAAGATAAAGCCCTGCAGGTTAAGGCAGAGAAGGGGAGCGGCATGTGGAAGCGCCCCATGACATGGCTTATGGGGCTTGTGCAGCTTCCCCTCACCTGGGCCCTCTTTACTTTGGGCGGTTACCTCTCCGCCTTCGCGGTTCACTGCGGGTACAGTCCATCGCAGGCCGGAGAGGTGATAACCGCATGGGGGATTTCCGGCTTCGTGGCGGCCTTCGTGGGTGCCTTGGCGGGCGATGCGCTCTGCAAGCGCGGCGGCGGAACTCGTTACGAGGTCCTTTCCGCCAGGTTGAAGGTCATGAGCGTTGCTGATATGGCCATGGAAGCTGGTACACTGCTAATGTTTGTCTTCGGAAGGTCTTCGCTTTCAATCTTCATTGGAGCAGTCATGATCAACGGCTTTCTGATGATGCTTCCCCCAACTACTGGGCGTTGCCCGACACGCTGTTTTCGACCGAGATGGTGGGCGCTGGCGCGTTTGCCATGGGCCTCATTTCAAATTCTGCGGATGCATTCGGCCCTGTGGTCTCTTCCTTGCTTTCATCGAACTGGGCTTTGGTCTTTTCCGTAATCGTGGTCATTTCGTTCGCGGGCATCGGTCTAAACGCCCTAGTGGCTTCGGTTGCTAAGCGCGAGATCTGAACCCAAAGGCATAAAAGAAGATATGAACCTTTCTTTATGCACGCCGAGTACGACAGCTGGTACCCAAGGGCCAAAGGGAAGCTTGGCGGATACCTAAAGGTGATAAAGTTTCACCACGCGCCCTTGGTTGAAGGGCCAGCGCTCGTTGGAGCCCTTGCCTTCTCGGGTGCGCTACCGCCTGCGTTTTTTCGCCAGATAGCGCTCATAGTCATTGCCGCCCTTGGAGTGCACGTGTTTGGCGAAACGTACAACGAGCTTGTGGGCACCAGGTGGCACATGAACGATCCCGTGAAGAGGACGTTTGTGTCAGGCGCCGTGAGCAAGAAGGAGGGATACGCGCTCGTGATCTTGGGAGCGCTGATCTTTGAAGCCGCCGCTTGGGCGTTGAACGCGTGGGCTCTACGCCTCAGCCCTTTGGTCGTGCTGGTGATCCTCGCTTACCCGCACCTGAAGGATAAGTTCGTGGGGGCTCCTTACGTGTTGGGTGGCATCGTGGGAATCGACGTGCTTGGAGGATACGTCGGAATTTGGGGTGGCTTGGCTTCGTCTCTCTCCTTTTTGATGAACAAGGTGCCTTGGCTGCTGGCGATATCAGGCATAGCCTTTACGGCCGCTTTCGACGAAACCCTTAACCTGCCAAAGGCGGGCGCTCACAAAGGCGTGGGAATAGCGGAGCTCTCGGCGGTAAGTCCGGAAAGCTTCACGCTTGGCTTCATAGCAACTAACAAGTTAGTTTCCGTGGTCACGGCGATCCTCGCCTGCTTCTTTTTGGGAGCTATCCCGGCCCTTTTCTCCGTTGCCTACTCAGCCTTAGTGGTTGCGACGCTGCGCATGCCAAAGAAAAGGGAGATAGGCAGATCCGTTAACCTGGCGCTGGTTGCGTACGCGATTCTTGCGGTCGGGCTTGCCCTATCTCACATCTAGCGGCATGAACGTCGTTCTAAGATAAATAGGGTCAGAAAAGGGAAAGCAAGAAATGCTGCTCGGGAAATTAGTATCGTCTTTTGTTTAATCCAACAAACGATAACTCGGGTTCGTTGCCTAATGGGGCAAAACGCATAGGACCTAATTCAGGGGGCTGCTTTCTTGACATTGCTATGCTAAAAAAATCAGGTGTTTCTTCCGATGAGTTTGCTTAGGAGGTGGCCGCGCACGAGAGGAGATACCAACACCTCGTTGATCGGAGGCGGATACTTGAATCCCACCGAGGTTAACCTGTCCAGCGTGGTTTTGAGTTCGCTTGCCTTCGACCCATAGCTCAACATCCCCCGCCTCGGCTATTCCCCTTGCTCCTCCGCACGGTATCGTCAACCATGGGGTTTCGCCGCGCTTTACGGTCGCCACCAGCTCGCACGCCGCGTGGCCGTTGAAGTCAGAGCGAGCCTTCTTGCCAGTTGCGTCGAAGTATCCCACCACCAAAAGGTAGGCCTGCGTTGAGTTAGTCATGAGGATAATGCCGTCTGGATCCTCCGAACGGTCGGAAAACGTCGCCAATGGCGCAAATAGGGCCGATTTGTACTCCCCCATCTTGAGCGCATGCACGCTGGCCACGAGCTGTTTAAACCGCTCGGGCGTGTAGGCATACCCTTCTATCCATCTCTTCTCCAGGTCGGCTGGAGGTTCTCTAAAACCCAGTATGTGGCTCCCAACAACGCAGGAGTCCACGTTGTCGGCCTTAACCCTTACTGCAGCCCGTAAGCCGCAGCGAGCTTTATGACCTGGCAGAGCGCTAAGTTCCTGTCAAGATAAGGAATGTCGTGCGTTTCATCCTTGTAAGCTTGAAGCCCACTGGGTCTCCTTTTGGTTTTAGGACCTCGTTTGTCTGTCTTTGGAGATCCCGGTAATCCATTTTCGCCGAGTGACACAAGTAGTGATTTATCCATCTAGCTGTTAATTTCTCCTTCCTCGGAGCTCGCGCGCCCAAGATCTCTAAGGAGGCTTTCCAACGGGTTTTCGGCCTCTTTGACTTCCCTTATTCTTATCCCTTTTGCAATCAGCTTCTGCAGCGCTTCGTTTACCTTGGAAGGATCGGCCAATGGAACGATGTAGTAGCCGTTGTTGAACTCGTAACCATTCATGACTTCTTTTACCCTCTTCTCTTCCTCGTCGCTGTCCGCGTACACCCTCACCGCAACGCTGTAGCTGGACGGCTTGAGCTTGTCTATGTCCGTGAAGGTCACAAGCCTTCCCTCGTTTATCACTATGACGTTGCGGCCCAAGTCCCTGGCCTCGTAGAGGTTGTGAGAAGAGTAAAGGACCACCTTTTCTTTGCTTAGATCTCCCATCATCTTTCTTATGTCTGAAGCGGTTACAGGATCCAAGTTCGTAGTGGGCTCGTCAAGAAGGTACACGTCCTTGTCCCTCAAGAAGACCTTGGCCATCGACACGCGTTTCCTCTGCCCTTGGCTGAGCTCGCCAACCGGTTTTTGCTTGAGGTCTTCCAGCGAGAGCTGCTGCAGGACGCGCTTCACGTCTTCTCTTCCGGCGCCCTCCACCTTGGCGTAGAAGTCAAGGGCCTGCTCCACGGTCATGCCCTCAGGGATTGCGTCGTAGTGAGAAAGGTAGCATATCCTGCTTCTGGTTGTCGGGTAGCCGACGGGCTGTCCGAAAACCGCGACGCTTCCCTTGAGCGGTTTGAGAACCCCCGCTATCGTCCTGAACAGCGTCGTCTTCCCCGCGCCGTTTAGGCCAAGCACGACGTAGATGCCGGCCTCTTTTACCTCAAAGGTGATTTCGCGAAGCACCTCTTTCCCGAAGTAACCGGACGAAAGCGACCTCACCGACAGAGGATAATCCGTCATCTTTATCACCCCGTCGGAAGGAACCTCTCGCCCGCGAATCTGCTAAGCGCGGTGCCAATGACGATCGCGAGCGAGATCACCACTGCTCCCGTCACAGCCAGGGAGAGGATCGGGATAAGCGGAGCTGGTACAAAGAACTCGCCGTATATGACTATTAACACAGGAATGAGGCCTATAACCGGGGCAACTCCTATGGGGCTGTTCATGCCCGGCCTCCTTCTTGTCAGCGCAGACCACGTCATACCCGCTACGCTCTCGAGGGCTACTGTGGCATACGCCATTGGTATTGAGAAGTAAGCGACGTTCTCCAGGAAGAGAAGGGGCACGTTCCCGTTGAGGAAGTACACGGCCGCGGTCGACGCGATGACGGAGGGCACAAGCAACATCGTAACAAGACCTAGGGAGGCCATTGTCGTGGATGTGAAGAACGTCGACGGGTTTGCGCCGGCGCTCATTAGGTACTCCAGCACACCCTTATCCCTATCCGCGGTGAAGATCATCATGGGGCCCATTGATCCCACTATGCAGAAGAGGGGAATCAGCGTTGTGTAAGTGCTTGAAAGGAGCAGGGCGGAGGCCGAGCGCAGTCCGTAATACGCTGCTACCTTTCCAAGCGCCGAGGACGTCTCTTTCGAAGCGGATACGTGAATGAGCGAGAGCACCCCCAACAACACGAAGAGAAGGACGTACGCTATTATCAGGTAATAGTTGCCGTACGTTAGAGAACGCCTAAAGGTAAGCGACGTGAGCTTCTTCCATGAAAGCGTGGACTCGTTGCTTGACTTATGTGTCTCCATTTTGTCCGGTGAGACAAGGCCTTAAAAAGATTTCCGATATTTTTGATATAACTTCGATTTTAGTTTAAATTATTATCAAAAATTCTACTAATGAGCGCTAAATTTGGCGAACCGCGGGGCTTTACGACGGATCCTCATCGTCAATGGATGCTGACGTCCTCAAGCCGAAAAATCACTGCTTGCCGACTGGGCCCTTTCTTGGATAGTTGAAGGCCCTAAGGGATGAAGGCGTGTTGTAGACAAGCGCAATCGCGCCCATGGCTACCTCGTCGTCGCCAAAAGATGCCCTTTCCAACTTGGGCTCCGCGACGCGGAGGTGACCCTTTATCCTTTCGCGTACCCCATCGTAGAAAAGTCCCCAGTTGTTGAGGGCAACTGAGCCGCCGATGACGATCAGCTCAGGATCGTAAGAAACGGAAACTGTCACTATGCCGGCGGCGTTGACGTCAAGCCAGTAATCCACGAACCTCTCGGCTGCCTTGTCTCCTTCTGAGGCAAGCCTGAATATGTCGGCTGCCTGCTTGGGCTCCTCCTTCGGCTTCATCCCCCATTTCTTCATCATGACGTCAAAGGCATCAACCATGTGCGCCCCACTGGCTATTCCTTCCCAGTAACCGGTTCCACCGCAGCAGACCACGTCAGAGCTGAGGTCGACAACAACGTATCCGACTTCATGTGCGTTCCCGTCTTTTCCTAAGAGGAGGTTCCCGTCGACGATGGCCCCTGCCCCTATTCCTGTTGAGAAAGTCAGGTACACCATGTTTCTCACGTCCTTCCAGCGATAGACGTGCTCTCCCCACACTCCGGAATCGCAATCGTTCGCGATGTAGAAGGGCTTGCCCGTTTTCGATAGGGGCTCCGCTATGGAGAACTGTCTTGAGGGGGCGTTGGCCGAGGAGACGACCAAACCCTGTCTTAGGTCCAGCGGCCCTATGGATCCCACGCCTACAGAGTCGTAGTCCCAGTCTTTGGCCACCTCGAGCGCCGTCCCCACTGGATCAGCGGTAGTGCGGAATCTTTCTCTTTTGACAAACTCTCCGTTTTCTTTGGCCAAAACGGTTCTCGTCCAAGTTGCTCCTATGTCTATTCCAAGTATCATAAGGTAGAGGCGTGGCTCCCCTTAAATTTTCTCCATGAGCGGTCCTCGCTCAAGGTCAGATGGACAGCTTGACCTTGGAAGCGAGAAGGGACATCGCGGCTATGACAAGACCTGAAAGGGCCATGGCCACGTAGGCGGAGTAAACGGACCTGAGCAAGTAAGACGCGAAGAGACCCATGATAAGCGGTCCCACAAAGGAGCCCGCGCCTATGGCCGACTCGAAGATGCCTGCCTTCGTCCCTCTCGATCCCTCCGACTCAAGCACTCCGTGAATAGACATCGCATAGGTCAGGCCTAAGAAAAGCCCGAGCAGAGCCGGGGAAATCGCCCAAAAGCCGGATCCGCAGAGAAGGCCAAGAGGCGCCAAGAAGGCAGCGAGCACTCCAAGCGGCAGCAGCTTTGTCGTTTTTGACGCCAGCTTTCCAAGCATCATCCCAGCACCCACCATGGCCACTAACCTCAGCAACCCCATGAGGGCCTCATACGTTCCTACGTAAACCGATGACACGTTCAGCCTGTAGGCCGTGACCGGGAAGTAGGATAGGAAGCCCGTACCGGCAAAGCCGTATCCAAAGGCAGCGGCAAGGTAAATCAGTTCTACCTCAACCTTTTCCTTTTGCTCGGTTTTTTTGCTTTCCCTCCTGCCTTCAAAGCTGAAGATCGAGAGGATGGCGGAAGCAAGTGTCAAGATGGTAATGAAGGCAAAGGTTCTTGAGGCGCCGAGCGCGTATACCAGGGCACCCCCTGCAAAAGGCCCTGTGAGCGCTCCGATGCCCCAAGAGAGGTTGTAGTACTTGAGCCCCTTCCTTCCCCCGCTTATGGCAACGGTTGACTCGAGGCTTGGCCAGTAAAAAGGCCATTCAAGCCCTTCGAGCACGCGTGCCGCGATAAGGAGGTCGAGCGACCTGGAGGCGGAGTAAACGGCGGTTATCACTGGATACGCGAAAAGAAAGAGGGTCACGGGGAGCTTCGTGCCTGCCCTATCTCCCATCCTGCCAGCGAAAAGGGGCATGAATGAGTATATGGCGCTTGATGCACCGCCGAGCAGGCCTATCTCGAATGAATTGGCACCGAGCAGGTAACCCTTTATGGGCAGCGCCACGAACTCCACTCCCAGCACGAAGTCGCCTAGGAAGGCGAGGTAAAAGGCGAAGAACCGCGATGTCTTCATGGGGAAGGAGCCGCGCCGCTTATAAGCGATGCTGAGCTTCTTGAGTAAAGGGCCCTAAAGAAAACCTATTAAACGCTTGTCTTCTTTCCTTATGCAGATCCCCGTGGAGATATACCGCGATGGATATGCCATAAGGGGCACGCTTCACCTCGCGCCTTCTACCAAAAAAACCCCTGTGGTGTTGATGTTTCACTGCTTCACGTGCGACAGAAACGCAGGGTGGTTCAGGTTTGTGATGCTAAGCAGGAGACTCGAGAGGGAAGGGATATCCAGCCTTCGCTTCGACTTCATGGGAAGCGGCGAGAGCGACGGGGAGTTTTACGAGATGACTCCACTTACCGAGGCTAAGGACGCTGAGGCAGTAGCCTCTTATGCCAGATCTAGGCCAGAGCTGGATCCCGATAACCTCTTCATCGTAACCCTGAGCATGGGAGGGCTTATAGCGGCCCTTACGGCCCACAAGATAAGGCCAAGGGCCATGGTCCTCTGGAACCCCTCGGGCACTTTCAATCCGGTTCAGGACATGGAGCTCCTGAAGAAGAACGGCAAGGCTCCCGGAAGCGGGATGTACATAGGAAAGGAGTTCGTGGATGTCATGCAGTCAATTGACCCGTACTCCGAGGCGTCAAAGTACGATGGAAAAGTGCTTATAGTCAGGGGCACGCTTGACGAGATAGTGGGCGATGACGTGATAAACTCGTATCTGAAGGCGTACAGCAATGCCGAGATCTACAAGATAGAAGGAGCGGATCACAACTTCTCGACAATGGACTGGGCGGAGGCCGCCATAGGCGCCACCGTAAACTACATAAAGTCCCACGTAGCATAGAAACGCGTATAAACCAACTTTAATTTGTTTCGCGATCGGCGTTGGGAATCAGATCGTGGCTAATGGCGCCAAGGCCTCAGTACTTTCCCATAACGGTTCTGCCAGTTTTGCTTTCGGCATCGCTTTCCTATTATGAGTTTCACCAGTTCAGCGTCCTTTACGCTGTTTTAACGTACGTGGTCGGCATGCTGTTGCAGGGATTCACCCACGTGACCAACGATTACTTCGACGTGAAATACGGGACCGATCTTCCGGGTTCGCCCACGACCAAGTACAGAAGACACCCGATCTTAAGCGGGGACATGAGCATGAGGGAAATAGCCTACGAGTCAGTGGGCCTTGCGGCGGCCGCGGCCGCCTTAGGGTTCTTCTTCGTCTTTGAGGGGAGGGCCTTCGCGATACCCTTGGGACTTGGCGCGGCGGTGCTGTGCTTGGAGTACACGGCCCCGCCGATAAAGGCCAAGTACAGGGCATTGAATCAGGTAATCATGTTCATACTGGAGGGGCCATACCTCACGCTGGGAGGATTCTACCTGCAAACCGGGAGGGTAACGGCGTTGCCGCTGCTTGCGTCGCTTCCGCTGGCTTTCATCATGTGCGAGGTTCTGCTTCTTGACGACATGAAGGACATAGACTTTGACCGCAAGGTAGGAGTGCACACTATTCCCGTTCTTTACGGCAATGCTTTCGCTGGCAAAGCTGTGACAGCTGAACTGCTGAGCGCTTACGCATCTCTGGCCATTCTGGCCGTCCTTCGCGTTATTCCCATATCATGTCTAATAGCGCTGGCGACCTTTCCCTTGCTTTATTGGAACTTGCGCGTCATGATAAAGAAGCTCCCCCCTACTACCGGGCTAAAAAGCATGTTGGTCTCTCTCATATTCGGATGCATTTACGCGCTTGCCTTCATCCTCTGATCATCGCATGAGGCTAGGACTTGGGCGATCAGGTCCACCGCCGCCTTGAAGTCGCTGGGGCTCACGCTCCCAAGTCCCACGCGTGCCCCCGATTTGGCGCCGAAGTAATGGCCTGGCACTGTCATCACGCCCACTTCAAGCAGGCGATTCGCGAAGTCAATGCTGTCCTCGCCGCAGCGAGACGCCACAAAGGCTATGGGCATTCCTTGAACGTGCAAGACGTCGCCAAGCCTTGCTAGCTCCCCCTCGTTTTGGGAAATCACCGCTGAGTTCCTTTCCATAAACCACTTCTTGCTCGCGAGCGCCCTTGCGGCGTACTTCAGCTCTAGGTCAAAGGGACCCGGAGAAATGAGGTCTGCATAACCCTTTATCTCCTTGATCAGAGACCTTTCGGCTATAACCCAGCCCAGCTTGACGCCGCTCATGGTGTAGAACTTCGAGGTGCTGCTCGTGACCATGACGTTTGGGAGCGGCAGCTTTGCCTTGAGCCCTATGAAGTCGGAGAAAACCGCGTCGATTATGGCGTAGGAGCGCGTCGCCCCAAGGTCCTCGCTGAGCTCCTCCAGCTCTTGAGCGGTCATGTGCCTTCCGGTGGGATTGTTTGGGTTCGAAGCCAGCAGCACCGAAGAGGGAGCTATGGCAGGGATTTCAATGACCGAGCTGGGCAGGTCAAGCGCGGAGGGCAGCGCCCTTATGGGCTCGTATTCGGGCAGAAATCCAAGGGCGCGCTCCACCCGATGCCTTATGGCCATCAGCGAGAGGAAGTTCGCTTCCTGGGTGCCATGCACCAGCGCTATCTCGTCCGGGCTGACGGAGTACAGCTCGCTTAGGATTGAAACCACGTCGGCATCTGCGGGCTCAAGCCTATCCGGGTTAACCGGCGCCATGCTGCTAGAAGACAGGTCAAACTTAGCCTTGTGCGTTCTCATCCACTCGAAGTGCCCTATCTGCATGCCATTAAGTGCATCGAGGTAAATAAGCCTCTAGGATAAGCGCTAGGGGTCGGCTCAAGAATGCTTTTACACCAAAGCATTTCATAATTAAAAAATGACCGCGGGGGGCTATGAGGTGGTTCTGACCGCGGAGGGCGCGACGGCGAGCGATTCGCTGGGATCAAGCGACGTGGGTTTTGCCAGCGCTTTGCCTGACTCCATAATCAACAGAACGGTGGCCAAGCTGCTTTTTCCGGTGAGGGAGCGCAACGACGGAACCGTGGTGAGGGCACCGTACGGCTTAGCTAAGGTCGAGGCTAAGCTGAAGCAGGCAGGGTTTAACGTGGCGATAGTTAGCCCTTACTCGCTTCGCAAGGCCGTTGGTCCCAACACGAAGGCCGTGGGGATATACACCATGGATGGGCTGGGCATGAGCTACGGCTCGGGCGTCACGTATTGGGTGCTGAAGCTCGCCGGCATTGGCTATTCGGGCATACCCTATATAGCTCGCTCCTTCATAGACTTGCTCAACGATCCCGCCATAAGGAGCTCGCGGGCTAAGGTGGTTGTTGGGGGACCTGCGGCTTGGCAGATTAGCGACGCCGAGGCCCAAAGCAGGCTTGGGGTTGACCTGGTTTTTGAAGGCGAATTCGAGAGGGATGGAGTCAGGGTTTTTCAGGCGATCGCGAAGGGCGAGCCCATTCCAAAGCGCTTCGTTGCTAAACCGCCAGCGATCGAGGAAATACCTCCAATAGTCACACCTGCAAACGGCGGCATGGTTGAGGTAACCAGAGGTTGCGGCAGGGGATGCACTTTTTGCAGCCCGAACCTGAGCGGGATGATAAAGAGCTTTCCATTTGACGGTAACGTTAAGAAGGAGATAGAGCTAAACCTGACGGAAGGGCAGGCCAAGGCCGTTAACCTCCACAGCGAGGAGTTCTTCAGGTACGGTGCAAGGGGAATAGAGCCAAACCCAGAAAAGGTGCTTGAGCTTACGAAGAACGCCTACTCGCTGGTGAAGAAGCACGGAAGCGACAAAAGGGTCGTCACAGATTTCACCACGGCTGCCGTTGTGGCGTACGCGCCGAAGCTTGTGAGTCAGGTGGCGGATTACATAAACGAGGGAGGCCAGTGGAGCTTCATAGAGATGGGCATCGAGACCGCCTCTCCCGATCTCCTCGAGAGATACATGAGGGGAAAGGTGCTGCCCTACAGGCCAGCCGACTATCCGGAGGTCGTGAAGCAGGCCATAGGCATTCTGAACGACAACAGGTGGATAGTTGTTGGAACCATGATAGTCGGATTTCCAGGTGAGAACGAGGACGACATAGTCAGAAACCTTGAGCTCCTAGATGACCTAAAAGGGCTGAGGGTCATAACCTTCCCGCTGCCCCTCGTGTCGATAGCGTGGTTCAGGAAAAAGGGGTTGACTTCCCTTGACGGACTTCTTGAGGATCCTCTGAGGAAGGAGTTCATATTGAAGGCGCTGATGAAGGGCTTTGCCGAGACCCACTACGGGCTGAGGATCGTTACCGAGGGAGTGGAGAACGCCATAAAGAGGTACGCCATGCTTGCGGCTGCAAACTGGGCGCTGAACTTCGTTGAGGGAAAATACAGGAAAGCCCTCGAGGAGCTTCGCTTAAGAATGGGTGAGCTGGAAAGAGCGGTCAGAGTTCCACAGATGACAGAAGCTTCATCGCCATGAAGAGGTGACCGGCCTCGTTGGGGTGGATTGGCTCAAGGGCAAACGCGGTGGGTTCCTTTTTTTGGACTAACCTCTCAAACTCGACCTGAAGGTCTATTAGCTCTGTGGAGTGTTTAGCGCTCAAGCGGCGAACGGCGTCGGCGTAGCTGGGCAGCGTTTTCAGCACGGCGTCGCGCTTTGTGCCGGGATAGCCGCCGCGGCTTATGTAAAATGGGGTCATTAGGGTTATTCCCTTTACCTTTTGCTCGGCGGCTGTCAGAAGCTCGTTGTAAGTTTTTTCGTAATTCTCGGGGCTGAACTCCGTTGCTCCGTCCAGGTACCTGTTGAGGTCGTTTATCCCTATGAGTATGACAAGCCAGTCTGGGTTCAGCGATAGCACATCGTCGTTCCACCTATCCTTGAGGTCCTTCACGGTGTTGCCGCTTATCCCCGTGTTGAGGACTTGAACCGAGAGCTCGGGATGAGCGGAATAAAGGAGCTCCGCGAAGAACTTTACGTAACCGTTTCCCAATGGGTAAAATTGGCCCATGCGTCCTGAGTCGGTTATGCTGTCGCCAGCGAAAACTATCCTGTAGCCGTTTTTAACCTTCATAACTGCGTACATCCCTTAAGAAATAAGCATTTGTTTGCAGGAAGCATTTGATATCCTTCCAGAAGTCATTTGGCGTTACCAAGTACGATCTGGGTCAGCTACCTCTGGTTGAGTATATGAACCGCGTTCCTGAAGAAGAGGTTGGGAAGGGCTTCAGTTGGCTGGCGTCCTCATGGGGGACAGGATAAGGCGCACGGCAAGGGCTTAACCCTTGAAAAGCTGAAAGCGCAGGTAATGCTTCACCTGGCCTTAAGGCAGCTCAAGGACGATTACGGTTTCGACATTTGCTACCGGAAGGGACAGAGGGAGTTCACAGAGCACATCGTCATTACTGACGTTGCTGAAATGCTCATGAACGATCCCTACGATTGGAATTGCCCAAGGAGCCAACGGTGTGCGCAACCGAAGCCGACGCGCAGGCTCTGGCCACGAACTCATTGAATCCGTCATTTGTTGCCTTCTTGGGCATTCCATCCTCTTACTCTGCCAACTACGGCCAAAGCGAGCTTTCTAGCGCCCTTTCGGGCGCGAAGATCTCGCTGACCGTCGGCCCGACAACCCTCACGGCCGGCACCTCCACGGCGCTCACCGCCACCACCGGAAGCAACGGTCAGGCCACCTTCACCTACACGCCGACCTCCGCGGGCACTGAGACCATAACCGCTAAGCTCGCGCTGGTTTCTTC
>JABEBW010004053.1_pt1 | contig 28404 bp, 22 predicted proteins | sample 7245961 | NCBI WGS metagenome assembly JABEBW01 (sample SAMN14506364, study PRJNA622280) | hot springs metagenome | biome: hot spring [ENVO:00000051]|acidic hot spring [ENVO:00002120]; feature: spring [ENVO:00000027]|sediment [ENVO:00002007]; material: sediment environment [ENVO:01001048]...
ACCCTGTGAAACAGCTATACCATGAACATCGTCCGCCATTGTTTCAGGTCTTACAAGTATTACCTTCTCACCCTGTGAAGCAAGCTTTACTGCCGTTTCAGGATCGAACACCACCTTACCTATTCCAGCACCGGGTGAGGCTGCAAGACCCTTTGCAATTACAGTTTTCTTAGCCTTTTCATCAACCTGCGGATGGAGCATCTGATCTATCTGCGATGGCTCGACCCTCATTATCATCTCTTCCTTTGTTATTATTCCCTCCTTATACATATCAAGTGCTATTTTAATCGCTGCCCTTGCATTCCTCTTTGCATTCCTTGTCTGGAGAAGATAGAACTTACCCCTTTCTATTGTGAACTCAATGTCCTGAACATCCCTGTAATGTTTTTCAAGTATTTCAGCTGCCCTTACTAGTTCCTTATATGCAGAAGGTATATCCTTTTCAAGTTCCTTTATTGGCTTTGGTGTTCTTATTCCTGCAACAACATCCTCACCCTGTGCATTTGGTAAATATTCACCATAAAGAACCTTTTCACCTGTTGAAGGATCCCTTGTGAATGCAACGCCTGTAGCGGAATCAAATCCCATATTGCCGAAGACCATTGTCACTATACTTACAGCTGTGCAAAGATCCTCAGGTATGTTGTTCAGTTTCCTGTAAACCTTTGCCCTTTCATTATTCCAGGATTCAAAAACAGCCTTTATTGATAGTTCGAGCTGTTTGTATGGATCCTGGGGAAATTCAAGGCCATGATCTTTTATGATCTTTTTGAAAATTTCAACAAGCTCCTTCAATTCATCTGTTGTTAGATCAACATCATTTTTTCTACCATACTTTTTCTTTATTTCATCCATTGCCTCATCGAATTCCTTTCCTGGAACACCCAGAACAATCTTTCCAAACATCTGAACCAATCTTCTATAAGCATCCCATGCAAACCTTTCATTTTTTGTGTTTTCTATCAGACCCTTTATTGTTTTATCGTTTAGACCAACGTTGAGAACAGTGTCCATCATACCGGGCATTGAAACAGGTGCCCCTGATCGAACGGAAACGAGTAGTGGATTTTTCTCATCTCCAAAACCCTTACCAGTTTTTTGCTCAAGTTTCTTCATGGCTGAAAGAACCTCTTCCCATAGACCATCAGGAAAATCATTCTTTTTTATGAAAACCTTGCAGGCATCTGTTGTTATTGTAAAACCAGGTGGAACAGGCAAACCAATCCTTGTCATTTCTGAAAGACCTGCTCCCTTTCCTCCTAGAAGATTCTGCATATCCTTGCTTCCTTCCTCAAAAAAATAAATGTATTTCACCCGAATCACCTGACTTGATAATAGAACAAATATTAAAAAATATTTCCTTTTTTTAGAAAATATGGAAATAATAAAGAATAACCATGGTGATTAGAATGAATGGAACAGGCGAATCAAATATTTTGAAAAGCTTATCCACATCAAATTTATAAACGTAAAGAAGTCTAAAATAGAGAAGAAAGGCTATTATTGATGTTAGTATTAAAAAAATTGAACTTTTTAGAGAAAATATATAAAGCGGTATAAGAGAAATTGTATAGAATATAAATGTGGGTAATACTATTTTTCCATTCATAAGGACAGGGATAGATTTTATTCCCATTTTTTTATCAAATACATAATCCTGATATTGATAAATTATATCAAAACCCGCTATCCAGAATGCAACAAAGATCATTATGAGATAAAGATTTAAATCGTACGGTATTTTCCCTGTTGATGCAACGTAACCTGCAAGAACAATTAATGCTATTGATATACCGAGAAAAATGTGTGAAACAACATGGATTTTCTTTGTTTTCGGATAAAGGTAAAAAAGAAAAAGTATCAATGGTGAAAGTATTCCCGCGAGAATATTCAGCATGAAGGCTGAAATTATGAATATTGATGAGGATATTAAAAGTATGATATAAGCCTGTTTCATTGATATTTCTCCCGTCACAAGCGCTCTTTTCCTTGTCCTTGGATTCAATCTATCCAGGGGAAGATCAATGATCCTGTTCATTGTAAATCCAGAAACCCTTGCCGTAATTCCTGCAATGGTAACAAGAATGATTATTTTCCATGTAATTATACCTGAGAGTAAAACACCTGCGTATGCAAATGGAAGATCAAAAACCGTATGCTCAATCTTTATAAAATCAAGGAATTTTTTAAGGCCTGAAACCATACCTTTTCACTTTTTCCATCAGTTCATCGTTTATTTTAAATTCTATCTTTTCAGGCCATGGTCTATCGAAGCCCTCCTCCTTGAATTTCCTTGTTGCATCTATTATCATCTTTCCTCCAACATTCTCACCCCATGATGCATGGTCGATGGAATCTGCAACACCCGTTCTGATTATCTCAACATCTCTGTATGGATCCGTTCTTGTTGCAACGGCCCAGATCACCTCACTCATGTTTTTCACGTCAATATCATCATCGACAACAATAACATATTTTGTGAACATTAATTGACCTGAGGATAGAATAGCCATTCCCACCTTTCTACCCTGTCCTGGGTACTTTTTCTTTATTGATACAACGCAGATATCATTGAAAACACCCTCTTCGGGCAGGGAAAGATCAACAATATCAGGTATCTGGAACCTTATTGCAGGTAAAAATATCCTTTCAATCGCCTTACCAATAATGACATCCTCGTTCCATAACTTTCCGACAACCGTTGCATGGTAAATGAAATCCTTTCTGTGGAATATCTTTTTAATGTGAAAAACAGGATAAAGATCCTTTGGTGTATAGTATCCGGTATGATCACCAAAGGGCCCCTCTTCCCTCAATTCTTCTGGATCCACATATCCTTCAAGAACAATCTCAGCGTTTGCCGGATACCTGAGATCAACAGTTTCACCCCTTACAACATCAACGCTCTCACCCATAAGGTAACCTGCGAAGGACATTTCATCAAATCCTTCGGGTAAAGGTGAAATGGAACTGAAAAGAATTGCCGGATGAACACCTATAACAACAGCAACATCCAGCGTTTTATGCATTTCCTTTGCCTTTTTAAGATGCATCGCACCTGTCTTCTGTGCCTGCCAGTGCATGCCTGTTGTTTCAGAATCAAAAACCTGCATTCTGTACGTTCCAGCATTGTACGTTCCAGTTTCTGGATCCCTTGTTATAACAACTGGAAATGTTATAAACCTTGAGGCATCCTTTGGCCAGGTCCTTAAAATTGGTATATCATCCAGTGTTATTTCAGATTTCTCCTTCACAGGTGCATGCGATTTTTCATTAACGCTTAAATTTTTTAATTTTTTATAAATCCTCAGGCCCTCAAGTAAACCAGGATTTTTGTAAAGAGCAAAGATAAGATCCTGAAAATCACTTGAAATTTCCTCAACCGATGATCCTATGGACATTTCAAGCCTTTTGGTTGTGCCGAATAAATTCATCAATACTTTTCTTTCTTTTCCATCTACCCTTTCGAAAAGCAGTGCAGGTCCCTTATTTTTCTGAACAATGTTTGTGAAGTATGATATTTCAAGGTCTGATGAGAAATTTTCTTTAATCCTTAATAATTCATTCTCACTTGAAAGTAAATCTATAACATATCTAAGATCCTTCATTATTTTCTTTAATTGTTTCGACCTTAATTAATTTTCCAGTTAAATATTTAACCAACACCCCTGCAAACAGGGCAGAGATATTTCCCATTAACGTAAAGGAGTTCTGTTGAAAATTCACCGCAATTTTCACATCTTCCTGCAAGGTATTCCTTTTCTTTGTATTCAACTTCACCCTTCATTTTTTCCTTTTCCTCAATTATTTCAAGGATGGTTGGAGCTATTCTTACTATATCATTCTCTGAAAGCAATCCTATGATTTTATTATTTTCAATAACAGGTAATTTCCTTATTTTCTTCTTTCCCATCAAAGTTGCCGCCCTTTCAAGCGTATCATCTGCGTTAATTACAACAATGGGTTTTGTCATGATATCAGAAACTTTTACCTCGGTTGGATCCAAACCCCTCGCAACAACTTTAACAACAATGTCCCTGTCTGTTAAAATTCCCAAAGGAACATTATTATCAACAACGATCATTGTACTTATTCCCCTCTGAACCATTGCTTTTACAGCTTCCCATAAAGTCATTGATGATTCCACGAAAAGTGGATTCTTTGACATTACCTCCCTTACTTTTATCTCCACCATTTTTACACCGAAATAAAAATGTATTGAAGGGTAATAAAACTTTTTGTTATTTTTTGAATTAAATATAACAAAAATAAACCGGTTCGTAATGAAATTCACCCGAATATAATTTTATCAAAAAGAATTAATTAAATTATTTTCGATCAAATCCTGAAATTTTTTATGAGATTATCATAGCAGTGATTCTAAAGAAAATTAAATTAATACCAAAACCCAAATTTCTTGGAAATTAGCTGAAAAATAAAATATAAGGAGAATAGTGAAAAAGTAAATTCCTTAATAAAAAAATTGATGATTTGTAAGATCAAGAATTCCCAATTGTTTTAAAAAATAGCAATGAAAATGATTGCATAAAAAATAGGAAGATGTTCTTCTCAATTATTCCGGATTTATTTTATTGTTGATTTCTTCAACAATACTAAATTAAAGAAAATGTTTTTAAACTAAAAAAAATTGGGAATGTTGATATGGATACTCCACTGATGAAACAGTACTTCGAAATAAAAAACAAATATAGAGGCATGATTCTTTTCTACAGAGTTGGAGATTTTTATGAAACGTTCGGGGAAGATGCAAAAATTGTTTCAAAGGAGTTGAACATTGTTTTAACTTCAAGGAACAGGGGTGAAAACGATATTCCAATGGCAGGAATACCATATCACGCATTGTATTCCTACGTTGGAAAGCTTGTTTCAAAAGGCTATAAGGTTGCGCTCTGTGAACAGGTGGAGGATCCAAAGCTTGCAAAGGGAATAGTGAAAAGGGAAGTTGTTAGAATTTTTACAGCAGGAACTGTTTTTGAAGATGAATTAATAACAACAGTTACAAACTATATTGTTAGCATTGCAGTTGATAAAAACATAGGTATTGTTCTTGCAGACATTTCCACCGGTGAATTAAAAGGTACAATTATTGAAAATTCAATTGAGTCATTAATATCTGAGATTTATAGAATAAATCCAAAGGAAATAATTATTGTTAATAAAGATATTGATGAGATTGAAAAATTCGCCAAAGAAAAAAACGTACCAAAAAGTATAGTTTACAGCGATTTTGATATTGCTGAAAATGAAATAAAAAGGCATTTTAATATTATAGATCTCAAAAGTTTTGGTATTGAAAATAAAAGGGAAATTGTTCTTGCCCTTGGGGCATTGATAGATTACCTTAAAAGTGTTGAAAAGGATTCATTAAAGGTATTGAAGGATTTCAAAATTTATGGTAAGAATGATTTTCTCATACTTGATGATACAACATTGAAGAACCTGGAGGTTTTTTCAGATATAAGGGGAAATGAAAGGAATTCACTGTATGGTATACTGGATTCCTGTTCAACAAGGATGGGATCAAGGGAACTTAAAAGATCACTGACATTTCCTTATGTTGACATGGAAAAGATCAGGGATAGGCAGGATGCGATTGAAAAAATCATGGGTGATGCAATAACAAGGTTGAACATAATAGGTATGCTTAAAAAAATGCCTGATATTGAAAGAATATGGTCAAGGGTTCTTATGGAAAAGGCATCACCACAGGATCTGATTTCATTGAAGAACGCATTAAAGTTGATCCCAGAAATAAAGGAAATGATGAATTTTGATTCAAATTTAATAAAAAAATTGAAGGAAAAAATGAATTTTGATAATGAAATAATTAACATTATTGAGAATGGTATTGATGAAAATTTTGAGGAGAGCGGTAAATTAATAAAAAAGGGTTTTGACAATGTGCTTGATGATTACAGAAAAACGCTTGATGAAAGTGAAAAGTTTATCACGGATCTTGAAAGGAAGGAAAGCATAAAAACAGGAATAAAAAATTTGAGAATAGGTTACAACGATGTCTTTGGTTATTATATTGAAATTCCAAAATCACAGGCAACAAAAGTTCCTGAATATTTCATAAGAAAACAGACATTAAAGAATGTTGAAAGGTTCACAACAAAGGATCTTCAGGAATTTGAGTACAGGATTATGGAGGCAAAGGAGAATTTTTCACAGAGGGAGAAGGAAATTTTTCAGAATATAATAAGAAATGTTATTGAAAGAGGAAATGGAATCAGGGATCTTATTTCATCAATAGGTGAACTTGACCTTTTAGCGAATCTTGCCGAGATTGCCGTGAAAAGGAATTACACAAGACCCATTGTTGATGATACACTTGTTATTGAAATAAGGGATGGAAGGCACCCGGTTCTTGATGTTATCATGGAAGATTTCATTCCAAACGATACGGAAATGAATGAGAATGCAAGGTTTATTATTTTAACAGGTCCCAACATGGCAGGGAAAAGTACATACATGAGACAGATAGCATTGATCATAATAATGGCACAGATGGGCAGTTTCGTTCCCGCATCATATGCAAGGATCGGAATAGTTGACAGGATTTATACAAGGGTTGGTGCATCGGATGATATACTCAGGGGGCAGAGTACATTCATGAACGAAATGGTTGAACTTGCAAATATTATAAATACTGCGAGTGAAAGGAGTTTTATAATACTGGATGAAGTTGGCAGGGGAACAAGTACATTCGATGGTATGAGCATTGCCTGGGCTGCAGCTGAATACATAAATGAAAAAATAAGGGCAAGAACAATCTTTGCAACACATTATCATCAATTGATTGAACTTGAAAAACATTACAGTGGAATAAAAAATTACCACATGCCTGTGAAAGAAACAGAACATGGACTTATTTTCACAAGGAAGGTTTTACCTGGTGGAATGGGTGAAAGCTACGGCATTGAGGTTGCATCCATGGCTGGTTTACCGGATTCATTAATAAAGAGGGCAAAGGAAATACTTGAAAAAATTGAAAAGGAGAATGTTCTTGAAATAAGGAAAAATAGAATTAGGCAGGCAACGTTGATGGATTCCATAATCTATGAGGAAATTAAAGATGTGGATCCGGATAAAATGGAAAGGGAGGATCTTGTCAATTTAATAAAAAATTTGAAGAAAATGTTTCAGGGATAGATCCATGTTCCATTTTTTCCATCCATTGCATCTTTTAGGGCTTCAGGGCTTGTTATTAAAACATCCCTTCCACCCTCTTTAAGGAATTTCATTGCTGCCTGGATCTTTGGACCCATGCTTCCGGGTTTGAAATGGCCCTGTTTGTAATACTCCTCAATCTCCTTTAACTTTGCCTGATCTATACCCTTCTGGTTCTCCTTACCATAATTCAGATAAACCTTATCGACTGCTGTTAAAATTATCAACCTTTTCGCATTTATATCCCTTGCAAGTGTGGCAGCACCCAGATCTTTATCTATAACACCCTCAACACCCTTAAGTATACCATCCTTTCTTATTACAGGTATGCCACCACCACCCACAGATATAACAATAAAGCCTTTTTCTAAAAGAGAAAGAATTGCATCCTTTTCAACAATTTTTAATGGTTCGGGTGATGGAACAACCCTTCTCCACCCTCTTCCGGAATCCTCAACCATGATCCATCCCTTTTCCCTTATCAGTTCCTGTGCCTGGAATCGTGTATAAAATGGACCTATGGGTTTTGTTGGATTCTTGAATGCAGGATCCTTTTCACTCACCTCAACCCTTGTCAATACCGTAACAATGTCCTTTTCAATTTTCTTTGATTTAAGAACATTGTTGAATGATTGTTCAAGCATGTAACCTATCATGCCCTGGGATTCAGCTCCGCATACATCAAGAGGCATTGGAGGTACGAGAGCCTTTGCCTGTTCGTTCTGAAGAAGAATTGCACCAACCTGTGGCCCATTCCCATGTGTCATGGCAACCTGGTAATTTTCGAAGATCCAGTAGATGCTTTCAGCTGTTTCCCTTGCCCTTTTGAACTGTTCTTCTGCAGTGCCAACATCACCCTGTCTTAACAGAGCATTTCCGCCAACAGCTATAACTATCCTTTCCATAACATTCACCTGAGCAAAAAGGTAAATAAAGAAAAAAATTTAATCTTTTACATATTTTTTACTACAAGCCTCATGTTGGCAGGCTTCTTTGTAACATTCAGAACCTTCATGCCGTATATCTCTTCAATTCCCTTTTCAGCAGCCACGTCAACAAGCCTCTGTGATATTATTCCACCCGTAATTAAAACCTTTCCCGGACTGTTCATTGATGATAGTTTATCAACAAGTTCGTTTAACTGTATTGTCTCTTTTACATTTCCCGATTCATCCAGTATATAGGCTACCTTTTTCTCAAATGCATCCAGAACTAGGTCCTCAATTGTTGTCTCCTTTTCTTCCTGTTCCTCAACAACCGTATCTACCTGTTCGGTATTTACAAGTTCATTATTATTTTCCTGCACTTCCACTTTTTCTTCAGATTTCAACAATCTTTCAAGCTCCTCGTTCATGCCGTGGGTTGCAAGGTACTGTTCAACAGGCATTTTGTTCCTCAGTGCCTTTACGATCTGCTTGTATGTTAGTTCCTCAACCTCCCTTCCTGGAGGTGCCCTTGCAACAAAGTCTATTTCAGCAACCTGTAAAAGTTCCTTTAATATGAGATCACCGCCCCTGTCACCGTCAAGGAATGCTGTAACAACCCTTTCCTTGGTGAGATCAATTATTGTCTTCGGTATGTTTGTTCCCTCAACAGCAATTGCATTCTTTATTCCATATTTAAGTAAATTGAGAACATCAGATCTCCCTTCAACAACAATTATTGCATCTGATGTTGGAACGCTTGGACCTGCAGGTAATTTGTCCTCACCGTAACTTATTATTTCCTCCTTCTCTATTGTTTCCCTTACAACCTGTATTAGATCTTCACTGAGATTCTTTCCCTGTGCTATAAGGTTCTGTAAAAGTTCCTTTGCCCTCTCTATCACCTTCTGTCTCTTTGTTAACCTTATGTCCTCTATGGAAAGAACTTCAAAGCTTGCCTTGCATGGACCAACACGCTCTATTGTTTCCAGTGAAGCTGCCAGAATTGCTGTTTCAACCTGGTCAAGGCTTGATGGTATGTACACTATACCCTCTGATTTTCCCTTCTTTGATTCTATTTCCACTTCAATCCTTCCTATCCTTCCGCTCTTCTGAAGATCCCTGAGGTCAAGTTCGTCACCAAGTAAACCTTCAGTCTGACCGAATATTGCACCTACAACATCAGGTTTTTCAACAACACCATCGGCCGTTATTTTGGCCTTTATAAGATATTTGGCCATGTTTGGATCTATATTCATTGTCATCACCTTCTTTCATCTAGGAAAAAATAGTCATCTCCTCATCCATTACCTCGCATCTGTGCCCTATTGTGAATTAATGAGCTTGATATCATGATCATCATCAGGGATGACTACATTCCCTGATATCTCTTAATTTTAAATGGTTAATAAATCTTTTCATTCCTTTTGAGAAAATTTTTTAAAATAGATCACATTAACGATGAAAAGGTGAAAAATCAATGACATTCTGGCAGGGTAGATCCGTAAGGAAAATGACAGGCGGAAGGTACAGGCAGGCAAGGAAGAAAAGAAGGTATGAGCTTGGAAGCGATCCTGTCTTAACAAAGCTGGGTGAAACGAGAAAAAAGATTGAAAGAACGTATGGTGGTCACCAGAAAATTAAGTTATTGAGTGCAGATGAAGTGAACGTTTACGATCCGAACACAAAGACAATGAAGAAGGTTAAAATTATTACTGTGAAGGAAAATTCAGCAAACCCGCACTTTGTCCAGAGGAACATAATAAACAGGGGTGCTGTTGTCCAGACCGAGCTCGGTCTTGTTAAAATAACATCCAGACCTGGACAGGATGGTCTCCTTAACGGTGTTCTTATAGGGAAATGATAATCTATCCATCCTATTTTAATATTAAACTAACAAGGAGACAGGGAAGGGCCGTGAGTAAAAACCTTGCCTTTGTCCCTGATCCTGATAAAATTGAATATGTTTTGAAAAAATTGAATTTAAAATATGAAAGGCAGGAAAAGAAATACCCAAGAAGATGGTGGGAGGATAAAGTTAGATTTTATATTGAAACAGACAGAAAAAAAAGTGAAATTTTAAAAGAAATTGCCAAAGAGTTTAAGAAAATTTAGAACCTTTTCTTGAATTCCCTTCTTCCACGGTTAAAATCTCTCCTGTTTGACCTAAACTCCCTTGGGTGTTCAGTTGCACTAACATCATTTTCAAGGTTAACATTCTCTATCTCTTCTTCAGCCTTCTTTATGGATCCATACTTGCCAACGTTCAGTCTCATATGTCCCCTTACTAGTGTTATGTAGCCGTTGTCTATGTAAATCGTATCGCCCTCGTTTATTCCATTCACCTGGTCGCCCCATAGCGTAAGGGTCACAAGTCCCGTATCATCTCCAAGAACTACCTCTGTCAGTTTCCTTGTTTCTCCATACCTTGTCTGTATTTCCTTTGTTTCTCCAACGCTTGTCACTTTCGCCAGAACATTCACCCTTCTAGAATCAGGGTTCAGGTCCTTTATTTTCGTTACGTTCTCCATACTTTCTTCCTTCCTTCTTTTCTAGAACGGCTTTTCCATTTTCCAAAAAGGAAAACAGTTCCGTTCAATTTACTTCAATACCAATTCATATTTAACCTTATCGGTATAAATTTTCCTAGTTATGTTTCATATCATTCAGTATATTCATAAAATTTAAAAATGCAACATATGGTGATTTGTAGGGATTAAAGTATTCATGTACCTCAATGTCCTGGGATATTCCAGTGGACATATAATAAAGGTGATCCGATGTTTGAAGGTTTCTCCATACATGATCCTTTCTTTCTAATTTTATCAATTCATTAAACGCTTCCCTCTGCATTTCGTTTCCGAGCCAGGGTGAAAGATCCCTTCTCGTATCCGCCCATGATATTGTATCTTTAATGCTCAATTCATCCCTTTTTTGGATTATTTCATCAGCCTCCCTCAATGTTAACATCTCTATACCCCTTTTCCCCAATTCCTTTGGCAAATATTTCAGGAATTCAAATATACCTGTTTCAGCAACCTGGTGCTCTCCGAACGTTTCAAAATCCATGAAAATGTTTGCCACATCACCTGGAGTTAAATCTATCCATTTTGCATATTTATCAGCTTTTAGAGGATACTCTGACCATTTCCAGTTTGAAAACCTGAACGATATATCATCGCTCAGTCTATAGTTCCTCAAAAATAATGAAAGGTTATCTGGAGATCTATATATATAATTTGTAGAATGTTTTTCTATAATGGAATCTGTTCCCTCAGCAAGAATTCTTTTGAATCCCATTTTCTTTACCATTCTCCCAATGTTATCATTATAGATAAGTTCGGTGTTTCTGAATGATTCAGGAATTGTGTTGAATTCCCTCTTCAACAACTCAAGATGCATTTTCACCTGCTCAAAAAACTCATTTTCGCTCCATATGGATGCAAGGCTATGGTAATAAGTCTCTCCTAACAATTCTGAAAGACCTGAACCGATGTATTCCTTAAATTGATCCATAACCTCGGGTGTGAATTCCTTTGCTTGCTCTATGAACACACCTGTTAATGATAAATTCACTTTAATTTCATTCTCCAAAAATATTTTTAGTGTTGGAATATAACAGTTCTTTGCGATCCTTTCCATTATTTTTGAATTGTATTCATCCCAGAAATAGTCATGGAATTTTCCTATATCCTGCATTCTGTATCTCCTCAACCTTCTTGGCTGGTGAACCTCAAGAAACATAACAACATACTTCATAATCCTTTATACACCTCAAGTGTTTCCATTGCCGCCCTTTCCCATGTAAATCCCCTGGCTTCATTCATACCCTGAATACCAAGTGTTTTTCTCAGAGCCTTATATTTTATTATTCCAGCAATGTATTCCGCAATAAGATCCGTGTCCCAGAAATCGGCCCTGAAAACGTTTCTTAAGGATTCACCAACACCGGTTGTTTTACTTATTATTACAGGTGTACCCGAGCACATGGATTCGAGAACTGTAATTCCAAACGGTTCGGATACAGCTGGTAAAACAAACACATCACTGTTTCTGTATAAATTGAATGCCTCATTGTAATCAACAAAACCTTTAAAATCATAACTACCCTCAGGAAGCATTCTTTTTGCAAGTCTCTTTGTTTCATCCAAAAGATCACCTGTACCCGCAATAACAAATTTCAGATTTTTTTGCATTTCTATTGCCTTTGACGCTGCCTCAACAAAGAAAAATGGACCCTTCTGGGTGGTTATTCTTCCGAAATAAAGAACATTACCTGTTGATTTATAATCCTTCTCAGGTAAAGAAAGAAAACGTTTTCCAACACCGTTGTGAACCACATGTATCTTATTGGATGGAATGTTGTATACATTCATGATCAATTTTTTTGTGTAATGTGAAACAGCAATTATTCTGTCAGCCATTTCCATACCTTCCCTCTCTATATCCATTATCCATCTCTGTGGATAAAATCCACCCGATCTATCTATCTCCGTACTGTGCACTGTCAGGACTAAAGGTAAATTAAATTTCTCCTTTAATTCAATCCCTGCTCTGAAGGTTATCCAGTCATGGCAGTGGATTATTTTTGCACCCCTTAGATCATTAATTTCACCAATTAAAGAATTATACCTGTTTACAGCACCATAAAAGTCGTAGGAAATGGATCCATAGTCCCCCATCTTTCCCTTTATTCCTATTTCAACAGGTATAACATTGAAAGGATAATGATCATATAAAGGACCAAGATTTGGAACATATAGATCAATGTCAATGAATTTACTCAATTCTCCAAAAAGATTGTATGTATGGATACCAAGTCCACCTGTAAAAGTGGGCGGTATTTCCCAGCCTATAACTGCCACTTTCATGTTAAACCACTTTTAATGTTTATTCCTTGCATCATAAAGATCCTCATAGTATGCCCTTATTAATTCACCATAACTCCATGCCTGCATTATGCACCCACGTGGTTCATGGGGATAATCACCATCAAATATCTCAGGTATTTTCTTTAAAGATAGAAGATTTTTCAATTTAACAATCAATTCACCTTTATCCTTTCCATCCCTTACGTATGCTGTAATATATGGTCCCATTAACCATGGCCAGACAGATCCATTATGGTATGCCATATCCCTATGGAACTGATCACCCTGGTATTTTCCAACATATTTTGGATCATCCGGTGAAAGTGATCTTAAACCGAAATCCGTTAAAAGTTTAGAATCAACAGGATCAGAAAAATTTGAAAATTTTTCCATAACCGGAAATGGAAGGGAAAAGGCAAGGATGTAATTTGGTCTAAGACTGTAATCATCAGGATCTGATGTATCAAGGATCCTGTTTCCATCAACAAACCTTTCCTTAAATTCTCCCCTAACCAAAGGAATCATATTTTCCAAATAGGGCAATGTTTTCATTTTTAGCTCCTTTGCAAAAAAATTTGCAATGGATAATGCATTGAACCATAGGGCATTAACTTCAACAGGCAAGCCAACACGTGGATTGAATATAACATCGCCTGTTTTTGCATCCATCCATGTTAGCCTTGGTTGTTTTGCCCTTAAAAGATGATTTTCAAGAGAAACATACTCATTTCCTTTTACGTATGATTCTATAATGTTAAGAATAATAGTATAAAGCTTTTTTACCGTTTCATCATCTTTTGTATAAATGTAATATTTGTAAATTGCATATATTAACCATAGGGAAGTGTCTATGGCAGGACTTTCAAATGAAAGTGTTGAATGAAGAATACCATTCCGGACCATTGATGAATATTTTTCAAGTATTCTTTTTGCAATATCGTACCTTTTCTGTAAAAGAAGTATACCTGGCATGGATATCATTGTATCCCTTGACCATGGACCAAACCAGTAAAATCCAGCAATTATGTCGTCATTTGTTAAAAAAAATGTTGACTTTACAACAACATCCTTTATTTCACCTTTGAATGATCTCAATTTTAACATTCTTTTCTTTGTTTTATCGAAAGATTCGGGGTAACCTTCAGAACATGATAACTTTATTTCAATAACATTTTTCGGATCATCTATTTCAAAGTATCCCGCATGGTAAAGATCCTCTTCATGGTTTGATCCCCTTTCCCTATCAATGGGATAAAGAAAATTGTAAAACCAATTCCTGTCCTCATGGAACATTCCATCTGTTTTAATCTTAACATAAAAATTTTCATAAATGAATTCTTCACCATTTTTAATTTCCACATCCATCCTCCTTTCTCTCAAAGCAAGATGGTAATTTCTGAAAGCAAAGAGTGGATGGAGGTAGAATTTTGAAGGTAAATTGTTGAAAAATTCATATTTTATAACAATCCAGTCCTCATGGGGATCCATAACTATACTCTTTTTTATTTTTAAATCCTCTATCCTGAATGTAAAATTGGGAATGATATCGTTTTCATAATCAATCAGATAGGAATATCCTTTAGGGTAAACAGTATCTTTGTAATAATTTGTATCCAGACTGTAAGTTTTTCCATTTAAAATTAAATCCTCGTAAAGCTTTGAAAGCAAAACAAAACGATCATAATTTTTCCCAGCATTTTTAACACACAATCCATGGTATGTTCTTAAGTTGGCAAAAGTAACAGAGGATGATGAATAACTTCCATTCATATTTGTCAATAACCACTCTTCATTGTAATTTAACATTAAAAATTGATAACTTTGATAATATAAGAACTTTTTTAGATCAAGAGGAAAAACTTTTAAGGACCATTTTATATAAAATAAACAATGGTAAGGTACATTCCAATTGGAAATGGAAGGTTGCTTGTGAGTTTTGACAGTGATTACAGAATTGTTGATATTTACTATTCCCATGATCAATCCGAAAACCATGTTGTTGGACATCCTTTCAGGTATGGTATATCTATTGATGGATCCTTTACCTGGTTAGACAGATCGTTCATAAAAAAGATGGATTACCTTGACGACACGCTTGTAAGCGATGTTGAATATGATTTTGGAAATATAAATTTTAAAAGTAACGATTTTGTTGATATTTATGATGATATTTACGTTAGGAAAATAATTGTTAAAAATTCAGGCAATTCAGAGCAGGAAATTAAGTTGTTTTTCCATCAGGATTTTTACATATACGGTAACGATATTGGAGACACAGCATTCTATGATCCAAAGGTTAATTCAATCATACATTACAAAAATAGGAGACATTTTCTTATATCATCCATTGATGATTTAAACCATTCACTGGATCAGTATGCTATAGGTATTAAAGGTGTAAGGGGATATGAGGGAACATGGAAGGATGCAGAGGATGGTAAACTGTCCTTTAACCCTGTTGGCATAGGTTCTGTTGATTCTGTAATAGGTCATACAATATTCCTTTCACCCGGCGAAACAAGGGAATTATACTATTACATAATTGCACGGGAAAATCAGGAATCCCTATATAAATTGAAGGATGAATTATCACTCGAAAAGTTAAGGGAAATGTTCAACAGAACTACAAATTACTGGGCAGTTTGGAATGAAAAAAGATCCATAAACCTGCCACAGGACATGGTTTCACTTTTCAGGAAATCACAGTTCATAATAAGGATACATATGAACAACTATGGTGCATTGATGGCCTCATCCGACAGTGACATACTTAAAAACAGCAGGGATGGTTACTATTATGTTTGGCCTAGGGATGCATCAATAGGCGCATATGCTCTCACAAAAACATTACACTACAGTTCTGCAAGAAAATTCTTTGATTTTGCACTTTCAACCATATCCAGGGATGGTTATTTCCACCATAAATACTCACCTGATGGAACAGTGGCAAGTAGCTGGATACCAAGGATAATCAACGATGAGGAAATAATTCCAATTCAGGAGGATGAAACATCACTTCTAATATGGTCACTCTGGCAGTATTATTTACAGTCTCTAGATGTGGAATACTTTTTCCCGCTTTATGAGCATTTAATAAAAAAGGCTGCAAATTTTCTTGTTTCATTCACTGATGAAGATGGTTTACCTAAACCATCATTTGATCTCTGGGAGGAAAGGTTTGGTGTGCACACGTATACTGTTGCTGTAACTTACGCCGCCTTGAAAGCTGCAGGCGAATTTGCAAAAACTTTCAGGGATTATGATTTAATGGATAAATATAACGAGGCTGCAGAAAAAATGGCAAGGGCATATGAAGAAAAATTCTATTCAAAGGAAAAAGGTTATTATGCAAGATCCATAATAAATGGAAAACAGGATTTCACAGTTGATTCACAGAATATGGCACTTTTCCTTTTCGGTATGAAGGAAACAAGCGATGAAAAAATAAAAAGAAATATGGAAATAATCATGGATAAATTATGGGTTAAAACAATCGGTGGAATTGCAAGGTATGAGGGTGACATGTACCAGAGGGTGAAGGATGATAAAAACATACCTGGAAACCCATGGATAATCACAACATTATGGGCATCAAGGTATTTTGCCTTGATTGGAAATAGGGAAAGATCAATTTCACTTCTCAAATGGGTAACGGAACATGCTCAAAAATCTGGTATTTTACCTGAACAGATAAACCCATACGATGGATCACCATTATCAGTTTCACCACTTGTATGGAGCCATGCAGAGTATATTATAACAGTGGATGAACTAACAAAAAGGAATATAATATAAAAAATTTCAATGAATGTGTTTTTCTGAGCTTAATTTTTCGGAAACATCCTCAAGTGAAAGTGAAGAGGTTTCCGGTGCAAGGAAAAGTGTTAGAAGAAGGGATAAAAGTATAAATGAAAGGAAGAAGAGCGATCCGTACAAGAGACCAAGACTTTTCTGTATAACAGGGAATAGAAGAACACCTATAATTGCACCTATTCTGCTTACAGTTGTTGCAAGACCCTGGGCAACACCTCTAATTGATGTTGGAAACAGTTCAACTGAATAGGCAAAGCTAAGAATTCCCCCCGGCCACTGTTCCATTGATGCAAAAATTATAAACATTGGTAAAAGGTAATAGGGATTTATTTTGATCAAAAATGGAAGGAGGATGAAAATTGATGCCATCACAGTAAATCCAAAAATTGTTGGCCATTTTCTTCCCCACCTATCAACAAGGTACATTAAAATTATATATGAAATTATTGGGAATGGTGCGGTTATTGCTGTAAAAAGAGCTATTTCATAAAGATTCTTTATTCCGTACAGGCTGTAAAGGGTTGGAGTGTAAAAACCTAGACCATATGATCCAACATCGAATCCGAACCAGACTATTAATACGAAAAGTGTGTATTTTAAATAATTCTTGAATAGATCACCAATGAAATATTTTTTCTGCTCAGGTATCTTATCTATGTTTAGCTTTTCCTTTCCAATTTTTTCCGCCATTTCAATTTTTCCCTTAACAGCAAGCCACCTTATAGATTCGGGCATAAGATCCCTCAAAAATATTATGGGAAAAGCGATTATTGCACCGAAGAGAAAAGCGTACCTCCAGGAATTTTCAATTCCAGCTAAAAGTGAAAAATAGTTAACAATACCTGCAAAAAATGTTCCTATCCAGTAGAACATTATGCTGTACATTAGTAATTTTCCCCTACTTTTTGAAGGTGCATATTCAGCAATGAGGCTTGAACTTATGGGATAATCCGCACCTATACCAACACCCATAAGCATTCTGAATATTATGATCTGCATGATATTCTGTGAGAATGCTGATAAAGCGGCAAAAACAACAAAGAAGATCATGTCTATTATGAACATTGTTTTTCTTCCTATTCTATCTGCGAGATAACCAAAGGTAACACCGCCTATTGCCATTCCTATCAGTGCGCTTGAAAGTATCAAACCATAAAGTAATGGGTTTGTTGATGGAGAAAATTTAAAAGTTAAGGAGATGGGTATTATGGAAAAGGATATCACCGATAGATCATACCCATCCAGGAATACACCCATAGATGCAATTGTTGTTAAAATCCAGTGGAACCTTTTGGTTTTAATCTCATCCATGTTCATTGTTTTTCCCTAATTTAAAATATATATAATAATTTTTGGAATTTTTATTTTAAACTCATAACGATCATGGAAATAACGATAAGAAAGGCACCGATCATGGAAATGAAACTCAATGTTTCACCAAGTATCAGGTAGGAAAAAATAACTGCAAAAATTGGTTCGGATGTAAGAAATATGGATGCTTCACCGGATGTTAATTCTTTCTGGGCAATATTCTGAAGAAGAATTGCAAGACCAGTTGCAACAATACCAAGAAAGAGTATTGAAAATATTGAAAAGTATCCTGGTTTGAATGAATAATTGAAAGGTAAAAGGAAAATGCTTATAATGCCTACAGTGAAAATCTGGAAGAAAACTATAACAAATGGATCCTTCATCTTAACATATCTATCAACTAGGACTATCTGGAATGCATAACTTATTGCTGAAAGAATTGTTAGGAAATCACCAAAATTAATTGTATGTGTTTCATAAAAATTTGTTAAAAGCATTAAACCGGAAATTGAAAGGAAAAGTGAAATTATCAACCTTAATGTTATTTTCTCCTTCAACAAAAAGTATGCAATCAGAGGTGCTATAACAACATACAAACCTGTTATAAGACCTGAGTGGGAGGATGTTGTATATTCAAGACCTACTGTCTGAAAAATATAACCAAAGAAGAGTGAAATGCCTATCATAAATCCATATAAAATTGATAATCTGTCAGATTCAATAATTCTTTTTGGATAAATAAGGAATAGAACAAGCGTTGCTATCAAAAACCTGAAGGTAAGAAATGTATAGGGACTCATAAAATTGAGTGAAATTTTAATTAAGGGAAACGTGGATCCCCAGATAAGGCCAAGGAAAATTAGAAGAAAATATGATCTTAATTTTTTTTGCATGTTATCAACCTATTCTTTTATGTTTAATTAAAAATTTTAAAGGTTTTTCATTTATGATTTTCATGGCGAAATTTTTATTCTTCAGATAAACTTTAAATTTTTCCATGGATCCATCACTATCTTCCATGTTTTATCAGGGTTATTACATTCAATATTTTATATCTTCCCTTTTTAAGAATTATTTTTCTTACCATTTTTATAAATTTCATTCCTCTCAGATATTAAAAAATTTTAAATAAGGTGTGCAATTAAGTGGGAAATATGGTTAATGAAATGTCATTCAGGGTCATAAACAAGGGTAAGGATTTCATAGAACTTGAGGTGTTAAATTACGATAATACAATATTAAGACCGCTTGTTGATGAACTTGCAAGGGATCCCATGGTACTTGAAACAAAATACCACATTGAACATCCTGTGATTGACAACCCAACACTTTACATAAAGGTAAAGGAGGGAAAGCCCCAGGCAGCAATAAGGAGGGCCCTAAAGAAAATAGACAAGTACTTTGAGGAAATGGAGGCTTTGCTCAAAGAGAACCTTTCATGATTTTTTAACAACCTCCACAGTTGGTTTATTTAAAAACTCTATTTTCCTTAGCTCCTTTGGAACCATAACATGAACGTGAATATCAGAGAACGGTTTTTCCTGATACATTCTTACCTTATCATCCCTTTCAAGAAAGAGCAATGACAATAAGACCCTGATAGAATCCTCCTTTGTACCATCCTCAATCTCTTTTTTCAAAAATTCATCTTCCATTTCGCATATCCTGTTCCATACTTCCTTTATATCTTCCTCTATGCTCTCCTTGTGCATTCTCTCGTTCACGGCAATTCTGTATTTTTCCTCCAGTTCCTTCCTTTTCTCAATCTCCTTCTTCCTTTCCATGGATTCATTAAGAGCATCCCTAACAGCAGAAAGAAGTTCAGGTAATGTTATGGGCCTTTTTTCCCCATGCCTGACAGGTTCAAGTATTGGATCATTTCCCATTATGCTTTCAGTTAATTCAAAATTCTCATCAAATCCTGGCTCAATTTCATAAGGATCCCATAAATCGTAGAAATCATCATCCTTACCGGAGAATTTCTTAAGAACATTTTCGCTCTTCATGAAGAGAACATTCCATGCCATGAAGATCAATCTTCCAGCTGATATAAAATCCATTATTTTCTCTTCCCTTACCTTTTCCAAATATAATTTTGTGAACTTTACAAGGTCAATGTCCATGGGATCCAGATTTTCATCAATAACTAGCTGAAAGACAAGGGCTATTGCCTTAAGTTTTTGATCATCAAATATCATTTCAATTTCCCCGTTCTTCATTCTTCCTATATAAGAATTAACCATTTCTGGTGTAATATCTTCACCCTTAAGTATTTCCTTAAATATTTCAGCTTCCAAGTGCATCAGCCTCCCTGCTGAATGTTTCCTCATATATTTTTGATATACCATCATTTGTTATTGTAACACCAATCATATGATCAGCATACTTTAAAACAGCCCTTCTTAATGAAACAACTATGAACTGAGCTTTATCAGAATTTGCCTTCAGTATTCTTGCAACATTTTCAGCATTGAACCCATCAAGGAACATATCCGATTCATCGAAAAGGTAGAAAGGCGATGGATCATACTGCTGTATTGCTAGTATGAAGGTCAAGGCAGTTAAACTCTTTTCTCCACCGCTCAAAGCTTCAAGTCTTATCATCTTTTTACCGTTTGGTCTCGCCTTTATAATTAAACCACCTGCGAATGGATCATCCTCGTTCTCAAGGTACATTACAGCTTCACCACCGTTGGTTATTTCAGCATATATCCTTGAGAAATTCTCCCTTATGGATCTGTAAACAGTTAATAGACCCTCCTTTTTCTTTATGTTCAGTTCATTCTCAAGGTTTAAAAGTTCCTGTCTCTCCTTTGATAGTTCATTATAATCCTTCCTTAGATCCTCAAGCCTTGATTTTTCATTGTTGTAATCCTCTATACTCTTCATATTAACAGGTTCAAGCGATCTCATTGTTGATTCACAGTACTCAATTGTTCTCTTAAGCTCAGAAAAACCTGGAATGGGTTCTGTTACCTCAATACCGTATGATCTGTATTCCCTTTCAGACTCCTCATACTCCTGTGTATTGTTGAATATCCTTGTCTTTAGGGTTATTATGAAATCATTCTTTCTCTTTATTTCCTCCTCATTCTTCTGTATAATCATTTCAATTTCAGATATTTTCCTCTGCACATTTTCCCTTTCTTCCCACTTCTTCTTTATTGATTCCTCAATTGAGGCATTTATTTCCTGGAATTTTCTAAGGTTTATTGAAAGTTCATCTATCTTTTTCCTGATTTCTTCAGCCTCTTCATTTTTCATTTTCATTTCATTCGTTAATCTTTCCTTATTTTTAATCAATGAATCAAGGCTCTTCTTCAGATCATTCAATTCATGCTCCATATCCTTCAACAGTAATGTTAATGCATTGTAATCGCTCTCCATGTTCTGTATTTCATTCTTCAGGGATCTCATTTTTTCCTGATCCTTTTCAGATGCGAATTCGGATATTCTTATTTTCACATTCTCCATGTCCTTTTCAACAAATGTAATTTTTTCCTGTAACTGTGAAATGTTTTCCCTTAATGATTCAATCTCCTTTTCAATTTTATCCCTTTCATCCTTTTTGATCTTCAATGTTTCATTCAATTTTTTGAACTTTTCAGCATTTTCATTCCTTACCTTTATCCATATTTCAGGACTTTCAGTCTTCTGTGATGATATTTCCTGTATCTGTTTTGTTATTTCATCAAGCCTTTTTGTAACAACCTTGTACTCCTCTTCAAGTTCATTCTTCTTTTCGTTCAATTCTCTTAGTTCCTTACCGAGGTTCTCAATATCAGAAATAACAACCTGTTTTTCACTTCTTACAACGTGACCGCCTGTAATTGCACCGCTCGCCTCTATGAGCTGCCCATCTCTTGTTACCAGTCTCACTCCACCCATCAATTTCCTTGCCGTGTTCAAATCCTCAACTATAACCGTATCACTGAAAACAAACCAAAGTGCATTCTCAAATTTTTTATCATACTTCAGGAGTTCAATGACAAGCCCCAGGGATTTTGGATCCTGTATTGCCAACAATGCCTTTCCCCTGGGCCTACCACCAACCATCTTGTTCAATGGTAAAAATGTTGCCGTTCCCCTTTTTGTACTCTTCAAATATTCAACACACTGGGCAGCAACCTCATCGTTCTCTACAACTATTGAATCAAGCCTGTTTCCACCTGCAATTTCAACAGCTAGTTCAAGGCCCTGGGGAATTTCAATCAGTTCCCTTACAGTTCCATGTATTCCTCTTATTGTTCCCTTGTCCCTCTGTTCCATTATTGCATAGATTGCCTCATAATTCTTTGATGCCTCAAGCCTTCCCTTATTTTTTTCATAATTCCTTGATACAACAGCTATCCTTTCATTTATTCTGTTCAATTCATCCCTTATACTGTTTTCCCTGTTTTTAAGTGAATAGTATAAATCGTTTAGATCCTTCAGCCTTTTCTTAATTTCACCTTCCTTTTCCCTTGAATTCTCAATCCTCCAGTCAGCATCCTTTATGTTTAGTTCAACATTTTTTATTTCCTCCTCTATGTTTGCAATGTTTTCATTCAAATTTTTCAAAGCTTCTTCTTTTGCAGAAAGTTTCGAATTTAGCGATGAAAGTTCATCTTTAAGGGAATTGTATTCAACCTGCTTTTCATTCAGATATTTCTGGAGATCCTTTACCTCAGTTGATGACCTTGAAATTTTATCCTCAAGTTTTTTCAACTCATCCTTTCTTGCATTAAGGTTAGAAAAAACATCGTTAAGCTTATCCCTTGTCTTTTTATAGTTTTCTTCCTTTTCCCTTATTGTTCCCCTCAGGCTCTTTTCCTCACCGTTCAGATTCTTCAATTCTACTTCGATTTCTTTTATCCTTGTTTCAAGATCCTCAAGTTTTACCTTATTCTTTCCAAGTGAAATGTTAAAATCATCTATCTGTGCCTTTATTTTTAACTGTTCCTCCCCTCCCTGATTTTTGATCTCCTGATTAATTTTTTCAAGATTTATTTTCATTTCTTCAAGTTCATTCTTTTCCTTTTCAATTTCTTTTTCTATTTCCAGTATTTCATTGTTTATTTTAACCATTTCAGCCTGGTCGCCATCTATTTCACTTTTAATCTGCTTCATTTTCCTGTATTCCATCTGTGCCTTTGCCCTTAAAAGATCATTTTTAAGTTCAAGGTACCTTAGTGCTGTGTTCTTTTCATTCTCTAGCGAATTTAACCTTGTACTTATTTCATCCATGATTATCCTTATTTTTTCCATATTATCCTCAGTTTCCTTACGCTTCATCTGTGCACGATTTATCTCCTCATCATACTTTGTAATACCTGATATTTCCTCAAGTATTCTCCTCCTCTCAAGGGGTGACATTTCAACAATCCTTGTTATATCACCCTGCTGTACAATGTTATAGCCATCGGCAAATATTTTTGCCTTTGATAAAAGGTTTGTGAAATCCTGTAGCTTTGCCCTTTCACCGTTTATGTAAAAATAACTGTTATAGTCCTCATCACCCTCCCCTCTCTTCACCATTCTCGTAAAAGTTACTTCATCAGCATCAAGAGGTATTTCTCTGTCACTGTTATCAAAAACAAGTGAAACCTTACAGTAGTCAGCTGGATTCTTATCCTTTCCACCATTGAATATAAGGTCTGTCAATTTCTGAGCTCTCAACACCTTTGAACTTTTTGGACCTAAAACAAATAATATTGCATCAGATATGTTGCTTTTACCGGATCCGTTCGGACCACTCACCCCTGTAAATCCTTTTTTAAATTCAATAACTGTTTTCTTCCCGAAACTTTTAAAGTTCTCCATCTCCAATTTTTTCAGAAACATGGATAATCACCAATGTCATATTTATGTCAGTCAATGTGTGTATATAGATATGCCAATATTTAAATTTATCGACAAATTTACCATAATTTTAACAATTTAAATTCATTAATCTGTCGGACAACATTCTGTTAATTTTTGAATGGAAATTTTTAAATATTGATCCATTTTATTCCAACTATGGAACATGTCAATGCAAAGCAAAAAGCATTGAAAATAGTTTTTCTCATTGCCGTTCCCTGGATATTTCTTGTTCTTCTTGCCCCAATTTACAATGTAAAAGAACCATACCTTGGTGGATGGCCATTCCTTTACTGGTATCTTTTCTCGTGGATATTTATTCAGCCAGTCCTGACATTTTTTGTTTATAAATTCATTGACAGGGAGTGAGAGAAATGAACTTTTCAGTTCTTGATTATGCAATATTCTTTTCCTTGCTTGTAATTGTAATTGTTGTTTCATTCCTTGGAGCAAGGTGGAGAGGTGCTGATTTTTCAAAAATCAGTGAATGGAGCATAGGTGGTAGAAAGTTCGGCACAGTTATAGTATGGTTCCTTATGGGTGGTGATATTTACACAGCATATTCTCTAATATCAATTCCAGGGGGTGCATATGGACAGCAGGGTTTCATACTCTATGCCACGGTTTATGGTGCCATATCCTATCCATTCCTTTACTATGTTGCCCCCAGGCTCTACCTTATAGCAAAGAGAAGGGGCATGATCACAGGGGGTGATTATGTTAAGGAGAGATTCAGGAGTCCCACACTTGCTTTGCTTGTATCACTTACCGGCATACTTGCCATGCTACCCTACATAGCACTTCAGATAGTTGGTATAAAATATGTTTTGCAGGCAATGAATTTGCCTATAACAGAGAGCTACATCATTGCTTTTCTAATTGTTGCTGCATTCACAATGGTTGCTGGTTTAAGGGGACCTGCACTTGGTGCTATTATAAAGGATGTACTACTCTGGGCTGTTATAATAACAATAACAATTGTTCTTGCAATTCAGTTTAATGGATTCAGCTCAATCTTTTCAACAATGGATTCAAAGGGAATGAATTATCTTATACCCAACAATCTAATGCTTGGATACATGACACTTGCTTTTTCAAACGGTATAGCTTGGTTGCTTTTCCCAAATCTTTTAACAGGAATATTCGGATCAAAGGATGCAAAAACAATAAAGAAAAATTCCGTTTTTCTACCAGTTTATCAAGTGTGGATCATGATACTTGCAATATTCGGTTTGCTTGCTCTCGCATATAATCTTGTTCCAAATAGGATTTCAAGCCTAGCATTTCCATCAGTTCTAACAACCTTTTTCCCGCCAACATTCGTTATCATAACATTTGCAGCAATAATTATTGGTGCTATGATACCTGCGGCAATACAATCACTCTCCGCCGCAAACCTCATAACAAGAAACATATACCTTGAATACTTCAACAAAAATGCACCAGAAAAGAGGCAGGTACTTGTTGGTAGAATATTTGTTTTTGTGATTATTCTCCTGAGCCTTATCTGGGTTCTTATACCTGCCGCAAGCGGTCTCATTTTCTACATGCTCACAATGAGCTATGCATTTCTATTGCAAACTTTACCTGCAATAATTCTATCCATGTACATGCCAAAGCTTGATAAGTACAGTGTCGGAGCTGGATGGTTTGCAGGTATGTCATTTGTGATCTACGGACTTTTCACCGTTAACTTTGCTTCATCCCTTTTACCAAATCTGGGATATACATATGTGGGTTTTGATGGTCTTATCATAAACCTTGCTGTCCTTGCCATAGTTCATGTTATAGTAAGGTTGATGAAGGTTGAAGTTAAATCGGGAATAAAACCCCAGGAGTTTGTTGATTCGGATAGGGAAACAATAGGTGTGAAGGAGTGGAGGAAGGATGATTTTGGATCTAGCTAGAAGTAAGGAAAAGGAGATTGTTGATCTAAGAAGAACACTTCACATGCATCCGGAGATAGCGCACAAGGAGTTTGAAACACAGAAGATTCTCTTGGAAAGGCTTGAAAGGCTTGATGCAGAAATAAGGAAGGTTGCGGGGACAGGTATTGAGGCATTGATAAGAGGAAAAGGTAAGGGAAAAACTGTGGCATTGAGGGCAGACATGGATGCCTTACCCATAAACGAGGAGAATGATGTTGATTATAGATCAAAAAACCCAGGTTTCATGCATGCATGCGGGCATGATACACACATGAGCATGGTATACGGTGCAGGTCTTGTTTTCAATGAAATAAAGGAAAAAATAAACGGAAACATAAAACTCATATTCCAGCCTGCGGAAGAGGAAGGTACACTGGGTGGAGCAAAACCCATGATTGAAGAGGGTGTTCTGAACAACGTTGATTACATTCTTGGCATGCATGTCTGGCCTGAGCTGCCAGAGGGCACAGTAGGTTACAGATCAGGACCTTTTTTTGCTGCAGCGGATAACATTATAATTGAAATAATAGGAAAGGGAGGGCATGGTGCAAAACCGGATATGACTGTTGACCCAATCATGGTTTCCGCAAGGGTTATTGATGCCCTTCAAACAATTGCAAGCAGAGAAATAGATCCACTTGAACCGAAGGTGATAACAATAGGTTCCATACATGGAGGGACTGCACACAATATCATACCTGATAGGGTTGAATTGAAGGGAACAGTAAGAACAATGAATCCAAAAACAAGGGAAAATATGGAAAAAACAATAGAAAGAATAGTTTCAGGTATAACATCCGCCCACAGGGCAAATTACAAATTCACATACATTTATGGCTATCCAGTTCTTGTTAACGATAAATATGTAACTGAAAGGGTAAAATCGGCAATAGAGGAGCTTATAGGAAAGGAAAATGTTGTTGAAGCAAAACCAACAATGGGCGGCGAGGACTTTGCCTATTACCTTCAGAAAGTTCCTGGAACCTTTCTTGTTCTTGGTGTTTACAATGAAAAAATTGGATATGTTTATAACGTTCATACATCAAGGTTCAACATAAATGAAAAAATACTACCGATTGGATCAGCAGTTCTTTTACAGGGTGCTTTAGAATTAATGAAAAATCAATAGCCCATACCCATACTGTCACGCCTTGGATCTGATCCTCCCATCAAAACTTTTCCCTTCTTTACAATAACGTTTGCATCTCCCATTAAATCGTTCAATTTTTCAACGATTTTTATTTTATATCCCATTATCCTTAATTTTTCCATTGTTTCTTGAGAAAAATCATTTTCAAGTTTTAATGAATCATCATCCTCAAGCAAAACACTCCCATAAACAAACCTGGGATATTCCACACTCTCCTGCGGATTCATGTTTCTGTCAACAATGTTGCTTATAATCTGCACATGCGTCTGTGGCTGACCATTACCTCCAGCTGCGCTGAAAAACATTGAAAAATCCTCACCAAAAAGCATTCCTGAAGTTAATGTGTGTAATGTTCTTTTTCTTGGTTCTATAAAGTTCACATGATCCTTTTGAAGGGAGAAATATGCACCCCTGTTCTGAAAGATTATACCTGTGTTCATGTCAGCATAACCTGATCCAAATGGATAATATAAACTCTGTATGCATGAAAGAGCATTTCCATTTTTATCCACTACGGAAAAACTAACAGTATCACCATCAATTTTTAATGTTTTACTTTCATTTTTTATTTCTTTTTTAATATATTCCTCAACATTTTCACTCATAAACTTGGGATCAGTTACCTTTTCACGAACATGAAAGCCTTTAATTATGCCCTGAACCATTGTATTTACCCTTTCCCATTCATTCATGCTTTTCATATCATAATTTTCCATATGTTTAAGAGCGATAAGGGCTGCAATTCCCTGTGTATTTGGTGGTGTTTCATAAACTTGGTATCCCCTGTATTCCATTTTCAATGGTTTATCCCAGAATGCAGAATAATTTTTTAAATCATCCTCTGTTACAAAAGAACCTATTTCATCAAGGTATTTTGAAATCTCTTCAGATGTTATTCCATGGTAGAGATCGAGTGGATTATCTATTAGCCTCTTTAAAACCTTTGATAGTTCAATGTTCCTTGCAAGATCACCGAATTCTTTTTCAAGAAAATTTTTTCTTAGAAAATTATTCTTTAAAAGCTTTTCCCTGGAATTTTTAATCTGCAGGGAAAGGTGATATGAAACGGGAAAACCATTTTCAGCATAATCTATTGCCTGTGAAAGTAAATCATTATATTCCATGGTTGCATGTTTGGATAAAAGATACCATCCATAAGTAATACCCGGAACAGTTATTGAATAGGGACTTTCAACAGGTAAAACTTTTTTTCCTTTTTCTTCAGGAAGATTCTCATACTTTGCCCTTGATCCAGAATAACCGCTTGCATTCAAAAAATAGACTTTTCCAGAAGAACTTTCATAATAGAGTGCAAAGAAATCCCCTCCAACACCATTCTGTGAAGGAAGAACAACAGAAAGAACTGAACTTGT
>JABEBW010003660.1_pt1 | contig 28122 bp, 24 predicted proteins | sample 7245961 | NCBI WGS metagenome assembly JABEBW01 (sample SAMN14506364, study PRJNA622280) | hot springs metagenome | biome: hot spring [ENVO:00000051]|acidic hot spring [ENVO:00002120]; feature: spring [ENVO:00000027]|sediment [ENVO:00002007]; material: sediment environment [ENVO:01001048]...
GAAAATCATAAGAAATTACAGACAAAAAAATTATGAGTAATATGAAAGTATATACAGCAAAAAACGTATATTTTTTCAAAATCAAACCTCCATTATAATGGGGAGCACCATAGGATTACGCATCAATTTTTTGTACAAAAACTTATTTAGAGCTTTTCTTATTTTCTTCTTTAATTCTAGAGAATCCATGTTAACATTTAAATCACATTGGTTTACAAGATTCTTAACCATACTTGTAGCTTCGCTAATCAGCTTTTTTGACCTTTCTTCGTAAGTTAATCCTTTAGTAATAATATCAGGACCACTGATAAGTTCGCCATTGGCACTATCAAACGCCAAAATAACAATAACAAATCCGTCAGTAGATAGCTGCATCCTGTCTCTTATAACAACATCTTCCACATCTCCAACGCCTTTACCATCAACAAATACCCTTCCAGCAGATACCTTTTTTGCAACCTTAATGTTATCGTTTAATTCAAACACATCACCATTGTCAAGCATAAATATATTATTTGGGTTAATGCCAACATCAATAGCTATCTCTTTGTGAGCAATACGCATCATATATTCACCATGAATAGGAATAAAATACTGAGGTTTTATAATACCCAATATAATTTTTAGCTCATCTTTTGAGGCATGTCCTGATACATGAACCTCAGAATTTCTATCGTGGTAAATTTTTGCCCCTTCTTTGAGCAGCGTATTTATAATTCTATAAACGGCTTTTTCATTTCCGGGTATTGGTTTGGCTGATATAATAAAAGTATCAGTTGTCTTTACTTTAATTTTTGGATGTTCTTTTGATGCAATTCTAGATAGTCCACTCATTGGTTCGCCTTGAGAGCCAGTTGTAACAATAATTAGTTTGTTGTCTGGATAATCTGAAAGTTGAGACTCTTCAATTAAGCAATTTTTAGGGTCTTTTAAAAATCCTAATTCTTTCGATATATTTGTGTTTCTAACCATGCTTTTGCCCATTATACAAACTTTTTTATCTGTCAGTGATGCAACATCAATAATTTGCTGGACTCTGTGTATATTTGAAGCAAATGTTACAACTACTACTCTGCCTTTTACTTCTTTAAATAAATTATAAAAAGCTTCACCCACTTTCTTTTCAGATTTTGTGAAACCTTCATTTAATGCGTTTGTGCTATCACTTAAAAGCAGTTTAACGCCTTTGCCACCGTAATAGGCAAGTCGCGCCAAGTCAATGGGTTTGCCGTCCACTGGGGTTTGGTCAATTTTAAAATCGCCCGTATGTAAAATTATACCAGATGGTGTTTCAATTGCAAATCCCACTCCACCAATAATAGAGTGCGTCATTAAGATGGGCTCAATTTTAAAACTACCCACTTTATAAATCTTTTTTGTTTCAATTTCTATTAGATTCACATCTGTAATTTTAAATTCATCAAGTTTTTTTTGCAAAATACCCAATGTAAATTTCGTTCCATATATAGGCAACTTAATTTTTTCAAGCAAATAAGGTACAGCCCCAACATGGTCCTCATGTGCATGTGTCAAAAATAAGCCTTTAAATTTGCTTGCATTTTCATAAACATAAGTAAAGTCTGGTATTACTAAATCCACACCCAACATATCCTCTTCTGGAAACATTAAACCAGCATCAATCAAAATAGCATTCGTTCTATCTTCAATTACACTGCAATTTAGACCGATCTCAGACAAACCTCCAAGAGGTATAACATTTATACCCATCCTTTCTCCTTTAAATAGTTAAATAATGTATATATTTCTTGAATGCTTAACTGCCTTGGCCTTGCATTCAAGATTGAATTTTCACTTAGATTGTGTATAGGCATGTATTTTTTTAGATTATTTCTAACAGTTTTGTTTGGTTGTGAAAAAAAATTTTTAAGAAATAAAAAAAATTCACTATCAATTGACTCGTTAATTAAACTAATGTCATAAGGTATGAATTCAACAACGCTTGATATCACTTTCGGTGAAGGCCTAAATGCTTGAGGTAAAACATCAAATACTTTTCTTACCTTAAAGTAAATTTGCACAAAAATACTAAATTTTGTATACGCTTTGGTGTTCGGTTGTGCAATAATTGAATCTGCTACTTCTTTTTGAACCATAAAAATCATCTTTTTTATAAAATTTCGTTGTCCAGTCATATTTACAATGATTTTCTTTGATACATTGTATGGTAGATTACCTACGACACAATATGGTTTTTCTAATTTAAATTTAGTTGCATCAGCTTTTATAATATTCACATTTGGATTGTCTTTATATCTTTTCTGTAAATAATCAATCATAGCGTTATCAAATTCAACTGCATCCACATTAAACCCTTTCTTAAGTAAACTATCTGTTAAAGCCCCAAGCCCCGGTCCTATCTCAAGAACCAAACTTTTTTCGTCGATTAAAGAAACAATACGATAAATAACATCTTTATCGTGTAAAAAATGTTGACCTAAAGATTTTTTTGCCTGCATTTAATCATATTATAGGCTTGAAATACTGCTTCTTGCATACTAGCATAACTTGCGATAAATTTCCCAGCAATATCAAACGCACTCCCATGGTCTGGTGATGTTCTGATAATAGGCAAGCCCAATGTAACATTTACACTTTTATCAAAATAAAGCGCTTTTAATACGCTTAAACCATGATCATGGTACATACTGACAAACAAATCATAAATTTTTCTATTCTGAGGTAAAAATGCAGTGTCAGCAGCTATTGGACCCACAACATCAATGCCCATCTCTTTTGCTTGTAAAACAGCAGGTGCAATTTCTTCTTGCTCTTGAGTGCCAAATAATCCATTTTCTGAATTATGTGGGTTAAGCGAACAAACCAGTATTTTTGGTTTTTTTATACCAAACTTTGAAACCAAATCTTTATAACTAATCAAAATAGTACTAAACACACGCTCTTTTGTAACTAAATCACTAACCTGTTTTAGACTAACATGTGTAGTGACAAGAGATACCCTAAATTTTCTATATCCAAGCATCATGACATAATTTTTTGTATGCGTCTTTTGAGATAAAATTTCTGTGTGGCCTGGATAGTTATATCCAGCCAAATTCATTGCTTCCTTGTTAATGGGGCCACTCACATATGCATCAATTTTATTTTCAATAGCCATATCTATAGCATAATTAATGGATTCATAAGACAATTTGCCATATTCTTTATCCAAACAGCCAACTTCTATGTTTGTTGGGTTTGAACTTGTGCAATTAAAAATATTTAAAGCACCATCTTTTAATTGATTTAAATTATCAATTGGATTGATTTTAAAATCAAGCTTAAATAATTTCTTGTAAAATTCAAATACATTGCTTGCACCAAAAACCACAATATCAAAATTGCCTTTTTTGCCATAAATAAAATATTTTATGATAATCTCTGGGGATACTCCAGCTGCATCTCCCATGCTGACGCCAATAATAGGTTTATTTTTCATAATATTGCTCGTTTATAACCTCATAAAGTGAAGTTGCTTGGTCCTTTCCTACTACTCTATCAGGACACAAAAGCACATTGTAAGTTACTTTTTTAGATGGAAAGTATATCGTAATAATATCACCTGTTTTTACATTACTTTGTGCTTTTGCCCTATTATCATTTAAAAAAACAAACCCATCTTCGCACATTTGCTTTGCAATCGTTCGCCTTTTGATAATGCGCGATTGCTTTAAAAAAAGATCAATTCTCATTAAAAACGCTTATATCCATAGAGCTTTTCATTCCGCTTAGCCAGCTTGAAAACCTCTCTTGCAGTTTCTCTTCAAATAGCAAGTTTCTAATTTTATCTTTTACATCATCAAATGATAAAATAACATCTTTTTTATCTAATACTTTAATGATAAAATAACCATTATTTGACTCAATAATCGGACTAATTTGACCTACTTGCATTTTTTCAATTATACCTTGCAATTGTTGATTAATGTCTGAAAGATACACTTGTTTAGGTTCACTTTTGTCCTGAGAGTACTTTTCTTTAATGCTATCAAAACTTGCGCCAAGCTGCAGTTGTTTCATTGCCTCATTAATATCTGTTTTGCTTTTAGTTTCGATAATATCTAGCGTAACTGTACTTTGGTTAAATACATTTGGATGGTTATTATAAAAATTTTTAATTTCTTGCTCATCAATTTGTATGGTTGGTGCAAAAACCTTTTGCATAACCTTCAATCTGTATGCATTAAATTTTGCAAATTCTCTGTAGTATTCTAAATTTAACCCCTGCTCTTTTATTTTTTCTTCTAACTCATCTTTTGTCAACTTATTGTTTTTTGCAACGTTTTCAATAAACTCGTTTATATCTTGATCTGTTAAAACAATACCATCTTGTTTGGCAATGTCTTCAATTGCATAATCATCTATCACGTCATTTAGTAATTGCTTTTCATCTTTTGCATGGTAAAATGGCGCAAGCTCTTTTAGATCATACGTTGTAATTGGCCTATCATTTACTGTTGCTACGATTTTATCTATCACTTCAGCTTTTGCTATACTTGAAAAAAATATAAAAACAGTTATAAATACCAAAATCTTCTTCATAAACTACTCCTTATATTAGAATACCAATTTACACAAGATTAATCAAGAAGTTTTTTAACATATTAAAATTATCTTTACCAATATTCAAAAAAACCGCCGTTTCACCTAAAAAACTACCTTTTAGCGTGTTTGTTTGCTTTATTAGTTTGTCAGTATCAATTTTTGCATCTATATAAAATTGCACCGATACACCTTTTGCACCAAACATAAGACTTTTTACAAATACTCTCTTAGCATACAACTTTATTATACTAATTTCAATAAGTTTTGAAACGATTTTTGGGAGTTTTCCATATTTATCTTCAATGTAGCTTTTTATGCTCTCTAACTCATCTTCACTTTTTGCTTTTGAAATAAGTGTATAAATAGCTGTTTTTTCATTATTTATGTACCAATCTGGTATATACAAGTTATCGACAAATTTTATCTCAACATCCCTTTCGATTTCTATATTTGATATCTGAGCTAATGCTTCTTGTGTCAAATCAACATATAAATCGTATCCGACAGCCTTAATATTGCCACTTTGGTCCTTGCCTAAAATGTTTCCAGCACCCCTAATTTCTAAATCCTTTAATGCAATGTTAAAGCCTAAACCCCTTTCCATGTATTGCTTAAGCGTATTAAGTCTTATCATTGCTTGTTCGCTAAGCTGTGCATCGTATAACAAATAAGCATAAGCTTCTATATCGCTGCGACCAACCCTACCTCTTAATTGGTATAAGTCGCTTAACCCAAAATTTTGGGCTTGAGAAATTATAATAGTATTCACATGCTTTAAGTCCAGACCAGATTCAATGATAGATGTAGATATTAAAATAGGAAAAACACCATTTGCAAAATCAGTGATTATTTTTTTTATTTGATTCTTTGGCAGTTTTGAGTGAATAATGCGTTTTTCTGTATCTGGCAATAGTTTATCCAAATGCTCTTTAACATGATATATCGTTTCAATTCTATTGTGAACAAAAAACACACTACCATTGCGAAATAGTTCTCTTTCTATAGCTTCTTTAATAACCTTGTCAGTTTGCTTTAAAACATACGTTTCTATATGTTTTCTTGAAAGTGGCGCTGTTTTTATCACACTAATACCATAAATTGAATTTATAGCCATATTGAGTGTACGCGGAATTGGCGTTGCCGAAAGATAAATCATATCAACGGTTTCATACTTTTGCTTAAAGTGTTCTTTGATTTTCACGCCAAAATGTTGTTCTTCATCAATAATAACAAGGCCTAAATTTTTGAAGTTAACATCTGTGAAATAAATCGAGTGCGTAGCTATTAGTATATCAATTGTACCATTTTCTAAGCCTTTCTTTATCTGTTCCTTTTCTGATTTTTTTGTAAAACTATTAAGTAAAGCAATTTTTACAGGGAAATTTGCAAAACGTTCCAAAAATGTGTTGTAATGTTGAATTGAAAGAATTGTAGTTGGCGCAATAACAACACTTTGTCTGCCATTAAAAGCTGCAATTGCAGCAGCTCTCATTGCTACTTCTGTTTTGCCAAATGAAACATCGCCACAAATTAACCTTTCCATTGGCGAATCTATGCTCATATCATGCTTTACATCTAAAATAGCTTGAAGCTGATCTGGCGTTTCTTGATACTCAAACTCAGCTTCAAATTCTTTTACCTCAAGCAAATCAACATTGTATGGTTGGCGTTTTAGTATCTTTCTTTTAGCATAAACATTGACAAGCTCTGTAAGGATTTTTTTTATTGCCTTTGATACATTTTCTTTTCTTAAATGCCATGATTTAGAATTTAAAGAATCAATTTGTGCAGGTCCATTGTACTCAAAAAGACAATCAGCATTTGTAACAGGCACATAAACTTTATCTTGATTTGCGTACTCAATCTCAAAAAAATCAATTGATGCGTTTTCTACTTGCAATGTTTTAATGCCCCTATATATGCCAATACCATAATTTTTATGTGCAACAAGTTTATCTTTTTGAAAGCCTATTGAAAAAATGCGGGGTAATATTTCTTGCTCTTTCTCGATAGGAACGCCAAAAATTTCTTCAAAGCCAACAAATGTAATATCACCTGCTTTAAATCCTTTTTTTAAGTATCCGCTACATAGGTGTATCCCTATTTGGCCTTTTGTCACTACTTTAGCGTTTTTTGCTTCAAGTATATCTTTTATCTTTTCAACTTTGGATGCACTTGCACAAGCTAAACACACCTTTTTTGTTTTTGACAATTTTACTAGCGTATCAATTTTTTGATCTGTCTGTAAATTTAAAGCAAAAACATTCTCAAAATCATTGGTATAGCTAAATAGGTCTTTAGTGTTTTCACTCAATATGCGCAAATCATACATATCTTTATCTTTTTCAATCTTTTTCAAAATAAATTCAGCTGTTGCTGAATCAAAATAACAGTATTTTTCACAATCATTAACTATTTTGTAATCTAAAATGCTGCCTTTTTTATTTCCATCAATTAGACTAAACCCATACTCATCATCTCTAAATTTATATTCTTTCGCAAACACAATCTGCACTTCATTAATTTTTGAATGCGTAGTTTGATTAAGCGGATAAAATGTCCTTATATCGTCAATTATGTCACCAAAAAAATCAATCCTTACGGGTTTATCATAAATTGGCACAAAACAATCAATAATACTTCCCCTTACGCTAAACTGACCAGGCTCACTCACATTAGATACATTTTCATAATTTAGGCTCACCAATAGCTCAATCAATGCTTTTCTATCGAATTTTATATTTTTTTCAATTTTTTGAATGATAAAGTATTCTTCTTTAATTGATGGTTGCATAAGTGCTTCTAGGTTTGTTACAATAATGTGTTTTTTGTTTTTATTTGTAAGATTAGCTAGTGTAGTGATGCGGTTTTTTATAATATCATTTGATGGTGCAATAGAGGACTTTGCGCCAATATTATAGGCTTCAAAAAAACTTACTAAAGTATCATTTTCACAATAGTCTCTAAAAAAAACCAACGATTCATAAAAAATCTTAGCCTCGACATTATCCCTTAAAACTACAAAAATATTTTCTTTTGAAACAAGTTTAAATGCAAGGTATGACAACAAGTTAAAGTCATAATACATACCAGTTTTTTAGCATTTTTATTTTAAAATTTCAATTGTTTAGGGCTTTAGTGGCCCTTGGGCCACTAAATGTTAGAATATACCAGAAATCTCGTTAGAAATTAAATTTTCAATCTCAGGCGTAACTTTTTGTAAATCCATATTTGTTTGCTTTGCTTCAACCACAATTCTTGTTCTGTAGGCTTGATAATTTGTCTCTTTTTGGTACTGGCTTGTGACTTGAGTGCCCTCTTTGTTTTCTTGAATTTGAGTTGTGGAATTGTTTGCATATGAGCCTTGAGTGAAATTAGCATTGTTGTTATAAGTGCCGCTTGATTGGTGAGTAATAGTTGCGCCTGTGCTTGGGCCTGTCTCGCCTTGCGAATAATTAGATGTCACTGTCTGCTTAACTGCGCCAGGCAATCTTTCTGATACCTGTATATCAACAACGCCCAAATACGTATCAACATGTATAGCAGCTCCAGCTAAAGCGCCAATCAATGAACCCGCTGCAGCACCGCCTAAGGCAGCAGCCCCTTGACCATAGCCTCTTCCAATAGCAGCACCAGCTAAAGCACCGCCAAAGCCACCCGCAAGTGCTCCATCAAATGTTGCGTATTGAGATTCTTTTCCCATGTAAAGCACATTTGCTTGAAGCCAGTAGTGAGCTTGCTGTGGGTCATCAATAACCTTATAGTTTCTGCTCTCTAATTTTTGTTTAATCATAGCCTCCAAATCAGGCATTGGTACTTGGGATGTGTTTCTTACTTGCACAAAAATCGTTTTTTGAGATGGACCAACTGGCGTTAAAAAGATAGTACTGCTCATTTTGGCTTGAGTTTGCAATTTTGCATTCTCAATGCCGCTCATAACCGTTGAACAAGATGATAGATAAACAGATAAAGACAAAAGCAAAAAAACACCTAAAATTGATTTAAAGAACTTCCCCATAACACCTCCTAAAATAAAAATATTCACACTTAAAAAACGATGTTTATTATTAATTTTTGACATTTTTAAAACAGTTATCTTATGCATACTCTGTTTCTGCCTGAATTTTTTGCCTCGTATAGTGCCTCATCGGCTTCCTTAATCAAATGATTAACTGTTGTGGCATCATTTGGTTGCGTTTTAGAAAGTCCAACTGAGATTGTTATATAAACCTCTTCGTTGCCAAACAAAAATGGCGTTTTTTCTATGGTTTTCCTAATAACATCGGCTTTTTCTATCACCGACTCCATTTTGCAAATCAAACCAGCTAAGAATTCTTCTCCGCCATACCTTAAAAATACATCCTCAATTCTTAGCATGCCTTTAATGAGTTTTGCCACATTCTCTAAAATAAAATCTCCTGCCTGGTGTCCGTATGTATCATTGATAACTTTGAAATGGTCAATGTCAAACATCATAACATAAAATGGACTGTTGTTTCTCTTTGCCCTTGAATAATCCTCAATTAGTCTCTGCATGCCAAATCTTCTATTATATATACCCGTTAACTCATCTATAGCTGCAATTTTTTGCACATCGCGATAAATATTTGACCTTTCAAGTGCCATAGAATACTGATAAATTAGGCGCTTAAAGAAATTGACACTATCTTGTTTTAAATAATCACTAAAATACAATGTAACTAAATATTTTTCTTTTTTTTGAGAAAGTATAGGCACAAATAATACCTCTTGCGGCACAATATTTAAAGTCCCAAATGTAAGGGTTATATTGGCATCTTTTAATGAAAAAAGTCTGTCTTTTTCAATGATGTTTTTAATGGATTCTTTTTGTTTATCGCTCAAATCCTCCCTTGCTAAATAGCTGTAGGTTGTATTTAGATTGCTGCTTTTGTCTAAATAAAATATTTCTACACCAAGACATTTAAAATTGTCAGTTACAAACCGTGCAAAATTGCTATTCAATTCATCTGTTTCTATTGATTTATTAAGCTTTACATAAAACTCGTCACTTTTTTGATACTGCCAAAAAAACTCTCTAATAATTGATATTAGTAAATTATACTTTGTACCTAAACCATAAACATCCATATTTTGTTCGAGAAAACAGTCAGTGCAACTTTCTACATCCTGTATTTTGCCTTCTCTATAATTTTGTATGTTTGAGCTAATTAAATCTATTTTTTCTTTTAGGCTTGCCAATCTTTTAATAATTGTAATTTTTACTATTAAAAATCCCAACAAACCCACTATAATACCAGATATGATACATGTCACAAAAAACGTAAGTGAATATATTATGTTTTTTGGTAAACCCAAGAAATGATCGCTAAAAAAAGGAAATACGCTACCAATAAAAACACCAAAAATCAGCATCCAAAAAAATGTCTGTTGTATAACATCATCTTTTAAGTCTAACTTCATTTCTTCTACTAACCCTAAATAAAGAACTTTTAAATTTATAACACAAACTTATTTGAAAAATCAAGAAAAAACATACAAATTATATTAACAATTTACAAATCCCATTATTTATGGTAATATCAGCTTTGAGTTACTAAAAGGAGAAGATTTATGAGAAACGCAAAACATATTTTTGTAATAGGAAGAAAAAACCCTGATTTAGACAGCATAGCTTCATGTATAGGATATGCTTTTTTAAAAAACAAAATATCAAATGAAAGTGAATATGTGGCATGTGCAAGTGGAAGCATTAATGTTGAAACACAAAAAGTTCTAAGCTATTTAAATGTAGGACTGCCAAATTTTATTACAAATTTAAATTTAAAAGTTTGCGATATTATGACACAAGACATCATCACTGTAGAAAAAAATGCACCAATAACAGATGTTTTTAAATTAATGCTAAAAAAAGATTTAAGAATTGTTCCAATAATTGACGATGAAAACAAATTTTGCGGATCTATAGATATGCTTGATATTGCAAGAAAAAGCATATCTGCCATAATACCAGATATTTTTAGAAAAATAAAAACCAAGATTAGTCTAATTGCCAAATCGCTTGATGGAAAAATTTTAAATGATCCGTTTAGCGATGATGAATTTTTGGCAAATGTAATTTTAGGTACAATGGATGCTGAAAGCTTTTTAGAAGAAATACAAAATTTTGACCCACAAAATGTTATACTCATTGTAGCAAATAGGCATGATATACAAAAAAGAGCAGTTGAAATAGGCATTAAGTGTTTAATTATTTCAAATAATGCAAAACCATCTAAAGAAATCATTGAATTGGCTAGAAAAAATCAGGTTGCAATTATTTTATCATCTTACGGTTCTTTTGCAACAGCCGGTCTAGTAGAGTGGAGTGCTCCAATTTTTACAATTGCAGATAAAAATCCTTCAGTTGCTCAAGAAGGTGAAATTATAAAAAATATAAAAGAAAAAGTATATAATTCAAAAAATCGTGCTATTATAGTTTTAGGTTCTCTTGATAATATACTTGGTATTGTAACAAGAACTGATATTATAAAATACTCAAAAAGACAGGTGATACTTATTGACCACTCTGATTCTGTAAATGCACCAGAGGGTATTTTTGAGAGCGAGGTATTAGAAATCATTGACCACCATAGACTTGGGGATATTAAAACTTCCAATTTAACACGCTATAGAATAGAACCATTTGGCTCAACTGCTACAATAATCGCTGACGAATTTCTCACGCATAATGTAACTCCAGAAAAGAAAATAGCTCTTTTACTTGCAAGCGGCATTATCGTTAATACAGCATTTTTACAACCTGATAAAGTATGTGATTATGATCTGAAAATGCTAAAGTGGTTGTGTGAAATTGCTGGTACTGATTACCGCACTTTTACTTTACAAATAAAAAATATCATTAATACTTAAGGGAGGTTTTTGGATGGATGTAGCACAAACTATTTTGCTAATTGCTTTTGGTAGCTCTTTGGTTTCTATCTTATATGCTGTAATTAGTGCCTATTTAGTTATGTCTAAAGATGAGGGCACACAACGCATGAAAGACATTGCAAAAGCCATACAAGAAGGTGCTTATGCGTTTTTAACAAGAGAGTACAAATATATAGCAATAGTTGCAATTGTAATTTTTGCTATTTTGTGGGCATTAGGTAGCGTATCGAGCCATTTTGGTTTGCTCACAGCGCTTGGGTATTTGCTCGGTGCTTTTTTATCTGGTCTTGCTGGATTTATTGGCATGGTTGTGTCAGTAAAAAGCAATGTAAGAACTGCAAATATTGCTAAAGAGGGCTTGAAAAAAGCTCTGAGATTGTCATTTACGGGCGCTTCTGTAACAGGCTTTTTGGTAACAGGTTTTGGACTTTTGGCAATAGCTGGGTTTTACTATATTTCCGTTTATATGTTTAAAAACCCAGTAGACCACACAATAAAAGCACTGATTGGCCTAGCATTTGGCACAAGCCTAATAAGCGTTTTCGCCAGACTTGGCGGAGGTATCTATACAAAAGCAGCTGATGTTGGCGCTGACCTTGTAGGTAAAGTTGAAGCAGGCATACCAGAAGATGATCCCAGAAATCCCGCAGTTATAGCAGACAATGTGGGTGACAATGTGGGTGATTGCGCTGGTATGGCAGCGGACGTATTTGAAACATTTACAGTTACAACTGTAGCTGCTATGATTTTGGGACATTCATTGTTTGATCCAAAAAACTTTATGGGTATAGCTGGTATGCTTCCATTGTTAATCGTATCAATCGCATCAGTTGCTGGAATAATTGGCACATTTTTTGTTAATGTTGGAAAATCAGGTAATATAATGGGAGCATTTTACAAAGGTCTTATTGCAACGGCTATTATATCACTTATTGTGATATGGTTTGCATTCAATAGCTTTATACCTCAAACAATTGGCCAATACCCCACAATAAATATTTTTATTACAAGCGTGCTTGGTATGGTATTAACAGGACTCATTATGTTGATTACTGAATATTATACTTCTTACAGTTTTAATCCCGTAAAATCTATCGCAAAATCATCTGTTACGGGTCACGCAACAAATATTATACAAGGCATGTCTGTTATGTATAAAGCGCCAGGATTGCCTGCAATCGTGATAGCACTTACCACATATTTTGCTTTTCAATTAGCTGGATTATATGGCATAGGTATTGCTGCTGCTTCAATGCTATCTTTAACTGGCATTATAATATCGATAGACTCATATGGACCAATTACTGACAATGCTGGTGGTATAGCTGAAATGGCAGAGCTAGATGAATCAGTTAGAAAAGTCACAGACCCGCTAGATGCTGTTGGCAATACTACAAAAGCTGTAACCAAAGGATTTGCAATTGGCTCTGCAGCTTTGGCAGCACTTGTTTTGTTTGCAGAATACACAAGGGTTTTAAGCTCATCAAATATAGGTGGCCATTTAACAAGTTTTGATTTAAGCAATCCTTATGTTATTGTGGGACTGTTGATTGGCGGCTTATTGCCTTTTTATTTTGGTGCAATGTCTATGGAAGCTGTTGGACAAGCTGGTGGATTGATGGTAGAAGAAGTAAGAAGACAATTTAGAGAAATCAAAGGCATATTGGAAGGAAAGGCAAAACCTGACTATGCGGCTTGCGTTGATATAGTTACCAAAGCATCTATAAAAAAGATGGTAGCGCCTGGATTAATACCGGTACTTGCACCTATAATTGTTTACTTCTTATTCGGACCTATTGCTTTGGGTGCAATGTCTATTGGCTCTATCGTCACTGGTTTCTTCTTGGCTGTATCAATGACTAGTGGTGGCGGTGCATGGGATAATGCAAAAAAATACATAGAAGATGGCAATTTTGGCGGAAAAGGCAGCGAAGCTCACAAAGCTGCTGTAACGGGCGATACAGTTGGGGATCCACTAAAAGATACTGCTGGGCCTGCCATTAACCCTATGATAAAGATTATCAATATAGTAGCAATATTAATTGTGTTAATTTTTGCTTAAAGGTATAAAAATGAAAGCAACCATTATTGTAAAACCAAAAAAAGGCGTCTTGGACCCGCAAGGTAACGCCATAAAAAAAGTAGCGAGCAATTACTTTGGTGTAGATTTTGTAGATATTAGGGCAGGAAAGTATTTTGAAGTTGAACTTAATAGTGATAATGCCAAAGACATAATTGAAAAACTGGCTTCTCAAATACTATCAAATGAAATTATAGAAGACTACGAGATAATTTATGAAAGTCGCCATAATTAGGTTTTTGGGCACAAATTGTGATTTTGATTGCGAGTTTGCTGCATCATATATGGGTGCAAAAACGCGCTTTGTTTGGCATGAAGAAACAAACCTTAAAGAGTTTGATTGTGTCATTTTACCAGGCGGGTTTTCATATGGTGATTATTTACGAGCTGGCGCATTGGCAAAGTTTACCAAACTTGCCAATGCATTAATTGATTTTGATAAGTTTGGGGGTTATATCTTGGGCATTTGCAATGGTTTTCAGATACTAACTGAATTGCATTTGCTAGAAGGCGCACTTATTACCAATACAAACTTAAGGTTTATACACAAGCACGTATATATCAAACGCATGCCTTCTATTTGCAAAATGACCCGTCTTATAGAAAAAGATATTTTAAAAATGCCTATTGCTCATAAAGAAGGAAATTTTTACTGCGACGAGAAAACCTTGAAAAAGCTAAATGATGAAACAAGGGTTGTGTTTAGGTATTGTGACAAAAAAGGCACAATTAATGAGGAATCAAACCCCAATGGCAGTTTAGAAAATATTGCTGGCATATGCAACAAAAAAGGCAATATATTGGGCCTTATGCCGCACCCCGAAAGAGCTGTTAGTTTTTTAGGAGAAGATGGAGAGTATTTCTTCAGTTTTTTGAGGTAAAAAATGTTTGATAAAAGCAAAAGTTTCTTTGAAGAAGCCAAAAAATATATTGTAGGCGGCGTAAATAGTCCTGTTAGAGCTTTCAAAAATGTTGGAATAAATCCTATTTTCATCAAAAAAGCAAAAGGAGCCTACTTATACAGCGAAGATTCGCAAGTATTTATTGATTATGTATCAAGCTTTGGACCAAATATTTTAGGAAATGCTAACAATACAGTTATCAATAAAGTCAAAGCTGCAATTGAAAATGGATTTACATATGGGGCATGCACTCAATTAGAAATAGAACTTGCAAAAAGGATAGTAGAGGCTTTTAGCTCCATTGAGCTAACACGTTTTGTTAATTCTGGTACAGAAGCTGTAATGAGTGCTATTAGGCTAGCAAGGGGATTTACACAAAGAGAAAACTGCCTTAAGTTTATTGGCTGTTATCATGGTCATTACGATGGGATGCTTGTAGGTGCTGGCTCTGGGGCATCTACATTTGGTGTACCCACAAGCAAAGGCGTAATTGAAGATATTGCAAAACATACACTGCTTTGCGAATACAACGATTTTGATGCTGTTGAAAAAATATTTAAGAAATATGGTGATACTATTGCATGTGTTATAGTTGAACCAATTGCAGCAAATATGGGTGTTGTATTGCCTAAACCAAATTTTTTAAAATATTTAAGAGATATTACACTTGAGTACGGAAGCTTGCTCATTTTTGACGAAGTAATAACGGGATTTAGAGTATGTTATGGCGGCGTACAAACGTTAGAAAATATTAAACCCGATTTAACTACTTTAGGTAAAATTATTGGCGGTGGTTTTCCACTAGCTATGTATGGTGGTAAAAGGGAAATAATGAGTCTTGTAAGCCCAGAGGGCCCCGTATACCAAGCCGGTACTCTATCAGGAAACCCTATTGCTACACAAGCAGGTATTGCAACGCTTGATATGCTAAAATATACAAACCCTTACGAACAATTAAAATTGAATACGCAATACTTGGTTTCTAGAATAATGGGACTTAGCACTCAATACGATATACCGCTAAGTGAAAATTCTTTTGGGTCGTGCTTTACATTTTTCTTTACAGATAAAAAACCTCTCAACTACAATGATGTTTTGCAATCAAATGAAAGATTATTTAAAAATTTCTTTTTAGGTATGTTGAAGCGTGGTATCTATTTTGCCCCCTCGCAGTTTGAAGCGAACTTTTTATCAACAGCACACACCAAAGAAGATTTGGAAACAACAATAAATGCTGCAGAAGAAATTTTTAGAGAATTTCAAAATGCTAAATTTATCGTATGAAAAAAAACAATAGAGATCTCTACAAAGGCTTGTACGATGCATCAACTATAGGCATGAGTTTTGTATTTTCCATATTAATAGGGGGAGTTATTGGCTATTTTCTTGATAAAAAGTTTCCATCAACGCATCCTTGGCTTTTGCTCCTTTTCTTGTTTTTTGGCATAGTTGCTGCATTTAGAAATCTATATATTGGAACAAAAAAAATAAACAAAAACCAAACAAAAAATGAAACAGATAAAAAGACTTGAAATTATCTTGCTAATATTGTATTTTATATTCGCAATTGTTGCATTTTTTGCAACAAATGTTTTGTTTATAGGAGTTTTGGTGGGCGGCTTTTTAGCTATTTGCGATTGGTTTGTGTTAAAAAAAATGGCTTTTAAATGGGTAAAAAAAGGTAGATTTTCTTTTTTTGCAAATATTACAAGGTTTCTTTTTATTGCTTTTTTGATAATTGTAAGCTACAAGTTACTAGCTTATAGCTTTATTGGTTTAATAATAGGCTTTTCTATTTTGCCTATTTCTACATTTATTTATTTTGTTGTATTTAGAAAACATTTAGAAAGGGAGGCCTAATGGAAGCACCTAATTTCTTACAATTTTTAGCTGATATGCTACATGTTCCTAATTTTATGGTTTTTACGTGGTTTATAATGCTAGTTATAATCGTTTTAGCTATAAGTGCGCGTTTTACTTTACAATTTATGCCATCTGGATTTCAGAATGTAGTGGAAGCATTCATTTCTGGCATGTATAGTTTTGTAGAAGACATACTTGGTCCAGAACAAACTAAAAAGCAATTCAAACTAATTGCTACACTTGGCATATTTATATTCTTTTCAAATATAGTAGAGCTCGTACCTTGGTTTGTACCACCAACATCTAGCTGGAATACAACAATTGCACTGGCTATTTTGGTATTTGTCTATTACCAGTATTTAGGCATAAAGCATAATGGTTTAAGATACATCAGACACTTTATGGGACCTGTTTGGTGGCTTACACCATTGATGATACCTGTTGAAATTATTGGTCATTTTGCAAGAATCTTATCTTTGTCTGTGAGGCTTTTTGGAAATATAGGCGGCGATGATTTATTGCTTGCAGTGTTATTTTTTTTGGTACCAGCACTTGTGCCAATTCCTGTTATGTTTTTAATATTATTTGCTGCAGTGTTGCAATCATTTATCTTTCCACTGCTTACAACACTATACATTGCAGATGCTGTTGCAACACACCATGAGTAAACAATTTTTTATTGTGAGGAGGTTTTATGAAGGGTAAGGTTTTATTTCTAACTGCACTTTTTTTGTTAGCTGCTACTAGCGCGTTTGCAGCAGGCGCTCCACAAGCTGCTTCATCTTTAAAAGAGTACTATATGCTTGTAGCTATGGGTGGAGCTATTGGACTGGGTTTAGCTGCTGGCGGTGGCGGAATTGGCCAGGGTCATGCAGTAAATGGAACAGTATTAGGTACGGCAAGAAATCCCAGCTTATCTGGTAAATTACTAACAGTAATGATGATCGGCCTTGCTATGATTGAGTCGCTCGTTATCTACATGCTTGTTATTGTATTGATAATCTTCTATGCAAATCCATTCCATATTGTGTTTTAATTAAAAACCAACAAAGGTGGGTACTCGCCCACCTTTTGATTAACTGTTTGTTTTTAGCTTTTTATTGATATAATCATTAACTATCGTAAAAATTAACTGTGTATAAGAGTTTTTTGGCATTGTTGAAAAGATTTTTTCTAAATATGCCTCTTTCTTTATTTTTTGCAGTGTGTAGGTAAAATTAATATCAAAAACCCAACTTAAATGAAGTATTTTCAAATCAACAATAGTATTTAAATCTTCATAAAAAGGACTTGTTTTATTTAAAATCTTTTTATAAACATCATCCGTTATTAAATCGCTGTTTTTTAATCCCAAATTAATAGAGTCATTAGGATTTTGCGATAGGTAATTTTGCGTAATTATTCTATATATGTCAATTTTATCTGCATCTCTAATAACTTTTGATAAAAAATTGATTTTGTAATCATCATATCTTTGCATTTTAGCTTTGTTATGATTTTCTATTGCTTTTACAATAATATCTTTCGTGTATTCATTGATGTTTTTTAATAAGTCATTTTCTGTTATTATTTTAATGGAAAGATCAGCGTGGTTTGTGGATATTTTATCATTGAATGTAGAAAATACTGCATATTGTTCAAATCTGCCCAAATCGTGAAATAGTGCAATAATGAAAGAAACAAGCCTACACTGTTGATTTTTTCTGTAATTTTGCATAATCTTTAGCGATTCTTTACATACGTTATGTGTATGGATACGTTTTAATTCAAGATTTTCTTTTTTGTCTGGATTATTTTTGACTATATTATCCACGTATCTATCAAACCAACGTTTTAAATTTACAACATGGCTAATACTTAAATTCTCAAGCTCGCTCATCAAATAATATTATATCACAAACAACAACAAATTAGCGATCTAATTTAAATTTTCTTTTTAAGTTTCCCAAGTTTAATAAAATAGTTGGCAATACAAATAACACAAAAAAAATCTGAGCAAGTAAACCAAAAATAATTGCTATGGCTAATGGCTGTAACATATCTGAAGCATGACCAAAATTTACTGCAATAGGCATCAAAGACAATATAGCAATCAAGGTAGACATAACGATTGGACGCATCCTATTTTTGCCAGCATTTATAATTGCGCTGATGTTGCTATTTTTATTTTCAAAGAATTCTTTATACTCACTAATATAGAAAATAGCTGTTTCTGTGTTTATGCCCACACTCATAATAAGACCCATAATTGATGTTATATTTAGCTGAGTATTGGTTATATACAGGCCAATAAAATCTGCAGTTAACGCCAAAAGCGACATAAATAAAATTGTAAAAGATAATAAAAACTCCTCATACAAAAACAGCAATACAGCAAAAACCAACACAACTGCACTTATAAGTATAATAGAAAGATCAAAAAATGCTTTCTTTTGTTGAGCGTAAAGACCTCCAAACTCGTAATATACGCCCTTTTCATTTAATATCTGAGATTTGTTTAAAATATTTTTTACATTTCCTACGGCTTGGCCTAAACTTGTATTACTTATCCTTGCGCTAACTGCTATCATATTTTTTAGATTATCATGCACGATTTCTGGCTGACCAGATACTATTTGGAGATTAGCTATACGCTTTAAAGGAATAAGTCTGCCATCTCGCGTTCTAATTGGTAAATTTTCTATCTCTGTTATGCTTTGTCTAAAATTTTGTGGCGTCCAAACCCTTACACCAACTACTTTTGGATTCTCTAAAATATATGTAGCATCAATACCGCTTAAGTACTGTTTAACTTGATTAGCGATATAGTGTGCATCAACACCTTCAATTGCAGCTTTTGATCGATCAATATTAATATTTAGTGCATCACCAGCTAATACTACGCCGCTTTTAACATCAACAACACCTGGTACTTTTGATATTAGATTTGCAACCTTAGGCGCAAGATATAATAATTGAGAATAATTATTTGAATAAATTTTTATCTCTATAGGAGAAGGTGTCCCTACTAAATCGCCAATCATATCTTCCATTAGTTGAGCCATATCTATATGTACTCCAGGGACAGTTGTTTCAATTTTATTTCGTATATCATCCATGATTTTCTCAACAGATGGTCTTGGAAAAGGTTTGAGTTTTATAAAAAAATCACCTGTATTTGATTCCGTTAGGCCACCGCCAAGTTGCAGACCAATTCTTGCCGTGTAATTTTCCACATATTTATTGGATTGTATAATTTTTTCTATTTTACTAATCGTATATTGGGTTTCATTTAATGAAGTACCGGGTTTTGTAACATAATCCAAAACAAACCCTCCTTCGTCCATCGAAGGCATAAAACCACTTCCAATGTTTTTAAAACTGTAAATTCCACATGAAATTAAAACAATAACGAGTATATATATAACTAGAGGCTTTCTAAAAGAAAAATTTAAGGCTTTTCTATACACTTTTGATAGATAGTCTACAAAAACATTTTTCTTTTCTTTATTTAAACCGTTCCTTAATAGTTTTCTTGCAATAATTGGTACCAAAATTACAGTTACCAAAAAAGAAATCACTAAACTCATAGCCATAGTTATAGATAATGTTTTGAAAAAAGCTCCAGTTACACCAGATAAAAAAGCAAATGGTATAAATATAACTGTAGTTGATAGTGACGAACCAAGAAGAGGCTTTAAAAAATCTTTAACTGCTAAAGGTACGACTTTATCTACATCTTGACCAATTCGCTCTTCAACAAAACGCATAATATACTCTATCATCACAATAACATCGTCTATAATTAAACCTACAGCAGCCGCTATTCCGCCTAAACTCATTATATTGAAACTCATTTTGAAAACATAAATCATCAGTATTGTGCTAAATAGAATAACGGGTAAACTAATTAGCAATGTAAAAGTAATTTTAAAATTATTTAAAAAAACTAGTACTACTACGATAGATAGAATTATGCCAATAATGATTGCATCTCTTAGACTATGTGTAGAAGATAAAATAAGCTTGCTTTGGTCATACCATTTTGTAATGTGTATCCCGCTTGGAAGCTTGTCCATAAAGCTGTTTATCTTTTTATCTACATCATGTGCAATTTGAACAGTATTGCCTTGTGGCGATTGAATAATTTGAACCAAAACCGCATTTTGACCATTTGCTATTACTTTTGTCCAGTTGGGTACAATAGATTTTTTTATATGGGCTATGTCACTTAAACGCACAATACCATTACCGCTTGTTTTTAAAACTGTATCTTCAATAGATTCAATATTGTGTAATTGCGATTTAGAAACTACTAAATACAATTTGTAGTAATCTTCAAGCCTTCCAACGGCATTAATTACATTTGAATTAGACAATGCTTTTATCACATCATCCATTGTAAGATTATAAGTGTAAAGTTTCATAGGGTTTATTAGCACATGGTACTCTTCTTGTTCTCCGCCCACAACCTGGACATCCGCTACACCTTTAATGTTTAACAATAGCGGCTTTATTTCATATAAAGCTATATTTCTTAATTCTACTAAAGAATGGTCCTTTGATGTAATGCTGTAAGCTATTGCAGGATAAACAGTTGGGTACATTCTTATAGCGTGGAATGTTGTGTCTTTTGGTAAACTTGGTAGTATGCCATTTAAAGCAGATTCAGTATTTAACAAGTTGATATTCATATTTTGTCCCCAACCAAAATCAAGTATAAATTCTGCAGAACCTCTACTTGTAGTGGAACGTATGTGGGATACATTTGGTACAGCCCTTAGAGCTTGTTCTACTTTTTTTGTTACCTCTACAACCATCGTATTTACTGGTATATCACCGCAATCAACTGTGACTCTAACACGCGGAAACTCTACATTTGGAAACAAAGCAACTGGCGTCTTAAATATCGCAAAAATACCACCAAAAACAATTACAACAATTAAAAATATTATTGCTTTTCTCTTTCGCCATAAGAGTTCTTGAAATTTCATTTTTCTACCTTTACTCTCATACCATCTTTTAATTCATACACACCCTTTGTTACAACTAACTCATGTTCTGATATATCACATGGTGCTATTTGTGCATATTCTTGGTTTTTTACTATAACATTAACTACATGCTTATGCGCTAAACCATTTTTAACTGTATAAATAATATAGTGTCCGTTCTCAAATAACAGGGCAGATTTTGGTACAGTTAGACCAGTGTGTTGAAAAATTGGTATACTAATTTGTGCATAACTGTTCAATAACAACTGTTCGTGTGAGTTACATTTAACATAGATATTGATAAGGTGAGTTGAAGGGTCTATAACGTTTGATATAAAAGCAATTTTACCAGAAATATTTTTGTTATAGTCTATAAGAGAAACAGAAACCGGCATACCAACTTTTAAGTAGATTATATCTTCTGGCTCAATTCCACATTTTATTATAGTATCTTTAGTGCTGGATATATCTAAAATAGGATTACCAGTAATCACATGTGAGCCTTCTGTATAGTTTATTTTTGTAACAATACCATCTATTGGAGATAAAATTTTGTCAGTATATGAATCTTTTAAATTATCGTAAAGTATTTTAGCTTGATTGTAGGCATTTTGAGCATTTAAGATATCTTGCTGTGTTAAAAGATGCATGTTGAATTTTTCTTCGGCAAGCTTTAAATTTTTTTCTGAAACCTCTAGAGCATTTTTTGCTTGCATTAATTGAGATTTAGCTGACAATGAGGGTATAACACTAAAAAGAACTTGGCCTTTTTTAACATTTTGACCAATGTTAACATATATTTTACTTATCACAGCATCAAAACTCAATGAAATAGTTTTTATTTTATCTGGTGCAGCTTCAACAATACCATATGCTACTATATTTTTTGAAAATGTTTTAATTTGAATAGGAACAGCTTTGACGGATGCAATAAGCTCTTGTGTTTTAGCTGTAGGTAAATTTTTATTTTTTTTAGCAATCAAATACGCCCCAACAACGAAACATAAAATTAATATGATTAAAAACACTTTTTTCATTCTAAAAACTCCCAATTTAATCAATTTTTTGAGCTGATGCAATTTCTAAAGCTATTTTCATAGCATAAATATTTTTTTCTAAATTCAATATACGAATTTTTTTATCAAGTAGCGTGTTAACATTTTTGTAATATTCTAAAATGGATATAAGACCTTCGTTATATGCCTTATTGTAATAATCTAAAAGATTAGATGAGCGTTGGTAATCTGAGTTTAGATACTCAAGTTGATTCTGTATATTTTTTATATCCTCAAAGAGCTTTTTAATATCAAACTTTGCCGTATTTATACGAGATACATACTCATCGTACATTTGTTTTTGCGTAGCTTTTTGTATATCTATTTGGGCTTTATTTGTATTAAAAATAGGAAATTCTATAGAAATACCAAAACCAAACGTTTGAACGTTTGATGTGTCGCGACTAAAAGGAAAACTAATTGATATTTTGGGAAATTGACTGATAAATGCAGCGCGCGTTTTTTCTTGTTGAGACTCATATGCCAACTTGTAGGCTACTATATCTAAACGGTTTGTTATGTGTGTCAATAATTTGTCTAGTGGAGGCAAAGTGAAGTTGGGTTCGGGTTTTATATCTATTTTAATATTCGCATTGTATGGCAAACCCAATATACTATTTAGACTATTTTTTTCATTTTCTAAAGAATTTTTTGTATTCAAATACTGTGTTTTTGCTGTATCAAATTCACTTTTTGCAATCTCCAAATCACTTAAAGAAACCAAATTATTTTTAAAAGCAGATTGGATCGTATAGTAAATTTGAGTGTATAGCTTGAACTTATCTAATGTTGCTTGAAGGATTTTTTCTAAATAATATACATTGGCGGCTTGTAATTTTGCGTTTTGCATAACCTGATAAGCGTTAAAATTGTAACTTAATTTTTGCGATTCATAATCTAAAATAGCGCTTTTTACCTTTGCGCTGCGGGAAAACATCCATTCTATTGGGTAGGAAAAACCAATTGAATAACTATCGTATGTATTTGCAATATTGCCAGCTATAGGAAAGCCTATATCTGTTGATACACTTGGGTTTGGTATAACCTTAGCACTCTCAAGACGCGCTTTTGCAAGCTCAATTTTATCCCTTTCAATTGTTAATTGAGGATTTAGATGTAGCGCTAGATTTGCTATCTCATTTTCAGTTAATGGTTTGTTATGCTGCAATTTATATAAAATAGCACTGCCTTGCGGTATGTTTTTTATAGCATCTTTATCTATATAGTTTGTTTTCTCGTTAATGTGTTTATTATTGATATTAAGTGGTCTGTATGTAGCGCAACTTGATATAAAAAATAGCAAAACAAACGCCAACACTACTCGCATCGCACTCTCCTTGTAATAAATTAGCTTTATTTTTATATGTCACAAAAATTACAATGTTTTAATCTGGGAATATTATACAGAAAACACTACCGCAATTCAACTTGCTTCTAACTTTTATTTTTGCATTATGCGCTTTAAGTATGGCTTTAACTAAAGATAAGCCAAGACCTAATCCTTGTTTAGACCTGCTTTTATCTGCCCTATATAATCTTTCAAATATATAAGGCAAATCCTTTTCACTTATACCAATACCTGTATCACTTATAAAAAGACATGCTTTATTGTTTATTAAAGGACATTTTATTGAAATTTTACCATTTGGCTTATTATATTTTATGGCATTGTCTATCAAATTTGACAAAGCTTGTCGCAATCTATTAAAATCACCATTTATAAAAATATTATCCCTACAATTAACCACCAAGCTAATCTCATTTTCTTCAATTACATAATCATACAAATCAATAACATCATCAATGAGTTTTTTTAGTTGTATTCTTTTAATGTTCAATTTTAAAGAACCCGTTTCTACCTGAGAAATATCACTTATAGCATTTAGTAAGGTCAAAATTTTGTCTGATTCACTAAGGCAACTCAAAAGTGCTTCTTTGGGGTTGAGTTTTGGTTGATCACTTAGTGCCAACTCACTTGTAATTTTAATCCTTGTTAAAGGCGTTCTCAAATCATGCGCTACATTGTCAATTGTTTCTTTCAATGTATTAACAAGTACTTCTATCCTATCAAGCATCTTGTTTATAATAACACTTAAATCGTAGAATTCATCTTGAGCATTTCCTACTTTTATACGTTCATTTAATTTGCCAGTATTAATAATGTATTGAGCTGTTTGAGTGATGCTTTTTATAGGTAGAAGTATTTTCCTCAACGCAATTAAACCACCAATAATACCTAAAATCATCGTAAATAAAATCATACCAAAGAAAATCTCTCTAAAATTTTCCAACAATTCTTCCGTACCCGCAACATCCTTTCCAGCTATTACCATATAGCCTTGTGTCTTATAAGCCTGAAATTTAAATGTTTTACCATTTGCTTTAATGGTAAAAAAATTTTGAGAAATTTTAGATTTTTCTATAATACTACTGATTGGTTTAAAATTTTTAACATTGTCATTTACATATATAGCTTTGTTTTTAAGAACTACTACTATGAAAAATTCTTCTTTTTCTTTGTGGCTTATGTGTTTGTTAATGTTAGATACCCCATACTTTTGGATATCAAGCAAAATTTTTTCCATTTCTAGACTAACCGATGTTGACTCTTTATCTCTTAATGTTGCTGAAATTATAAAATACGCTAATAAAAACAAGAAAATAGCATTTGATATGAATATAACACTATACCATAGAAGAATTTTAATAGAAATCTTGTTAAATGAAAAAAATTTATTTTTCTTTAAGAACATAGCCTACGCCATGCACTGTATGTATAAGTTTCTTTTCAAAAGGGTCATCAATTTTTTTTCTCAATCTATGTATAAGCACATCAACAACGTTCGTTTGAGGATCAAAATCATATCCCCATATGCTTTCTAAAATCATCGTTTTTGTAACAATACGACCAGCATTGCGCATAAGGTATTCTAATAAAGAATACTCTTTCTTTTGTAATTCTATAGTTTTATCTGCTTTAGTAACTTCCCTTGTTAGTATATCTAAACTCAAATCTGCATATTGCAAAACTGTTTCTTTTATGTTATTCACTCTTCTATAAATGGCATTTATACGTGATAAAAGCTCGCTAAATGCGAAAGGTTTTGTTAAATAATCATCAGCCCCAAGCTCTAATCCTTTTACTTTATCATCTGTAGAGTTTTTTGCGCTAAGCACAATAATCGGTATTTTGTTTGATTTTTCTCTCAGTTTTTGAATAAGTTCAAATCCATTCAATTTTGGTAGCATAATGTCTATAATTGCAATATCATAGTTTTCATTTGTGAGAAAGTAATAAGCATCCTCACCATTATTAAATACCTGAATAATATAGCCTAATTCTTTAAAACCCTTTGCAATAAAACTACTAATTTTTTCATCATCTTCAACTAATACAATCTTCATAGCACTACCCTCTTATTTTTTTAGTTTGTTTTGTTTTTACAAATAATATTAATATAAATAATGGCATTGTAAAATAGATAATCAAATGGAATACATCTCTATAACCTATAATTGAGCTTTGCGATAGAAGTATATTATTCATCACACCAATTGCAGTATGATAACTATCAGCAAAAGAATAACCTCTTGCAACTAAATATTGTCTGGTGCTATCTAGAAAATTATGAAAAATAATACTTGAGTCACTAAAATTTTGGACCAAAGTATCTCTATTAAACACCTCCCTGCGCTGCAGCATTGTAGCAGCAAAAGATATACCAATAGAGCCTCCAATATTTCTAGCAAAATTTATAACGCCACTTGCATCTCCCATATCCTCTTTTTTTAAAAATTTATAAGCTATTAAATTTATTGGTATAAACATCATCGGTAAACCAAATCCCATCACAATACGCGCCCACGCAAATACATCAAATGAGGCTGTTAAATTAAACTCAGACATTAAGTGAAGTGAATATGCTACAAGTAAAATACCAATCCCCACAAGCACCTTAACATTAATTTTATTTGATAATTTACCTACTATAGGTGCTATAATCAAGCTTGCAATGCCACCTGGCGCTATTACTAATCCAGCTTTCAAGGCATCGTATCCCATCAATGTTTGCACAAGTATAGGCAAAAGAGCTAAAGAAGAATACAATACAAATCCAGTCATAAACATTAAAAAAACACCAATTGAATAATTAATATCTCTAAATAACCCAAATTTTATTATAGGCTCCTTTGAAAATGCGTTTTCTATAATAAATAACGATATAAAAAAGAAAGCGGATAATGCTAAAACCACAATCAAACTTGAGTTAAGCCAATCTTTATTTTGACCTTGATCTAACATTATTTGAAGTGATGCAATGCCAATAAATATAAAACTCAAAGCAAAATAGTCAATTCTAAGTTTTGGATTTGCTTTTGCATATGGTGGGTCTTCAACAAGCATAGCTGTCAAAATTGTAGCCAATATCCCAACAGGTACATTAATATAAAACACCCATCGCCAAGAATATTGGTCTGTAAGCCAACCGCCAATAACAGGACCAAGAATAGGCGCAAAAATTACACCAATCGAGAAAATGCTCATTGCCATTCCGCGTTTTTTTTCTGGGAAGCTCTCCATTAATACAGCTTGAGACACAGGTTGCAACCCACCGCCTGCAAAACCCTGAATGGCTCTTGCGATAAGTAAAAAATAAAAATCAAAAGATAAACCGCATAATGCAGAAGATAGAGTAAATAATACTATACTTCCAATAAAATAGCGCTTGCGTCCGATTTTTTGCGAAAGCCATCCGGTAATGGGCAAAACAATAGCATTAGCTGCTAAATAGGAAGTTAAAACCCATGTAGAATCAGTAACCGTAACAGACAAAGAACCAGCTATATGAGGTAGTGCAACATTGGCAACAGATGTATCTAGAACTTCCATAAACGTAGCGAGCATCACAGTAAGTGCTATAACATAAGGGTTTACCTTTTGTTGCATTAATACCTCTTACTTAACATGCACTTCTACTTCACAGTTTAAGCCTACCCTTAGAGGGTATTTTTTGTAATCATAAGGCAAAAGCTCAATTCTTACTGGCACCCTTTGCACTATCTTTATGTAATTGCCAGAAGCATTTTGAGGAGGCAAAAGAGAAAACCTATCACCTGTGCCTGCATCTATATCTTTGACATAGCCTTCAAATTTTACACCAGGGTATGCATCTATAGTAACTATGGCTTTATCGCCTATCTTTATTCTATGCATCTGATTTTCTTTGAAGTTTGCATTAACCCATGCAGCCCTTAGTGGCACTACCATAAGCAAAGTTTGTCCTGGTTGTACATATTGACCTTTTTCTATGCTTTTTTGTGTTACAATACCATCTGTTGGGGCTATTATATTTGTGTGCTTTAAGTTGTTTTGAGCTATGTTAATCTGGTTTTTTAAGCTTTTTAGCTGGTTTTCATACGATTTTATCTGTTCGTTTATCTTTGACACCTGGTATGTATAGCTTGATACAGAAGCTATCTGAGACTCTAAAGATTGAATTGATTTTTGTTGAGCTTCGTATGCAGCTTTGGCTGCATGGTACTTTTGATTTTCTATCTCAAGCTCATTGACAGATACTACCTTTTGGTCGTATAGGTTTTGGTAGCGTTTTAAATCTAATTGAGCTTTTTTTAGATTTACTGCGTATGATTCAAGCTGGGCATTGGCTGCATTTATGTTTTGCTGAAGTGAGCCAATTTGACCAAGAGAGCTTTTTTGTATAGAAAGCGCTTCTTGTTTTAGGCTTGCTATGGTATCTTGTGTAGCATTGTAC
>JABEBW010003661.1_pt1 | contig 28097 bp, 26 predicted proteins | sample 7245961 | NCBI WGS metagenome assembly JABEBW01 (sample SAMN14506364, study PRJNA622280) | hot springs metagenome | biome: hot spring [ENVO:00000051]|acidic hot spring [ENVO:00002120]; feature: spring [ENVO:00000027]|sediment [ENVO:00002007]; material: sediment environment [ENVO:01001048]...
ATTCACATTTGTAGAAAACCCAGATATCTTGCAAAATATCATAAACACAATAAAACAAATAAAACTCAAAAAATACCTTTTTGAAAAAAAAGACTACTATACAATAAAAATTATAAACAAAAATATAGAAAAAAGCATACAAATAATACAAAAAAATAGAGAACTATCAACCAAAAAACTCAATTCATATTTACAAACACAAAATATCATCACCAAAAACATTCAAATTACATATCAACCATTTGCTTTTAATGAAAAAATAATCAATCTAGAACTACAATCAATGCACAATATATTTACACTATACAAAGACTCAATTGATATACTTCTTGACGAAAACAATATTTTTAGTTATTCTTCAATAGGTGAAAAAAAAATGGTTTTGTTTTCTTTAATTATGTCTTTAATTAAACATTACAACAATTACAACAAATCACCAATAATCTTAATTGATGATTTAGAAGGTGACATTTCAAATGTAAATTTAGAAAAAATGTTAGACAAATTAAAGCAACTAACAAATCAAATATTTATAACAACACTTGAAAACATAAAAATCAAAGATGCAAGTGTAATCTTACTAAGTGAGGGAATATGACAGCGAATTATACAGCAGAATCAATCAAAGTATTAAAAGGACTAGATGGCGTAAGAAAAAGGCCAGCAATGTACATTGGGAATACTTCATCTGAAGGTTTACACCATCTTATATACGAAATAGTAGATAACTCCATAGATGAATCTATGGCAGGATTTTGCGATAGCATTGAAGTCATAATACATAAAGATAATCTTGTAACAGTTAAAGATAATGGAAGAGGCATACCAACAGAAATACACAAAGAAGAAAATATAAGTGCAGCCACATTAGTTTTAACGACATTGCACTCCGGCGGAAAATTTGATAACAAAAGTTATAAAGTTTCAGGTGGTCTACACGGAGTAGGTATAAGTGTAGTAAATGCTCTATCGTCTTATTTAAAAATCGAAATCCATAGAGATGGTTTTATTTTTGAGCAAGAATTTGAAAGAGGTATTGCAATAAACGACCTTAAAAAAACAGGAACTTGCAATGACACAGGCACAATCGTTACATTTAAGCCAGATGATTTAATTTTTTCAACAACTGAATTTAATTATGAAACGTTAGAAAGAAGATTACAAGAATTAGCTTTCTTAAATAAAAATACTACAATAAGTATAAAAGATGAAAGAACAAATAAGCAAAATACATTTCTATATGAAAAAGGTATAGTAGATTTTATAGACTACTTATGCAAAAATAAAGAACCTTTACTTGAAACCCCTATTTTAATAAATATAAATTATCAAAATACACAACTTGAATGTGCTTTTACATATACAAAAAACTACGAACCAAGCATTCTATCTTTTGCAAACTCTATATTGACTCAAGAAGGTGGAATGCATTTATCGATTTTTAAAACAGTATTAACAAAAACAATAAACAACTATACTAAAAAAAACAACAATCTAAAAAATATCACATTAAGCGGAGAAGATTGCAGAGAAGGTTTAGTTGGAATAGTTTCAATTAAATTACCAAACCCAGAATTTGAAGGTCAAACAAAAACAAAACTAGGTAATTTAGATATAAAAGGTCAACTACAAACTTTACTTTACGAAAAAATGAGCGACTATTTTGAAGAACATCCCAATGTTGTCAAAGTAATTTTAGAAAAAGCACTCTTAGCATATAATGCAAGAGAAGCAGCAAAAAACGCAAGAGAGCTTGTACGCAGAAAAACTGTTTTCGAAACAAAAAACTTACCTGGCAAATTAGCTGACTGTCAAGAAAAAGATCCAGAAAAAACAGAAATATTTATAGTTGAAGGTGATTCCGCTGGAGGTAGTGCAAAACAAGCCCGAGATAGAAAATTTCAAGCAATACTACCTATTAAAGGTAAAATTTTAAATACTGAAAAATCAAACTTACATAAAATACTATCAAATGAGGAAATAAAAAGTATTGTAGCTGCAATTGGTTGTAATATAGATAAAAACTTTAATATAAACGATATAAGATACCATAAAATTATCATTATGACAGATGCCGATGTTGACGGTAGCCATATTCAAACATTGCTATTAACATTTTTTTATAACTTTTTGAGACAAGTTATTGAAAAAGGTTTTTTATATATCGCCCAACCACCACTTTACAGAGTTAAGTATGATTCTAACAGTAAATACTTTAAAGATGATGAAAATCTAAACTCATTTTTAATTGATAGAGCTTTAAAAAAAGTATACTTCGATGTGGATTTTAATTTAAAAGATCTACTTTTACGATTTACAAACCTATCAAATATATTTGATCAGTTCAAACAAGAAGAAAACAAAGAAAAATTTTTACACTATACCATTATTAATTGTATTAATACTGAGAACTTAAACCAAAATCTCGAAAAAATTAGACTTTCTTTAAATCTAGAAAAAATAGAAGAATTTGACACAAATATTAAATGCTCATATATACAAGACAGACAACTAAAAGAATTTTACATCGATAAATCTATATTTACAAGCAAATTATATATAAAATTATCTGAATTTTATACACTTGAATCAAAAATAAAATTTCCTATAATTGCATTTATGCAAAATAAACAAGAAGAAAGTAGCAAAAACAAGATTGTATTTAATAATATACGCAGTATATTTAGTTTTATAGATGAAATTTCAAAAAAGGGCATAGAAATACAACGCTACAAAGGTTTAGGTGAGATGAACCCAGATCAATTATGGGAAACAACAATGAATCCGCAAAAGCGTACATTACATTTAGTAACAATTGATGACTTCAATGAAACAAAAAAAGTATTCGAATTACTAATGGGCGATAAAGTTGAACCTAGAAGAAAGTTTATAGAAGACAATGCTAAATTAGCAAACCTGGATGTGTAGTATGAAAGATTTATTTAGCGATATCGTACAAACAAATATAATTGATACAATGAAAAAATCCTATATTGACTACTCGATGAGTGTTATTGTAGGAAGGGCTTTGCCTGATGCTAGAGACGGCCTAAAACCAGTACACAGAAGAATACTATATGCTGCATACGAGTTGGATTTATTTCACAACAAACCTTATAAAAAAAGCGCCAGAGTGGTTGGTGATGTTATTGGTAAATATCATCCGCATGGAGATACAAGCGTATATGAAGCTATGGTTAGAATGAGTCAAGAATTTACCATGAGATACCCGCTAATTGATGGTCAGGGCAATTTTGGCTCAATAGACGGTGACAGCCCAGCTGCCATGAGATACACAGAAGTTAGATTATCAAAAATTGCAGAAGAACTTTTAAAAGATTTAGATAAACAAACTGTTGATTTTCTCTCAAACTACGATGAAAGTTTAAAAGAGCCATCCGTTTTACCTTCTATGATACCGAACCTATTAATTAATGGTTCTTCTGGTATAGCTGTAGGTATGGCAACAAATATTGCACCACATAATCTTAGCGAAGTAATAGAAGCTTTACTCTATTATATAGATAATAAAAGGGATGTACAAATTTCTGAGTTATTACAATTTATAAAGGGTCCTGATTTTCCAACAGGCGCTATCGTAATGTGTGACAATCTTGAAGATATTTATAAAAAGGGAACAGGAAAGATAAAGATACGCTCTTTAGCAAAAATTGAAAAAGTTGGGAACAAAAATGTTATTATTGTCGGAGAAATTCCATATCAAGTAAATAAAGCTAATTTAATTAAAGACATTGCTTTGCTTGTAAAAGACAAACAAATCGAAGGCATAAGCGATTTAAGGGATGAGTCAAATAAAGAAGGTATAAGAATTGTTATTGAACTAAAATCTTCAGAACAACCAGAAGTTATATTAAATAATTTATATAAATTAAGCAATTTAGAGATAAGTTTTAGTATTAATAATCTATGTTTGGTTGATAATATACCAAAAGTTTTATCATTAAAAGAGTATTTTAATGTATTTTTAGATTTTAGAGAACAAATAATAAAAAGGCGCACTATCTATCTATTAAACATTGCAAAAGAGCGTATTCATATACTTGAAGGTTTAAAAATTGCTGTAAGTAATATTGATGAAGTCATAAAGATTATCAAACAATCAAAAACACCTCAATTAGCTAGCGTTCAGTTAAAGACTCACTTTAATTTAAGCGATAAACAAGCTAATGCTATTTTAGAAATGAGACTATCTCGTTTAACAGGTTTAGAAATTGAAAAACTTGAAAAAGAATACAATGAAATAGTAGAAAAAATAAATAATTATGAAAAAATTTTAGGTAATTATGATGAACTACTTTCTATGATAAAAAGCGAACTTATGTATATAAAAGAACACTATTCTGATAAACGTAAAACACAGATTGTAGGAAAACTTGAAGAAATAAATAAAGAAGATCTAATAAAGCAAGAAAGATTGTTAGTAACATTTTCGCACAAAGGATATATAAAATCCATACCTCTGTCTTTTTACAATGTACAATCAAGAGGTGGCAAGGGGCGTATTACTGCAACTTTTTCAGAGGATGATTATATTTTAGATTGTTTAGTGGTTGATAGTTTGGATTATATACTGATGTTTTCTAATTTAGGTAGAATTTACTCAATGAAAGCTTACGAAATACCAAAATCTAGCAATTATTCCAAAGGAAAAGCCATAGTGAATCTTCTAAATTTAAAAAATGGTGAGCATATAAAATCTATAAGCGCTTATAAGCCGGGAAATGATTATGTTTTAGTGACACAAAAGGGTATTGTTAAAAGAATATCTTCTGATAATTTTACAGATGTTAAAGGAAATGGTAGAACAATTATTTCTCTAAAAGACGATAAGCTAGTTGCTGTCATACCTGATGTGCCGCAAATATGCGACATTGTAATATGTACATCACTTGGACAAACAGTAAGATTTGACATAGGAAATGTCCGTCAAATGGGTAGAAGCGCCTATGGTGTAAAAGGTATAAGATTATTAAATAACGATTATGTCGTATCTGGTTTCAAAGTGCAGAAAGAAAATGAAAAAATAGTATTAATTACACAGTATGGTATAGCAAAAATAATACCAGCAGATAGTATAAGAAAAGTGTCTCGCGGTGCAAAAGGTGTAAAAATTATCAAACTCAAAGGCGACGATCGATTAGTTGATGTTGAGGGAGTTGAAGAAAATAGTGAAATTTTAATAACAACAAAGTTTGGAAAGATGATTAGGATAGATTCAAACCAATTTAGGGAAATGTCACGACATGCATACGGTGTAAAAGCTATCGTCTTAGATGAAGGAGACTCTGTGGTGAAAGTCAATGTTACAAAAGACCAATATTGCAATATCTGATATACAAATTATTATAAAAAATATAGACGAGTTTTTATTTAATATTAAAAGCGAAAGCATGCTTTTAGATAAAATAATCAATCATATATCTGGTGGAAAGCATTTAAGGCCACTGCTTGTTATTTCAAGTGCAAGAAGTTTGGGTTTTAACAATGAAGACATTCTACTTCAATGCGCTTGCATTGTAGAATATATTCATATAGCAAGCTTGTTGCACGATGATGTCATTGATGAGGCAAAAAAACGCAGGGGAAAAGATAGCATAAATAGTGTCTATGGTAATAGAGTTGCTATTATGAGCGGCGATTATCTGTATTCTCTGGCGTATAACAAGATTTTAGATATTGATATTGATATAGCAAAAGAAATTTCAAAAGCAGCTTACAATTTGGCACTTGGTGAAATTTTAGAAATAGAGAATGTTTCTAAGATAATAGATCAAGAAAAATATTTTGATATAATCTACAAAAAGACGGCAAGTTTGATTGAAAGCTCATGCACAAGCGGCTGTTTGCTTACAAAAAATACAAGTGAGGTGGAACATTTTAGACAATACGGTTTAAATTTGGGTTTAGCATTTCAAATTAAAGATGATTTAATGGATTATACAAATACAGATATTGGTAAAGACAATTACAATGATATACAAGAAGGCAAAATTACACTACCCCTGATACTCGCTTTAAATAAAGACCCACGCTTGGAGTACCATATAGTTGAGTATTTTAAAACAAAACAAGATGAACATAAAAACTACTGTATTGCTTCTTGCATAGAATATGGTTTTGAAGAGGCTTTTGATATTGCAAAACAAAAGGCCCAGTTAGCAAAGCAACATATACAGCACTTAAAAGATTCAATTTATAAAGACATCTTGATGTTTTTGGCAGATTATTCTGTGTCTAGAGAAAAATAGCAATGATGCAAAATTTAGATTTAAGTATCGATAATCTATATATTGTAGGTTTAAACTGGAAGACAGCACCTTTAAAAGCGAGGGAATCTTTTGTATTTGAGGGCGCTTTAATACCTGAGAGGTCAAAAGATATTAAAGAAGCATTTGATATCAGCGAGATTATGATACTATCAACATGTAATAGGACAGAAATAGTCGTTGTTTCGAAACATAATCCTATAGAATTATTAATACAATATATGGCAAATTATGCAAGATTAGATACACAAGAAGTAAAAAAATATATCTATACGAAACATTCAATTGATGCTGTGCGTCATATATTTGAACTCTCATGTGGCTTAGATTCGCAAGTTATTGGCGAGACGCAAATCTTGAGTCAATTAAAAGATGCATACCGCACAACTGTTGTATATAACCTAAGTGGTGCTATATTAAATAGAATTATGCGCAAAGCTTTTACAGTAGCGAAAATTGTTCGAAGCCAAACTGATATACAAAAAGGTCATTTATCCATTGCTAGCCTTGCAAGTAGTATTGCTGAAAAGTCTTTTGGTGTAAGTAGTAAAAAAGTTCTTATTATAGGTAGTGGAGAGATGGCACGCTTGTGTGCTAAATATTTTTTTGATAAGGGTGCTAGTATAGAGTATATTGCCAATCGAAGAACCTACATGTGTGATTTCGCACAAAATTACAATTCACAAATAGTTGGTTTAGATCATGTACGTAGGTTATTTGAATTCGTCGATATAGTAGTATCATGTATTTATACACCAAAGCCTATAATTGAAAACATTGATATAAATAAAAAGATTTTACTAATGGATTTATCAGTGCCTTCATCAATTAGTGTAGAATTAAAGCAGAACCCAAATGTTGTGCTGTTTAATATAGACGATTTAAAGAATAACTTTGAAAATAATCTTTTATCTAAACAAGAAAGTGTTGAATTATCAAAAAGAATGATCGATGAGCAACTAAACGCCTTTATAGAAGAAAACAATTCTCTAGATTATAGTAAAACTATAGATACATTAAGACAATATGCTGATAGAATAAGAAAAATCGAATTAAAAAAATTTCAAAAAAAATACAATACCGATAATGAACTGCTTGATGCTATAGATAAACTAACACGTTCAATTTTAAACAAGACGCTGCATGAACCAACTTCAAAAATTAGGCAATTTATTAAAGAACCAGAGGGCGATATGTACGTAGAGCTAATAAAGAGGTTATTTAATGTAAGTGCTGATAAAAAACCTGTTAATTGTTTTTTTTCGGCAAATCCTGACAATGAAAATAATTAAAATAGGTACGAGAAAATCAAAACTAGCAATGTGGCAAGCCCAATATGTTGCGAAACTATTGGGGGAAAAGGGCTATGCATGCGAGATTATTGGTATTACTACGCTTGGTGATAAAACGGATAAGCCTTTATACGATATTGGCGGCAAGGGTTTGTTTACAAGTACCTTAGAAGAAGCGCTTGAAAAAAACACAATTGATATAGCTGTGCATAGCGTCAAAGACTTAAGCGTTAATTTAAGCGATAAATTGCCTTTGAAATTTGTTTTAAAAAGGGATTCCCATAAAGATTGTTTGGTAAGTTTTAGTGGCGATTTAACTAAACTCAAACCAAACGCTGTAATTGGCACGACATCTCTAAGAAGGCGCATCCAACTATCCAATATCAGAAAAGACCTTGTATTTGTAGATTTTAGAGGTAATTTAGATACTAGGTTAGAAAAGCTCAAAAAAGGTTTGGTTGATGCAATTGTTGTATCCAAATCTGGACTTCTAAGGCTTGGGTTGTATGACGAAAATCATTGTTTTGATTTGGATATAGTGCCAAGTGCCGCCCAAGGTGTTATTGGTATACAAACACGCGTTTTTGAGTTTGATGAACTAAAATTTTTAGATGATGAGCTTACGCATATGTGTGTAAATGTAGAAAGGGCATTTGTAAAAGCGCTTAATGCATCGTGCAATTTTCCTATTGGCGCTTATGCATATATGGAAAATGGCCAGTTTTGTTTAAAAACTATGTATGCAGATCCAGTTACTTTTAAAACTATTGAGTGTTTTAGGTGTTATACGCCTAATCAGGCTTTAGAAGAATGTATAGAATATACAAAAGCCAATCTGTAATGTACATAGATATTGATTGCGATATAGGGCTAGAGTTTTTTCCGTATATTGAAAAAACTGCATATTTTGAAAATAATGTGCATAAAAAGTTTATGCTAAAGGCACTAAATAAAACTCAAAACATGCATGAAGCGCAAGTTATAGTAAAAACTGCAACAGATTGCACAAATACTAAACCAAAGATTTTATTTTGTGCTAATAGGCAAGATTTGATTGAATACACTACTATTTTTGATAGTATGTTTGATATTTGTCCTGTTAGTGTATTTGAGTTTGAGGCTATTGATTTTACAATACCACCAATAGAGATTAAAAAAGTATTTTTTTCAAGCAAAAGGGCCTTTGATTTTTTTATTAGAAAAGCAGGCATAAATTATCTATGCGATAAAAAAATACTTGCAGTGGGGAAAAAAACTGCTCAAGATATAGAACGATTTGGTTTTAGCGTAACATATCCTGATGTGTATCGCTCAAGCGAGCTTGATTTAAAAAATGTGCTTGTTGTATGCCCAAAAGAGCATGCATTATACGATAAAGACGCTATAGTATTGGAAGTTTATAAAACCAAAATATCAAGCGATATAGATTATTACACTTATGATTGCGATTTTGATTTTGCAATGTTTACAAGCCCATTGAGTTTTGAGTTTTTAAGACAAGCGGGTTTTGAAGATTATATAAAACTTGTCAAAAAAGGCATTATCTGCATAGGTACATCAACGCAAAAAGCAGTAGAAAAATTTGGATATTCTTGTATAATACCCCAAGAATTTACTATTGAAGGCATGTTTAAACTGTTGGAGGCACAATATTGAATACAAAAGAATTAGAGGAATTTTCCAAAGAATTAAGAAAAGCTATACTGATTTCTTTAAATGTAGCAAGAAGCGGACACAGTGGGGGGAGTTTAAGCTCAATTGATATACTAAATGCACTTTACTTTGGCGGTATTTTAAATATTGACCCTAAAGACCCAAAAAATCCAAATAACGATAGGTTTGTACTATCAAAAGGCCATGCAGCGCCAGCGTATTATACAGTGTTAGCATATAAAGGTTTCTTTGACAAGGATATGCTCTATACACTAAGAAAATTGGGAAGCCCACTTCAAGGGCATCCTGACTCAAAAAAGCTCCCCGGTGTGTGTGCGTCCACTGGTTCATTGGGTCATGGATTGTCTCAAGCAGTTGGAATTGCGCTTGCACTAAAACTTAAGAAAAGCCCATCTACAGTGTTTTGTTTAATTGGAGATGGCGAAATGCAAGAAGGGCTTGTGTATGAAGCGCTTATGAGTGCACGTCATTTTGGTTTGAACAATTTGTGTGTTATTTTGGATTTTAATGGTTTGCAAATTGATGGAGCAGTACGTGATGTTATGAATATAGAGCCTGTTAGATTAAAATTTGAAGCATTTGGTTTTTTAACATACGAAGTTGATGGGCACAACTATGAACAACTCATTGATGTATTGTCAAAAGCCAAACATTCAGATAAGCCAACAGCAATTATAGCTCATACCGTAAAAGGCAAAGGCGTTAGTTTTATGGAAAATAAATACGAGTACCACGGAAAGCCACCAACGGATGAAGAATTAGAAAAAGCCTTAAGCGAGTTAGGGGTGGAAAATGGAATATAAAGCAACAAGGGAAGCATACGGGAAAGCTTTGGTTGAGATTGGTAGTGACGAGTCTGTTATAGTTTTAGATGCAGATTTGTCTTCTTCTACAAAGTCAATTGATTTTAAAAAGGCTTACCCGCAGCGTTTTTTTAATATAGGTATAGCTGAGCTTAATATGGTAGATATTGCAGCTGGACTTGCGCTTGAAGGTTTTAAGGTATTTGCTTCTAGTTTTGCTGTATTTATTAGTGGAAGGGCATTTGAAGGCATAAGACAATCTATTTGCTACCAAGACTTAGACGTGGTGTTGTGCGGTTCACATGCAGGCATTAGTGTTGGAGAAGACGGCGGCTCTCACCAAGCTATTTGTGATATTGCGCTAATGCGTAGTTTGCCAAATATGAAAGTTATTGTGCCAGCTGATTACAATGAAACGTACAAAGCTGTGATTGCCATGTCCAAAAACAAAGGGCCATTTTACCTAAGAACCTCAAGGGAAAAGTCAGCTAACTTTACTGTTCATGATTTTGAGTTATCAAGGGCGTATATTTTAAAAAGCGGTAAAGATGCATTTATTTTTGCATGCGGGATTGTTGTAGATTTGGCTTTAAAAGTTGCAAAAGATTTAGAAAAAGACAATATTGATATTGGTGTAGTAAATGTTAGCACGATAAAGCCGCTTGATGGACAAACAATATATGCTTGTGCTAAAAATTCTAAAATGGTATTTACACTTGAAGAGCATTCTATAATTGGTGGACTAGGCAGTGCAATAAGCGAATTTTTGAGTGAAAATTACCCTACTAAGATTGTGAGGTTAGGTATAAATGATAAATTCGGTCAATCTGGCACGGCGGCTGATTTATTTTGTGAGTATGGTTTTACAGTAAAACACTTAATAAGCACAATTAAAGAGAGTTTGCGATTATGATAGAGTTTAGCGATGTAACCAAGTTTTACGGTGATAAAGGCGTACTATCGAATATTAATTTTTATGTAAGAGAAGGCCAGCTCGTTCAAATAAGCGGTCCATTTGCTTGTGGTAAAACTACTATATTAAAATTGATTTGCAGGCTTGAAAAACCTACATCTGGCGAGATAAAAATATTTGGCGAATCACTAAACCGCATTAGATACTCAAGACTAATGCATTTGAGACGCCATATGTCTGTTGTGTTTGATAATTTTGGCCTGATTGAAAATCTAAGCGTTAAGCACTACTTAGGCTTAATCATAAGATTGCTTAAAAGGAAACAATACTTAGAAGATGCTATTGAATTTTTTGATTTGTCAAACTTGCTTAATGTAAAAATATTTAATCTATCTTTATCTGAAAAATACAGGCTTGCTTTGGCAAGAATTTTAGCTACAAGGGCACCTTTAGTTTTGCTTGATGAGCCTTTTTCGTATTATAAAAATACTCAAGAGTTGGTTTCTATACTCAAGACGCTCAACAATGATTATAAAATGACGATTATACTGACAAGCTATGCACCTATTGATTCTATTGATAAATTGGATATATTTAATGCTTCGTGTGATGTAGGTGTACAATGAAGAAAGATTCTACAACGCTTGTAATAACATTTGTAGTATTGATATTTTTGCTTATAATCAGCATTTCTGCTTCTGTTTTGTATACGGTCAATAATTATTTGGAGTCAAGGCGTTCAAATGTACCGGTATTTGTATTTTTTAAAGAAAATGTGTCTAAAAATCAAGCTTTAGAATATACGCAAGCGCTAAAAAAGATGCCACAGGTTAAATCTGTGAAGTTTATAGATAAAAACCAGAGCTTAACTGATATTTTGTCAAAACTAAACTTGCCTAAGCAGCAATTTAGAGAAAACCCTCTGCCGTATTCTTTAGAGGTTTTTTTGAAATCTCAATTTGCAACAGACATATCGCATATAAAAGCCCTTGAGAAAACAATTAAATCTAATAACCTAATAGACGAAGTGCGCGCACCGTATGGTTTATTCACAAATATTAGCCAGACTTACTCAACATTTAGAGAATTTGCTTATATATTGCTTGGCGTGTTTGTATTGTTAGAGATTGTTATTTTAGCCCTACTTCTTAAAATTGTATACGAACACAAGCGTGATAGTTACAATAAACTAAAGCTTTTTGGTATTTCAAGAATTAGAATCTTTTTTATGTTTTTAAAACAAACAATGCTTTCTGTCTTATGGGGCAGTATTTTAGCATGCTTTTTGAGCGCCATTGGTTTGTTTTTGTATATGAATTATGTGACATTTGTTTCAGCCTACAAAGATACTATTTTATTTTCTTTTGTTGTTAGCACAAGCGCAAATATTATTCTATCATTTTTAATCGTTACAATTTTAAGTTTGTTTGTATTTTTTATTGAAGATGAAAAAATTTAATACAATATGTTTCGTTTTAATCCTCATTTTCATAGATGTTTCTTTTGTTTTAGCAAGCCAAAAACAAGAGATTGAAAATAAGATTAAGCAAATCAACACAAATATATCAAACAAGCAGTACCATTATAACCTTGCAGAAAAACAATATATAGCGTATACGAATACATTGAGACAGTTAAATGTTAAAGTTCAGACTTTGCAAAAAAAACTAGATGAAAACGAAGCTCAGTTAAAAAAACTTGTAAGTGAGATTGATGATTTAAACAAAAGCATTCAAGAGTTAACGAATAATTTAAATGAAGAAAAAGCAAAGAGCTTAAAAAATTTGAAGGCTTACTATTATTTCTACAATGTTGAAAAATATTTTCCTCAAAGTTTATATTATGAGTATATGAATCAAAAGATTGCACGTATACTGCAAGAACACATAAAATCATACATGAAACATGAGGTATTGCTAAACAAACAAAAGCAAGAACTTATTGACAAAAAGAATAATCAAATAAAATTACTCAAAAAAATAAATGAGCAAAAAAATGATATAATGCAACAAAAAAGCAAAATAGCCATGTTAGCCCAAGATGCAGCTAGATTAAAGCAAGCCTACATTAGAGATATTGTAAGCCTGCAAAGGCAAAAGAATTACCTTCAGGCAGTTTTGAATAAGATTATACAAGAGGAAATTAAAAGACAAGAAGAGCTGAAACGCCAAAGAGAGCTTGAGCGCGAAAGATTATTAAAAGAAAAACAGTTCAAAAAAGCGCAAGAGATTCAAAAGAAACAGCAAGAGAGTGCTATTTTGCTTGAAAATTTGCACACTGGTCTTATGCCACCTGTTGAGGGTGTGATTGTAGATAATTTTGGTATAAAAACTAACCCTGTATTTAATGTACAAACACGCAATGATGGTATTGATATAAAAGCAGCAAATTCAAGCCCAGTTAAAGCAATTGCTAAAGGCAAGGTTGACTATGTTGGAAGTTTACCTGGTCTTGGAGGCGTTATAATTATCAATCATTTAAATGGTTACTACAGTATTTATGCTCATGTATCACCAAGTGTTTCAAAAGGTCAAATGGTTTCTCAAGGTCAAATTATAGGCCACTTAAGCGGGGATATTTTGCACTTTGAGATCAGAAAAGGCTCTGTGCCAGTAAACCCGCTTGATTTTATTAATAGAAAATACTTAGGAGGTTAGGTTTATGAAAAACCGCTTTTTAATTGCGATAGGTATAGTTATTAGTCTAGTGATTATAGCTACAGCTGTGTTAAGTTTTCGTGTTACACCATCTGATGCTACATCAAATCAGTATAACGATTTGAAAATGTTTTCTCAAGTATTGGCAATTGTTCAGTCGCAGTATGTAGATAAAGTAAGCCCATCAGAGCTCATAGTCAATGCTACAAAAGGCATGGTTAGTTCGCTTGATCCTCACTCTGCATTTATGACACCTCAAGAATACAAAGACTTGCAGGTTTCAACCACTGGCGAATTTGGTGGCATTGGCACATCAATTACGCTAAAAGATGGGCTCATTACTGTTATTTCAACAATTGAAGGTACGCCTTCATATAAAGCTGGCATAAAAGCTGGAGATATAATTTTGCAAATTAACGATAAAAGCACACTGGGAATGAGTTTGGATGAAGCCGTAAAACTATTGAGGGGAAAACCCGGCACAGATGTAAGACTTGTAATTGGAAGAAAAAACGAAAAAAAACCATTAATTTTTAACATAAAGCGAGAAATCATACACATAAAAAGCGTTGAGTCTAAAGATATGGATGGCATTGGCTATATTAGAATTATTCAATTTCAAGAAGGCACAACAAAAGGCGTAAAAGATGCTCTTGAGAAATTAGAGAAAAAAGGCATTAAAGGATTAGTAATAGATTTGAGAGACAACCCAGGTGGATTATTGACAGAAGCAATTGGCGTTTCAAATCTATTTGTAAATAAAGGCGTTATTGTATCAATAAAAGGCAGGCACAAAGATGATGATCAGGTGTTTTATGCAAAAGACGAAAAAGTGCCTCATATGCCTATTGCAGTATTAATAAACTCTGGTACTGCATCTGCTGCTGAAATTGTAGCAGGTTGCTTAAAAGACCATAAAACTGCCGTACTAGTTGGAACTAGAAGCTTTGGAAAAGGTAGTGTTCAAAGTATTATACCGCTTGAAGATGGCTATGCGTTAAGGCTAACAACAGCAAAATACTATACACCCAATGGTCATAGCATACAAGCTGTTGGCATTGTGCCAAATATAGAAGTAAAACCAGCTAAAGTTGAACCAGAAGATTTTGGCTATGCTTTAAGAGAAGAAAATTTAATAAACCACTTAACAAGCAATGAAACCAACAAGCAAAAACCAGAAGAAATTGTAAAAGAGCCGCAAACAACTCAGGATTTCCAGCTATTAACAGCTATAAATATTATCAAAGCTCAAATTGCAGAATGGCCAAAAAAATAAGAAATTTTGTTATAAAGGGTGCATTTTTTGCACTCTTTCTTTTATTTTTACCCAGCTTTGGATTTGCTACAGGGCCAGGTAGTATATCAATAATCATTGATGATATGGGCTATGATCACTATGTGATGAGTAAATTTTTAGAAATCAACATGCCTATAGCTTTTTCATTTATACCAGATACTCCATATGCTTACATGTCAAACAACTTTTGTAAAAAAGGCTATACCGTAATGCTTCATATGCCAAGTGAGTCTGTCAATAAACATTTGAATGATTATAAATTGTTACTTAAAGTTTCAGATTCCGATAATGAAATTACAGAAAAGATTGAAAAAGCGCTTGCGAAGGTGCCATGTGCAAGTGGCTTTAATAATCACATGGGCTCCAAATTCTTACAAAATGCAGATAAAGTTTATGATATGATGAAATTTTTAAAACAACACAACCTCTTTTTTGTGGATAGCCTCACTACGCCACACAGCGTTGGGGCTTTTATTGCATGCAAACTTGGTGTAAGATATGCTACAAGGGATATGTTTATTGACAATAAAAAACGCCTAAAATATGTTGAAAATCATTTATTAGTCGCGATTAGCCTTGCAAAGGAAGGCAAAAATGTTATTGTCATAGGGCATGATAATATAGTAACCCTAGAAGCAATTCTTCATTTAAAAAATCAGTTAAAACCATATCTTAAAGATATCAAAGAAAATTTAAAGCAATGTCAGCAGTAATTTTAGCGTTTGATACATCTTGCGATGATACATCATGTGCAATTTTAGGTTCAAACGTACAATCAAATGTAGTGATTTCTCAAAATATTATACATGAACAATATGGTGGCATAATGCCAGAAATGGCAGCAAGAACGCATTTTGAAAACATTGATAAGGCAACGCAGTTAGCTTTTGAACAAGCTAACTGCTGTATAAAAGATATAACGCATATTGCTGTAACAATAGGTCCTGGATTGTTGCCTTCTTTGCTTGTTGGCGTGAGTTTTGCAAAAGGTTTAGTATATAGGTACAATCTGCCTCTTATTCCTATAAATCATATAGAAGGTCATATATTTGCAAGCTTCATAGAAAAAGACATAGAATTTCCATTTATTGTGTTGATTGTTTCTGGTGCCCATACGCATTTGTATTTAGTTGAGGGTATCGGCAGGTATACGTTGCTTGGAAAGACGCTTGATGATGCGGTAGGTGAAGCCTATGACAAGGTTGCGCGTATTTTAGGGCTTGGTTACCCAGGCGGACCAATTATTGACAAGTTGTCAAAAAACGGCAAAGCCGATAGTTTTAAAATTCCAAAGGGGTTGTCTAAAAAAAATACGCTTAACTTTAGTTTTAGTGGCGTTAAAACGTATGTCAAAAACCTTGTTGAAAAGTCACCTACATTGTCAAAAACTTTTGTATGTGATGTAGCTGCTTCATTTCAACGCTCTTGCGTAGAGATACTGTGCGAAAAAACCATTATGGCACTAAAAAAGTACAATATCAACAACTTGGTGCTTGCTGGCGGTGTTAGCGCAAATTCATTGCTTAGAGAAAAAATGAGTGAATTATCACAACATTTGGGTTTTAAGCTTCTTTTGCCACCACTTAGCCTTTGCACAGATAATGCTTTAATGATAGCAAAAGCTGCTTCATTTAAGATAAATGCTAAGTTTGATCTAAATAGTATTGATGCGAACCCCTCACTTACTTTGTAGTATTATCTAAATATAGAATTGAGTTTTTTTCTTAATATAGAGTGTTTTGGCAACAGAGTATCCCTTAAGTGTTGAAAGCTCTTGCGAACTTGCAAATATGAGCGCGCCCCTACAAAGTTTGGCACAACTTTTGCGTATTCGCACCTATGGCACAGTATATCGCCGTCTTTTTTGCCAAGCATAATATCCAAAATATCACGCAATGCGCTACCATTTAGAATATCATTATAGTGTTGCTCAAAAATATTGCCAATGATGTGTTTTAGACCAAAATCCATACAGCACAAAGCTAAGTCGCCATTTGGCAAAACAACTGCGCCCATGTTGTGTTTGCACACTAATTTCTTGTGTTTGTAGGTAAAGTCTGTTTTACTCAAGTAACCAGACCGAGTTGTGTATTTTTCGTAAGTAATTGTTATATTAAATTTATTTTCTATAGCTTTTAGGGCTTTTTTTTGCTCCAAAGATAAATTATAATCTAGACAGCCAATAACAAGCTCGCATTTAGGTTTTAAAGACAATAGTTGTTCAAAATTACCCCAAGCCTCAGCATCCGATAAGCCTTTTCTGTTATTTGCGAAAGGTGGTTGAATACTAATGTGGCATTTAATAGGCAAATCCTTGATTTTTTCAAAACTATCTTTAGAGAAATTTTTTAGCGTCGTAATAAGTTCTACACTGTATCCTTTTTTGTGAGCCAGTATTAAGCAATCATAAATTGCGCTATTTTCAAGCGGTTCGCTAAAACCACTAAATTTTATAACTTTAATAGTAGAGTTTTCTATATTTTTTAATGCTTTTTCAAAGTTTTCTAAAGTAAAACGCTTGATATGTGATTTGTAATTTTTCACAAATGTGCTTTGGGGACAAAATTCGCACCCCACGCTGCAGCCTACTTGCATTGTAAACTCTATTCCCATGAAATATGACTTTGGCAATTTTAAATCATCTATTACGCTCACAACAAAAATTTTACACGAAACCTATAGAAAAAGCAAATGACTTTTCACGAGTGTTTTTACTTGAAAATTAAGTAATTATTAGTTAAAATAAACCATTATGGATAAAGGGGGTGTTGATGTTTTATTATAAAGACAATGAATTGTATGTAGAAAATGTTAAAGTATCCGATATTTCGTCAAAATTTGGGACACCACTGTATATTTACAGTAAGAATCACTTTAAAAACCAGTTTGAATTGCTTGACAAGAAAATTACAAGGAAACACTTAATTTGTTATGCACTAAAAGCAAATAGCAATTTAGCTGTTATAAATACATTTGCAAATTTAGGTGCAGGCGCTGATGTTGTATCTGCTGGCGAAATCTTTCGGGCTAAAACAGCGGGTATTGATACAAGAAAAATAGTTTTTAGTGGCGTGGGTAAAACAATCGACGAAATACGCTATGCGCTTGAAAATGATATTTTGATGTTTAATGTTGAATCATTTGAAGAGTTAGATGCGATTGAAGAAACAGCGTCCAAACTTAATAAAATAGCTAGAATTTCTTTTAGGGTTAACCCAAATGTGGACCCAAAAACGCACCCGTATATCTCTACAGGTTTGAAGAAAAACAAATTTGGTATATCTTATACGCAGATTATAGATGCTTATAAAAAGGCATTGGATTTGAAGCATGTTAAAATTGTTGGCATACAATTTCATATAGGCAGTCAGCTAACGGATGTATCGCCATTTTTTGAAGCACAACTAAAAGTTGCACAAATCATGAAAGAATTGTTATCTTTGGGTATAAAATTGGATATTATTGATATTGGAGGCGGACTTGGCGTGGTTTATGAAAACGAACCAGAACCAGATTTAGACGCATATGCCAATTTTATCAACGAAGCGTTCAAGGATTTTCCAGATAGTCTGATAGTTATTGAACCTGGAAGGTTTTTGGTTGCAAATGGCGCTATATTTGTAACAAAAGTATTGTACAGAAAACAAAATGAAGGCAAGCATTTTATTATTGTAGATGGTGCTATGAATGACCTGATTAGGCCAGCTTTATATGATGCTTATCATGAAATAAAGCCCGTAAAAATAAGAAATGCTCAAACAATCACAGCAGACATTGTAGGCCCAATTTGCGAAAGCGGTGATTTCTTTGCCAAATCAAGGAAAATTGAAAGCCTTGAAAGAAACGATTTAATAAGTATATTTAGCAGTGGGGCATATGGGTTTACCATGTCAAGCAATTATAATTCTCGCTGCAAGGTAGCAGAAGTGCTAGTTGATAAGGATGAGATTAGGCTTGTAAGATCAAGAGAAACATTTGAAGATTTGATAAGAGGTGAAACGATATAATGCGCAAAATTGAATTTTTTAAAATGAATGGGTCTGGCAATGATTTTATTGTAATAGACAATAGGCAAAAGATTGTGGATAATTTAGGTTTAAAAATAGAGGATTTTGTTAGGCGTATATGTAAGCGCGGCTTATCTGTTGGTGCAGATGGCGTTATATTAATTGAGAATACAAATGAAGAGGGTTGCGATTTTGCATGGCGTTTTTACAATAATGATGGTTCAAGCGCTACGATGTGCGGTAATGGTTCACGATGCGCTGTGCGTTTTGCTTATTTAAAAGGCATAATAAGTGATACAAAAACTACATTTTTAACAGGCGCTGGCAAAATATACGGTGAGATTGTGGGTGTAAACACAGTAAAAGTCCAGCTAACAAAGCCTACAGACTTTAAAACGATAAACTTAGACAACCAAACAATGTACTTTATCAATACAGGTGTGCCCCATCTTGTAATATTTGTTGATGATTTAGAAAATACAGATGTAGCTACGCTTGGTGCAAGATATCGCTATCATGAAGTTTTTTCACCAAATGGCACAAATGTCAATTTTGTGAACATTTTAAACGATAGCACAATCGCCATTCGCACATACGAGCGTGGCGTTGAAGCCGAAACGCTTGCTTGTGGAACAGGGGCAACTGCGTCAAGCCTAATTAGTGGTATTGTAAAACAATTAAAGTCGCCTGTAGAAGTCCACACACGCTCTGGTAAAATATTAAAAGTATATTTTCATGTAAAAGATACTTTCTCAAGCGAACCTATAGATGTTGTATACTTAGAAGGAGATAGTATGTTGAGCTTTGTTGGCACTATGATTGATGAAGCGTGGGATTATTAAATAACAAAAGGGGGTTATTTATGTTTGAGTTGAAAGGTGCTATGACTGCTATTGTTACGCCATTTAAGAATGGAAAATTTGATGAGGTGTCATTTAGAAATTTAATTAAACGACAAATTGAAAATGGTATTGATTGTATTGTGCCTTGCGGTACAACAGGTGAAGCAGTAACATTGGATTTAAATGAGTACGAAAAAGTTGTTGGTACATGCGTTGAAGAGTGCAAAGGACAAGTGGGCGTTTTGGCTGGAGCAGGAAGCAATAACACAAAAAAAGTTATTGAAATGGCAAAGCTTGCTCAAAGCTTAGGTGCTGATGCAATATTGTCTGTTACACCTTATTACAACAAACCCACACAAGAAGGCTTATACCAACACTACAAAGCTATAGCTGATGCTGTAGATATTGGCGTTGTAATTTATAATGTACCCGGCAGGACATCTGTTAGCATATTACCAGATACAGTGGCACGACTAAGTGAAATTGACAATATCATCGGTATAAAAGAGGCAAGTGGTTCTTTGAATCAAGTGTCAGAAATTATCGAAAAGGCAAAAGAAGGTTTCTCTGTTGTAAGTGGTGATGATTTTTTGACATTGCCAATGCTGTCTATTGGTGGACAAGGCATTATTTCTGTTACATCCAATGTGGCACCTGGCATGGTTAGTGAACAATACGATGCATTTGTATCAGGAGATTTTGAAAAAGCCAAAGCGTTGCATCACAAAATGTACCCATTGCATCAAATAATGTTTATTGAAACAAACCCTATACCGGTTAAAACAGCCCTTGCCCTAATGGGTCTTGTTGAGGAAGAATTTAGGTTGCCTTTGTGCAAAATGTCCAGTGCAAATAAAGAAAAATTAAAGGCTATGCTCAAAGAGTATGAGTTTTTGGCTTAGGAGCAACTCATGATAAAGCTTGTTGTGTGTGGTATTTGCGGTAAAATGGGCAAAAGGATTGCCACGCTTGCACTTGAGAGCGGACAGTTTGAGCTTGTTGGCGCAACCGAAGCAAACGCTCATTGTATCGGCAAAGATATAGGCGAGGCCTTGGGCATATCCCCTATTAATATCAAAGTAAGCGCTGAATTATCAGATTGCATTGATAAAGCTGATTGTATTATTGATTTTACGCATTGTAGTGCAACGCTAAAACATGCTAAACTGGCATATGAATATAAAAAACCCATTGTTATTGGGACAACGGGTTGTGATAGCTCATCAATTGAACAGATTAAGCAGTTTGCTAGTAAGTGCCCTATTGTTATGGCGCCAAACATGAGTTTAGGTGTAAATGTACTAGCAGAGATTGTAAAACAGGTAGCGCAGTATTTAGGTAGTGATTTTGATGTAGAGATTGTTGAAATGCATCATAGGGCAAAGAAAGATGCACCAAGCGGCACAGCTTTAAAATTGGGCCAAAAAGTAGCTGAAGGCTTAGGCATTGATTTTGCACAAAACGCTAAGTTTTGTCGTCAAGGCGATGCACCGCGCCAAAAAAATGAAATTGGCATCATGGCACTTAGAGGTGGTGATGTAGTAGGCGAGCATACTGTAATTTTTGCTGGCGATGCAGAGCGTATAGAAATTACTCACAAAGCATCATCGCGCGACGTTTTTGCAAAAGGAGCACTAAAAGCAGCATTATGGGTGGTTAATCAAAAAAGTGGTTTTTATGATATGAATGATGTTTTAGGCATAAAATGAGCATTCCATTTGATAAATTCAAAGAACATTGTGCGATTTTTGGAGTGTATAATATAAAAGAAGCGTCGAATTACGTGTATTTAGGTTTGCACGCTTTGCAACACAGGGGTCAAGAAGGTTGTGGGATCGTTACAAGAGACAAAGGTGTATTTTATAAAAAACGCTCGCGCGGTTTAGTCTTAGAGGCATTTGACAAAACTGACATTGAAAGCCTAAAAGGCGAGATTGGCATTGGTCACAATAGGTATTCAACAAGCGGCGATTCGTCAATAGTTAATTTGCAACCACTAACTGCAAGCTTTGATTTAGGTGATATCGCAATTGCACATAATGGTAACATTGTAAATGCCTTTGAGATAAGACAAAGACTTATAAACGATGGTGCTATATTTAGCTCTAGTAGTGATACAGAGGTTATAATTCATTTAATCGCAAGACAAAAAGGGTCATTTGATCAAAGGCTCGTTTTAGCGCTTGAGCAGTTAAAAGGCGCTTTTTCGCTTGTTATATTATTTAACGAAACATTGTATGCTATAAAAGATCCATGGGGATTTAGGCCGCTTGCTATGGGAGAATTAAATGATTCGGTATGTTTTGCAAGTGAGACTTGTGCGTTTGATTTAATTGGCGCAAAGTTTATTAGAGAGCTTGATAGCGGAGAAATTGTCAAAGTTGACAAATATGGTGTGAACTCTTTTAAGCCATTTAAAAAAGAAAATTCCTATAGGTGTGTGTTTGAGTACATATACTTTGCAAGGCCAGATTCTTACCTTTGGGATAATCACGTGTATGAAATTAGAAAAAAAATCGGCCAGCAATTAGCTTTAAAATCCAAAGTTGATGCGGATATTGTTATAGCTGTACCTGATTCTGGTATGCCAGCAGCCATTGGATATGCTCAAGCGTCTGGTTTACCATTTGAAATTGGCATTATCCGAAATCACTATGTGGGCAGAACATTCATAGAGCCAACCGATTCCATTAGACATTTTGGGGTCAAGTTAAAATTAAACCCTTCTAGCGATGTTTTAAACAATAAACGTGTCGTTGTTGTAGATGATTCAATTGTGAGAGGTACAACGAGCAGACGTATTGTCAAAATGATAAGAAATGCTGGTGCAAAAGAGGTGCATTTGCGCATAGCAAGCCCCCCTGTCACACACCCGTGCTTTTATGGCATTGATACACCAACAAAAGCTGAGCTTATTGCATCTAGTCATACAATTGAAGAAATTACAAAATATGCTACAGCGGATTCTGTTGAATATATTTCTGTTGAGGATTTGGAATCGATAGTAGGTAAAAATAACTATTGTTATGCTTGTTTTACGGGAAACTACCCGATAAGCTTTGAGTGAAGGCAACATTATGAAATTTTTATTATTGTTGTTGGGTTTTGTGTTTTTTTTAAATTCTTGTGCAAGTGTGCCAAAACCGCAAGAGGAAGCTCCCAAAGTATCATCTGTTGCAACAGGTATTTTTAAAGCCCAAACAAAATCTCGACACATAGATGGGTTTTTTAGGATATCGAAAGAACAATCTGTGATTGATATTTCAAGCCCTTTAGGGTTTGCACTATATGGCATATTTGTAAATGGTAATAATATTTATGTAAAGGATTATATGAGCGGTGTTAAATTTACAAATAGCGATTTGGAAAAACTCAATATACCAAAAAAAGATAATATATTTTTATATGAAGACAGCTTAGTGTATTTTACGCAGAATTTTTTTTCAATATGCCAAACAAACCACAATCAAAATATTCGAATTATTGAATGCAAAAGCGTTTCCAATTATCAAGTACCAAAAATTGTTGAGTTTGTAAATAAAGATGATTTATTAACATTGACATTAGATAAAATAAATATAGCTTCACAAAACCAGTTAAAACAATAAATTTGGAGGTGCGGCTATGGTGCACTATTCGACATTGGGCTTTGTAAACACAAAAGAGATGTTTAAAAAAGCTTTTGAAGGCGGTTATGCTGTGCCAGCGTACAATTTTAACAACATGGAGCAATTACAGGCAATAATTGTAGCGTGTGTCAATACGCAATCGCCTGTTATTTTGCAGGTTTCAAAAGGTGCAAGAAATTATGCAAACCAGACATTGCTTAGATGGATGGGCCAAGGTGCCGTTGAGTTTATGAAAGAGCTTGCAGCTCAAAAAGGTTTAAAGGAAATACCTATTTGTTTGCATCTTGACCATGGCGACAGTTTTGAGCTATGCAAAAGCTGTATTGATCTTGGTTTTTCATCTGTAATGATAGATGGTTCTCACTTGCCATACGATGAGAATGTAGCTTTAACAAAACAGGTTGTTGAGTATGCGCATCAGTTTGACGTAAGTGTGGAAGGTGAGCTTGGTGTATTAGCTGGCATTGAAGAAGATGTATCTTCAAGCAAACATATATATACAAACCCAGACGATGTTGAAGATTTTGTTGAAAAAACGGGCGTAGATTCTTTGGCGATAGCTATTGGCACAAGTCATGGAGCTTACAAATTTAAAGTTGAGAAAGGTAAAGAGCCACCGCCATTAAGGTTTGATATATTGGAAGAAATTGAAAAGCGCATACATGGTTTTCCTATTGTGCTTCATGGTGCTTCAAGTGTATTGAAAGAGTATGTTGATATGATTAATATGTACGGTGGCAAATTAGAAGATGCAATTGGCGTAAGCGAAGATCAATTGAGAAAAGCCGCAAAAATGGCTGTTTGCAAAATCAATATTGATACAGATGGAAGGCTTGTTATGACAGCAAAAATAAGGGAGTTTTTTGCAAAGAACCCATCTGAGTTCGATCCAAGAAAGTATTTAGGGCCGGCAAGGGACGAGCTTATAAAAATGTATGAGAGAAAAAACAAAGAAGTGCTTGGAAGCGCTTTTAAGGTGTAAAGATGAATAACATAAAGTACTCCTTTAGCGAAGATTTTGCAAAGCCTATTACAGATACGAGCGTAAATTACGCTTTTTCACAAAATTTGTGCAAAGTTGATATAAAATCCATAACAGAATATACGCAAACATTGCAAGCAAAAAATTTTGTACAAGTTGGCATTGGCGGCTCAGCGCTAGCTGCAAGCGCCGCCTTGAGCTTTTTGCAAACATCAGTTTCATCCAAAAGGTACTTTTGTTTGGATAATATTGACCCCCAAAGACTCAGAGATGTTTTAGAGTTAGACCCAAAAGAGACTGTTTTCCATGTTGTTTCGAAATCTGGTTCAACAATTGAGACTATATCGCAATTGTTTATCATAAAGCAACACATTAAAAACCCCAATATCGTCATAAGCACAGACGATAGGGATACATTCTTGCGCCAGTTTGGCATTGAAAACAATTATAAGATATTTGATATACCAACAAACGTTGGTGGCAGATACAGCGCGTTTACAAGTGTTGCTTTGTTTCCAATGGCTTTTTTTGGCTACGATATAGCTTCCTACATAGAAGGGGCAAAAGAAGCTGTGCGAAAAGTGCGCGATAAGTGGGGCTTTCCAATAGACCTTGCAAATTTTGTTGTGTCTTTATACGATAGATGCAAGGTATTTGTGATGTTTGCATACAAAGATAGGTTATATAGCATTGCAGATTGGTTTAGGCAACTATGGGCAGAAAGTTTGGGCAAAAATGGTTTAGGCCAAACGCCTGTTAAAGCGCTTGGCACAACAGACCAACACTCCCAATTACAATTGTACCAAGAAGGCATAAAAGACAAAATCGTTGCATTTTTAGATACAATAAGCCCTATTGATTTTACAATACAGACAGCTAGCGAACCATTTGGGTATTTAAAAGGAAAATCTATTGCGCAGATAATGGAAATTGAAAAGCAATCTACAAAAAAGGCTCTATCTCAAGCCAACGTTCCCACTATAGAAATATTTTTAGAAAAAATTGACGAGTTTACACTGGGTGCGTTTTTTTGCTCATTGATGATTACAACGGCAAAAGTGGGCGAGTTTTGGAAAATAAACCCATTTGACCAACCAGGCGTCGAGCTTGGCAAAAAATACGCAAAAGAAAGGTTGTTAAATGATTAGTTATTCAACACGTATTTACTATGATGATACCGATGCTGGCGGTGTAATGTATTACGCTAATTATTTAAAACTATGCGAACGAGCCAAGCAAGAGTTTTTTTTAAAACATGGTATAGACTTATTTAAGCTTCACAATGAAGGTATTATGCTTGTTGTATCACATGTTGATGCGCATTACAAAAAACCTATTTATTTAGGCGACTTTGTTGATGTAGATGTTGAGATTGTACAGATGAAAAATGCGAGTCTAATTCTCAAATTTTTATTGATAAGTTCAAATACTGTATGTTCAGAAATTAACATTTTATCCGCATGCGTAAAAGATTTAAAACCTGTGAAACTGCCGGCAACATTTAGGGTATTGTATGAAAAATAGCTTAGGACAATCAGATATTTGTATTATTACAGGAACAGGCATAAATATTGAGTTTAATACTTTTAAAAAAGTAGAAACAATAGACTATAGTGAGTTTAATTTACCAAAACCTACTACGCTATCGCATAAGGGTTATTTTGAGATATACGAAAATAGTTTATTAAGGGTTATTGTAGCAAATGGACGCTTTCATTATTATGAAGGCCTAAATAATGCCCAATTAAGAGCTTTGCCAGAGCTTTTGTGCGAAACCAAACCAAAGCTTTTGATTTTAACAAATTCAGCGGGCGGTTTAAACCCATTTTTTAAACAATCAGACTTAATGATTATAAGAGACCATATAAATCTTACAAACGCAAATCCTTTGATTGGTATTAATTCTGATAATAAATTTGTTGATATGGTTGATGCATACAACCCGGTTTATATTGAAAAATTAAAAGAAAGCGCACTTAAACTATCAATAGGACTAAAAGAAGGTGTTTATGTGGGCATTAGTGGACCATCACTTGAAACACCAGCAGAAACACGATTTTTACGACTCATTGGGGCTGATTGTGTAGCTATGAGTCTGATAAATGAAACGATAACGGCAAGATTTTTTGGTATAGATGTACTTGGGATATCTATCATTACAAATGTAAATAAACCTGATTGCATGGGGAAAATCCCCATAGAAGAAGTAAAACGCCAAGCAAATATTGCTTCAAAAAAATTATCAACACTCTTGGAGGATTTCTTAATCAATAATGATTTTAATTAAAAATGCTATTAATTTGGATGGTTTTAGAACATCTATACTCATTGAATCCAATAGGATAGCGAAAGTCCAAAGCGATTTAAAAATGGATTTGCCAAGTGATACTGTAGTCATTGATGCAAGCGATAAATTGGCAATATCTGGCTTTTTTAATGCCCATACGCACGCTGCTATGACGCTATTTAGAGGCTATCAAGATGATTTGGCTTTGCAAGATTGGCTAAGCAAAATTTTTAAGCTTGAAGCACGCTATGTTAACAAAGAGATGGTTTATTGGTGTTCAAAATTGGCGTGTTTAGAAATGATATCATCTGGTACAACAGGTTTTATGGATATGTATTTTTTTGAAGACGAGGTAGCCCAAAGCGCACTTGATGCAGGAATGCGTGTAGTTATTGGTGAAGGTTTGCTATCGTTTGAGACGCAATTTTGTGAAAGCTTTGAAAAAGGTTTAGAAAAAACATTTTTGTTAAAGGAAAAATACAAAGACAATTCAAAAGTAAAAGTTGCGTTTGCGCCACATTCTCTTTACACAGTAGAGCCCAAAGATTTAGAGTTGCTTTCAAGCACTATCAATGAAGATGATTATATACACATACACTTAGCAGAAAATATTACCGAGGTTAATACAATTGTATCAAAATTTGGCAAACATCCATCTTATGTGTTGGCCGATTTTGGTTTGCTAAATAAAAATACATACTTGGCGCATTGTGTACATTTAACTGATTCAGAAATAGAACTTATATCAAAACACGGCGCACATGTTATTCACAACCCGCAGAGTAATTTAAAACTATCAAGCGGTATAAGTAGCGTATGTAAGATGATTCAAAATGGCATTAGTGTAAATTTAGGCACAGATGGTTGCGCAAGTAACAATAACCTTGATATAATAGAAGAACTAAGGGTTGCAGCATTGTTACAAAAACTCTTTAATCCTTCTTATATGAGCGCAAAAACAGCTATTAGAATGGCCCAAAATTTTGGCAATTTTTTTGATGTGGGCTTAAGTGAAAACAAACTAGCAGATATAGTTTTAATTGATCTAAATGATATTGAAGCAATACCTTTATACAATCCAGCCTATTTTTTAGTTTACGCTGCTAATTCAAGAAGCGTTGATACAGTAATTATAGATGGCCACATTATATACAAAAATAAAGAATTTATAAACATCGATGTTAATGAAGTAAAGCAAAAAGTTAAACAAATAGCGAAAAATATTGGAAGCCTGTGATTGTTAAATCTTACGCAAAGATTAATATTGTTTTGTATGTGATTGATAAGAGACCAGATGACTACCATAATATTTTATCACTTATGAGCAAAATTGACTTCTTTGACTACATAGAAATTAAGCCTTCTTTTACACTGTCAGTATCTACAAACATTGATAGTCTAAATAATGAATCTAATTTGGCTTATAT
>JABEBW010005036.1_pt1 | contig 28081 bp, 24 predicted proteins | sample 7245961 | NCBI WGS metagenome assembly JABEBW01 (sample SAMN14506364, study PRJNA622280) | hot springs metagenome | biome: hot spring [ENVO:00000051]|acidic hot spring [ENVO:00002120]; feature: spring [ENVO:00000027]|sediment [ENVO:00002007]; material: sediment environment [ENVO:01001048]...
GTATCATTCTCCGCTATTTTCCTTCCTTCTTTTCTCGCTTTATCAATCTCTTCTAACAACATGTTATAAAGCCATCCCGCTAACTCCAATTGACCTCCCAATTTCTTTTCTTGACTTTTGTTCGTATATAACCTGAACTTATAACTTTTCAGCATCTTTCACTTTCTGACCAATTATAATAAAACATAATTATATATACCTGTCGTCTCCCATTCTCCCTTCGGGGAGAATTTCCTGCCTATAATATTAAAAAAAATTGCAAAATTTTTAAAGAAACTCTGGTAACTCTTCATCCTTTCGTCTTTTCTTTTCGAGTTTTCTTTCCCTCTCAATCTTCTTTATAAGAGATGGTTTTGCTTTTGGAATTTCCACATAATCCTCCTTAAGTTTTGGTTCGAAACTTCTGAATTTCTTTTTAACTGTAAAACCTTCACTCCTTGGGAACATGCCACCAATATAACCAAAGGCAATCATTAATGCAAAGGATGGGAGAGAATATTTCATAAAATAGAATATATTGTTAAGAAGATGTGAAAGAACGTTCATTGTGTTAAAAACATAAACAACTATGCCTGTAAAATCCCAAGTTGCACTGAGATTTGTTGTAGGAATATTAATGTACCCAAAAGTGAACAGATATGCTAATACATAAAGTGATATTGCGGGAATTGCGCTTAAAATTGCCCCCCATTTTGGATTTTCACTTCTCCTTCCCACAACGTATCCTGAAACCATAGGTCCGAAGGCAGGGATCCACCAGAGAAGCGATAGAAGCAAATATCCTAAACCCAGATTAATGAATATCTTTTTGGTTTCCATTACCTTCACCTTGTATGACAAATATCATACAAATATATAAATTTTGTCTGCTATTTAACCACATAAAAATATTTTAATGTTTAATGATTCATCTTCTCAATGGATCTTATATTGTTTTCACTTGATGATGAGGCTTCTCAAAATATATTTAAAAATTTGTCAGAATTGGCTAGTCTTGAAAAGATGGGATATTTTAAAAACATTCCATATTTTTTTTCAGGAAATTTTTATTTTGTAACCATTGAAAAGGACAAAGTTCATGCTGAAAAAATTGATTCGGAAATAGAGAGAGAATTGGGTATTAAGTTTGATAACATAATAGTGGCATCAAAACACAGAAGTGAAAGCGGTCTGAAGAGTTTAACAGTTCATCCAATAGGAAATCTTGGTTCAGCAGATTTAGGTGGCTTAGAAAAGACAGTTGTGAGTGTAGATGGAAACTATATGACCTCTGCACTTCTTACAATGATGGATTTATCCAACCTAAAAAACTATTCGGTTTCATTTGAAGTCACACACCATGGCCCTTTTCTCGAGAAGAGCACATTTTTTATAGAGGTAGGAAGTAACAAAGAAGAATGGAATGATTTAATCGCCGGTAGGGTTATTGCCAAAACCATTTTGAATATAAAAAAGAGAAATGATCCAGTTGCCATTGGTATAGGTGGAGGTCACTACGCTCCAAGATTCACAAAAATAGCAAAGGAAAAAAAGGTTGCATTTGGTCATATGGTGCCAAAATATAAGGCAAATCTGTTAGACCTTGATCTAATTTTACAGTTGGAAAAAAAATCAAATGCAACATTGGTAATAATGGAAAAGAAGGATTTGAACTCAAAGGATAGAAAAAAAATTGAAGAGATTTTACCATCCACTCATCTTGAATTGGTGGATCCCGATTCACTCCCTGAAAGATGATTCTTCACTATCTCTGCAATGTCCAATACACTTACATTTTCTTCATATCCAAGTGTTCTTGATGCATCCTCCAGCATACCCAGACAAAACGGGCAGGCAACAGCGACTTTTTTACTCTTTTTAACAGCTTCTTTTAGCCTGATCTGATTTATTGGCTCCTTTTCCTGGACCTTATACCAGTAATTTGCCCCACCGCCACCACAGCAAAAGCTTTTTGATTTGCTTCTCTCCATTTCCACCAATTCACCAACTTTGTTAAGAATCAATCTCGGTCTATCAAATTCACCATTTATTCTACCAAGGTAGCAGGGATCATGGTATGTGAATTCAATATCCTCCTCTTTTATTTCCAGTTTATTTTTTTCAATCAAATCCCATATTATCTGTGTATGATGGTATACCTCAAGACCATTGTAAAATTTTTTGTATTCATTTTTGAATGTGTTGTACCCATGAGGGCATATTGTAATGATCTTCCTTACATTGTACTTTTTAAACGTTTCTATATTCTGCAAAACAAGTTCCTGATATCTACTTTCTTCACCCAGCCTTCTGGCCGATTCACCACAGCAAGCCTCCTCCTCTCCAAGAACTCCAAAGCTGACATCTGCTTTTTTTAGTATATATATTAAATCTTCCATAACCTTTTTTGTCCTTGGATCAAAGCTTGCCATACAACCTACCCATAGCAAATATTCAGTGCCATCCCCAAATTTACCTGCCTTTTCAATCCATTCATTTCTCTCGGAAGGTGAATTTCCAAGAGGATTCCTTGTGTATGTAAGGTTATTGAGAAACTGAACCTTTTGTTTGTCAAGCCTGCTTTCCAAGACCACTGTTCTCCTCATTTCAAGTATTAAAGACTGCGGATCTATAAGAACAGGACATTCTTCCACACAGGCCTGACAGGTTGTACACGCCCATAAAAATTCATCTGAAAACACATCTGGAGTCAGGACTGACTTTGTACCAACCCTGGATTTTATGCTCTGCATAAGCAATCTTGGACTTAATTCTCTTCCTGCTTCAAATGCTGGACATGCTCTCTCACATCTCCCGCAATCAGTGCATGCAAGTGACATTAGCTTATTTATTGAATTCATGTCAGTTTCACTCTTAACACCAAATTTAAACTCAAAGTTACCACTCTTCAATGCTTCTTCAAGAGAAAATGGTGTTGTCATTTCTCCCCTTACTTTATCCTTTCTCACTGCAACATATGTGGGAGATAATATAACATGTGAAAGTTTTGAGTTAAGAGCATAAATAAGTACTGTGAATACCGTCATGAAATGTATTAACCATAATATCTGGTAAATTTCAGTGCCTAAGCTTGTAGGGACGCCTGAATATATATATGAAAACAATGTTCCAAGAAACCTGTAACTGTTCACATATCCATAGTTCAGCATTACATTTTCAAGATAAACATTCAGGCCTTCGAGAAAGAAACCTTCAAATGCAATCATGTAAAGTGATGCTATTACAATATAATCATCCCATACTGTGTGCAGTTTTACCTTCTTTCTCAATCTACGGTAGAGAGCAAGCGTCAAACCTGTTAGAAGCATTAAACCTCCAAGATCTGAAAATAATTCGAAAAGTAGATAAAAATTACCAACAAGGATTCTGTAACCGAATGGCTTTAGTATATCGTTGTCAAGAGCGACAAGAGCTGTGGAAATTGTCAGAATTAGTATTCCGTAAAAGATAAGGATGTGCATGATTCCAGCGTACCTATCACGTATAACCTTTTTCTGCAATACACCATAAAGAACAAGATTTTTAAAAGATTTCCACCAGTAACCTTTCATATACTCAAAAACTTTTTTGTTGTTGAGGTCAAGTTTTTTATAAATCCTGTAGATCCATAAAATATATAAAAAAGCTGTGAGAACTGTCATGGCATAATGGATATAGAGTTCCCAATCAGGTATGAAAATGAGATTTTGTCTCATAATTTCAGCAATTACTTGAAACTCCATGTTTTTCTTTATCAAAACCTCAATAGTTAAATTTTTCTTTCGTTTCAATAAAATTTATTATTCAAAACACATTCTAAAACTGTGAAATCCATTGCATTAAAGATAAATTTGCAATCAATTCAAAATACATTAAAATTTTTGAAGGAATCCGGCCTATTAAATCCAGACCTTAAAATCATTAAAATGGAAAATATTGCCTATATACCTGTGAAAGAATGTCCAGAGGGCTATGATTGCATAGTAATGAATTTTGAAGAATTTAGAAAAATAAAAAACTATTATGATTTAGCTTCAATACCCCATGAGCTTAAATCACTTTTACCAAAGTCCTACGATAGAATAGGGGATATTATTGTTTTAAAAATGAAAGATGAACTTTATCAGTATAGAAAAGAAATAGGAGAGGCACTTTTAAAATTCCATAAGGGATGTAAAACAGTTGCACTTGATAGAGGTGTGAAGGGAGAATACAGGATTAGGAATCTTGAGATAATAGCAGGAGATGGTCTTGAAACTGTTCATGTTGAAAATGGTGTGAAAATTTATGTGGATCTCTCAAGGGCATATTTCTCGCCAAGGCTTGGTGGTGAAAGGATGAGGGTATTGAAAAAAGTTAAGAATGGTGAAAAAATTCTAGATATGTTTGCCGGTGTTGGTCCTTTTTCTCTTCTCATTGGAAAATTCAGAAATGTTATTGTTTATTCTATTGATAAAAACGGAGATGCTATTGAATTTCTAAAAAAATCCATGAAACTTAATCATTTAAATAATATAATCCCCATTGTTGGTGATGTTACCGACGTACTTCCAAAACTTGGTTATTTCGATAGAATAATTATGAACTTTCCAACAAAATCCATAGAATACTTGGATCTTGTATTTGGGAACATTAAAAAGAATGGAATTATACACCTTTATACTTTACAGGAAAATATTGAAAAAGCAATAGATGAAATAATTTCAAAAAATTATTCGATGAAAATTGAAGAAAATGGAGTTGTCCACGGATATTCACCTAAAGAAAATATATACTACATTGATATACAGATTGTGTGATTTGAGATGAATGTTCCCGTATTGAGGGATATTTTTCATATCAAAGAATTTCCAAAGGATGCAAAACTGATGCTGCTTTCTTCCATAATTATGAGCATGTCTCAGGGTTACATATATGTTGATTACTCCATATATCTTGCCCAGATTGGTTACGATTCCTATACAATAGGTATTTTGCTTTCAGTACCAACATTTGTTGGCGCACTTTTAATGATACCAATTGGATCTCTTTCTGACAGATACGGTAGAAAAAAATTTATTTTAATATCAAGATTATTTCTTCTTTTTTCATTTGTTATACTGTTCTTTACCTTTAACTTTTACCTTTTAATTCTAAGTGGAATTCTTCAGGGTATTGCATTTTCAAATTCTTCATCTAGTTTCAGCGCATTACTCGCAGAAAAAACGGACAGCAGGAACAGGAATGTGATCTTTGCAAGCAACAGTTTTCTGTCCGGAACATTCATGGCAATAGGAATGTTGATTGGTTCAGTACCACCGTACCTGAGATCAATTTTAAATCTCTCTATCTTTGATGCCTACAGGATACTTTTTCTTATTTCCATCCTTTTAATTTTTATTTCCGCTTACATAATATATTTTGTAAAGGAGGAATACAAAGGAAATGAAACATACAAAATTTTTCCCAAAAAATCAAGAGGAGTTGTTATAAAGCTCTCCGTTCTAGGTTTGATTGGTCTTGGAGCAGGTGTCATTGTAAGACTTTTCTCTTACTGGTTCTATTTAAAGTTCCATGTGGATGTTAATGTTCTTGGACCAATATTTGCAATATCGCAGTTCGTTACAGCATTTGCATCCATGACAACACCAGAGATGGCGTCAAGAATCGGAGAAATAAGAACAATTGTTTTCACAGAATTTTTATCTGTTGTTATTCTTATCTCCATGCCACTTTTGCCAAATTACTATCTTGCCGGTGTGTTTCTCGTTGTGAGAAATTTTCTTATGAACATGTCCGGTCCAATAATGACAAGTTTCACAATGAGCCTTATACCGCCTGAAGAAAGAGCACTTGGTTCTGCAATTATACAGTTTTTTGATGCTGTTCCAAGATCTTTTGGCCCTGCACTCGGTGGTTATTTCTTTTCATTGGGGTATATTGATCTTCCATTTTACTTTACAGGAACCCTTTATACAATTTCCATAGTTTTGTTTTACCTTCTTTTCAAAAGTGCAAAAAAAGTTTATTAAATTTCATTTTTTAAAGAGTTCCTGATCCTCTTTTTCATAATCATCATAGCCAATGATTTCATAGAATTTTTTCCTTGTCATAATTCTATCAATGATGTTCCTCTGTGTTCCTTCTTTTTTCAAAACTTCATAAATGTCTTCCATGGTAAGAAGAGATGCCCTGAAGGCGGTAAGAGGAAAAATTATGATTTTATACCCCATGCCACCAAGCTCTTCAGCACTGAGCAACGGGCTTCTTCCAAACTCCGTCATATTTGCAAGAAGCGGACCGTGAACCATTCTGGCATATTTCTCAAATTCATCCTTTGATTCCAGTGCCTCAGGAAATACCACGTCGGCTCCGGCTTCAAGGTAAAGATTCCCCCTTCTTACAGATTCATCAAAATCTTCAACAGATCTTGCATCCGTTCTTGCAATTATCAAAAAATTGGGATCTTTTCTGGCCTCAACAGCAGCCTGTATCTTTTTAACCATATCCATTTCTGTTATAACTTTTTTCCCGGAAAGATGACCGCATTTTTTAGGCATTACCTGATCCTCTATGTGTATCGCAGATGCACCGGAAGATTCCATAGTTCTTACTGTTCTTATAACATTTATTGTTTCACCAAAACCCGTGTCCACATCAACTATCAGTGGTAATGATGAAACTGCAACTATTTTTCTTACTTCATCCGCCACTTCGGTAAGTGTTGTTAAAGATAGATCGGGTAGACCCATGGCTCCGGCCACACCTGATCCGGATAGATATAAAGCCCTGAATCCTTTCTTTTCGGCAATTAAAGCTGAGATGCCGTTGAAAACACCAGGTGCAACAACATACCCTTTTTTAATTTCTTCCCTGAGAGCTTTTGGACCAAGGTTAACATTATCACGAAGAATTGACATTTCTGATTACCTCTAGAATATCATCCATATCCCTAGTTTCAAATCCTTTTCCGATTTCGATAAGAGAATTAAGTTCATCTTCTGGAAAATTATTTCTTAGACCCTTTTCCTTTAAATCATCCCACGAATATGGATTTTTATAATGACCCTTTGGTATGAAAAGTTCCTCCTCAAATACACCTGAGGAAGTTCTCACAGATATCCTAACTGGAAGATTTTCCGGATACATCTTATCGTAATCTTCTCTCACCTTAAAGGTCATGTTCTGCATTAGGAACAATATTCTTGGATCTTTTAGATATTTTGATGTGTAAGACTCTGTGTTGGGTTCACCATAGAGAAGGGTATATCCAATTAAGTATGGCATACTGTGATCAGCAGTCTCTTTTGTTTTTGGTGAGAATTTTTCAGGATCTTTTACTATTATCTTGTACGCCACACTGAACGTATCAACATCAATTCCCTTTATTTCACCACTCATTTTTTTCCTAATTTTTTCTGCTGCTTCCACAGCACTCATGGCGTGGTATTCCACTGGGTAATTCTTTATCATTGTTCTTAAAACTCTATTTTTTGTTAAGTCAAGGTCAAATTCCCCAGAAACCTGTCTGAAAAATCCCATTTCCCCCTCAAATATGGGCCCCGGACCGGTGAACCCTTCCTTTGCAAGAAGAACTGCAAAAACACTATTCCTTGATGCATTTGCGGCAGTGCATCCTTTCCACATACTAAGTTCCCCGGCTCTCGTTTGCCTCATGCTTATGTTGTTGTTCAGACCAAGGTTTATTGTATGAATAAACTCCTCCTTTCCCAGATCAAGTAAACTTGCTATTGCTGCGGCAGATGAAATTGAAATATATGTTACATGATCCCATCCTCTCTCCCTTATGGATACAGCATCTGCAAGAGCTCCAACAACTTGATATGCAACATTAACCGCTCCCAATATTCTTTCTCCATTAAGTTCCAAAGCTTCGGCAAGTGCAAGGATAGGAGGTATATTATCTGAAGGATGAAGTGCTTCTTTGGAAAGGTACGTATCATTGTAATCCTGGTACCTTACCATACAACCATTAATAAATGTAGCAATATCCACAGCGGCTTTTCTTCTTGTGAAATATATTGTTGAATTGTATTTCCCACTGCTTGAGGAGAATGCTTTTTTTATTATTTTAACAGGTTCTGCATCCCGGGCAGTGTACGCAACTATTATTGAATCCACAATTCTTTTCTTCAATTCATCCCTTGTTTCTTTGTCCAGTTCTTTCTGAAACTTTTTCGATGCTTCGTAAATCTTTTCTGTCATTAACATAAAAATTCCTCCTTATCTTTATGAATATGAAAACCTATTACAAAATCTTTTTGAAGAACAAAAAGTAAGTTTTGTTCAAAAAATGAAAAATTTTTGATGAGAATTATTTATAATTTAATTGAATTTATCAATTATCCCTAAAGACCTGTTTGTCTTCTTTATGCTGGTATTTTTATCAGTTATTGCAAACATGGCTCTTATTGCATCAATGTTCTCTGGAACAACAATGCTTTCCTGATGAACCGCCTGTATGTATGACATTTCCCTGCCCTTGACATATATACTGTCTTTCCACACAACAGTTTCAAAGAAATCCGATCTTGTCCTACCAAGTTCCTTTGCCAATTCCATAATCTGTCCTGTACTTTCAATACCAAGCTTCTTTTCAACCATATAAATCCTTGGAGAGTTCGAAAATATTTTTGTTATTTCATCCTTGGTTGTTTCCCTCTTAAGCTTTGTTATTACCACGTGAACATGCATGAGTGTGGTTGGAACCTTGACCGCATAGGTATCAATGTTAAATCCACCAATTACTGAAAGTACATCCGGGCCATGATGGGATGGGAACTTTAATTCTGGAACGATTGAATTAATAGGTCCTTTTTTATGATCAAGTGGATCCGTCGCTCTTCTAACAAGAATTGCCTTCACATCCTCAAGACCAATTTCCCGATTGAGGGGATGTAATGTTCTGATTAAACCTGTGGTATTGCATGAAACAACCCTTACATATTTTCTTCCCTTTGCATCATCATAGTTGGCAGATGCATTAAATGAAAAACCTGTAAGCTCGTGCTCTTCTCCACCTTCAAAAATTGCCTTTACATTATACCCATCATATATTTTTTTGTTCTCCTCACCAACACCCTCGGGCGTTGCATCAACAATTACATCAACATCTTTCAAAAGATCCTCAAGTGTACCTTCAACAGGCAAAACTTCCCCAATTTTCTTTGCAAACTCCTGATTTACTCCATAAATCTTTGTATGTTTTGCAAATTCCTTTAATGCATAGTCAGGAGATCTCTTTGTCACACCAACAAGTTCCATGTCATCCTGTTTGAGCACTGCGGAGGCTACCCTTTTCCCTATTGTTCCGAAACCGTTAATACCAACCTTAATCATAAAATACCCCCACAACTATGGTAATTGCGTCCAGTGATAAAAACTTTTATAAAAAAATTCGTTCAATAAAAAATAAATAGTATAAAATATACCAAATTTCAATGAAAAAAATATCAGGTACGATTAAAGATATAATAATTGTCATTGTTATATTAATTATAATTTTTGGGTCGCTTATAGTTTACACGGGGAACTGGCCACCAATGGTAATTGTTGAATCTTCATCCATGCAGCACGGTCAAGAATTTACTTTTGGTGTTCTTAACACCGGCGACATTGCACTTGTTAAAAAAGTCACAATCGTTAATGATATAATCACATATGTTCAAGGAAGACAGATAAATTATCAAAATTATGGCGATTACGGTGATGTTATTGTATACAGGAATATAAATGGTCTCACAATACACAGGGCAATGTTTTACGTTTCAGGATGGATTGGGGATGTCCCTAAAATTGATTATTTTAACGGAAGCTTCATGAAAGTGATGGGCCCATTAGTTCTTATAGAAAACGTAGGACCAAGCCATAGAAATCTCGTTGTTGACCTTTCAAATTATATAAATAAGGAGGGTTTTGTAACAATGGGAGACAATAACCTTATAACCTATTACACAAATCCAAATTATTCATTTGGTGTTCTTGGATATGAGGTGGCGGATCAAAATGCCGGTATTTGTCCAGTCCTCGTGAGCCTTAACATGATTGTTGGAAAAGCTACTGGTTATTTGCCATGGTTTGGCGATCTCAAGCTTCTTCTTACAGGAAATACCTATTACGTTCCAGAGTTATCGTGGGTCTATTTGATATTAACATTAACTGCAATATTTGCAATAGCATTTATCTGGGATAGATACAGTTCAAAGAAGTCTTGATTGTCTTGGTAATGAATAATTGTTAAGCTTTGAAAGATTCTCATCCTCCAGCATGACCTTTCTCACTTCGCTGACAGGTATTGAAAGATCAATGAGTTTTGTTCTACCATATCTACCAAGTGATTTTACCTTGGCAGAAATAAGACCCTGCATATCAAGATCTGATAGCATATCTGTTATTCTTCTTGGTGTAAGGACAGGTAAACCTGCCGCTGATGCAAGGTTCCTGTAGGCATCAAAAACCTCACCAGTATTTACCTGAGTGTTACCCGATTCATACAGTAGAGCTATACCTAGCAGAAGAACCTTGGATTGCAACGGTAACATCCTAAGTGATTCGGCAACAGCATCACTGTCAAGCTTTGCCCTAGCCAGATACACGTATTTTTCATTCAAGCTTTTTTCACCTCCTGAAATCGCAATGTAAACAGATGTTTTTAACAATTCTATGGCTCTCCTTGCATCACCATTTTCCTGTGCAGCCAACGTTGAAATGAGTTTTAGATTTTCATCGGACACAAAGTTATTCAATTTTGATAGATATACCCTGTCTTTCAGTATATCAAATAAATCACTGGAAGTATAGGGAGAAAAAACAATCTTTTCTTCATTCAGTCTACTTTTTACCCTTGGATCCAGAAATTCAGAAAATTTTACATCGTTTGTAATACCTACTATGGAAATCTTTGATCTTTCCAGCTCTGAATTCAAAAGAAGAATCTGATAAAGAACATCATCACCATTTTTCATTACAAATTTGTCAATCTCATCTAGAACTATGATAGCTATTCCTTCCCATTGATCTACCTTCTTTTTTACTGTTGAAAAAAGTCTATCGAAAGACCAGCCAGTGAAAGGTATCTGTTCACCATTAAAACTATTTCCTATAGTTTCAAAGACTGAATAAGGATTATCTTTCACCTGACAGTTCATGTATATGAATGACAACCTTTTTCCATTTGCCACATTCAAAAGCTCTCTACCAACAAACCTTGTTACTGCTGTTTTTCCTGTACCGGTCTTTCCATATATGAAAATATTGCGCGGTGCAGTTCCCATAAGAGCAGTTCCAAAATTATCCGCCAGTAGATTTATTTCTCTTTCTCTGTGAGGCAACCTGTTTGGGATGAAATTTGTATCAAGGATATTTAAATCAAAGATTGAAAACGCTTGCGTATTCAGGTATTTGTCAAACAGGTTGAACATAATCATCCCCGGTAAGTTCCCATATGGTCAAGGTTGTAAAAAAATATTTCTTTAACAGATTTTTTATCAAAAAATTTATAGGCTTTGCTAAAGCGTTATTTTTTGTCCACCAGTAATATTTTCAAGGATATACTGTATTTCTCCGGAAAACCTTGAATTTATTTTGAATTTAATATTTACCTGATCACCTATAAGCAGTTCTTCCATCTCTCCATAACTGTAAACAAAATTAACAAGTTTCATGAAATCTGAATTTTTATCTAAAACTAAACTGTATTGCCTGTCAAAAACAAGATACCCTTCGATTTTTTTAACAAGATCCTCGACCCCAATACCCGTCTTTGCAGAAATTAAAACAGGTTCTCCAATTTCTTCCCTAACAATTTTAATCTTTTCATCAAGGTCTTTGATCTCAAGATCCATTTTATTTAAAGCCGGAAGTAATTTAGATTTTGATTCCCTTCTCAGAATGTCAATGGATGTTTGGAACTTCATCTTAAATTCCTCAAGTTCGTCATGTGCATCCAGTAACAAAATAATAAGATCGGAATTGAATATATCCTCCAGGGTTGCATTGAATGCTTCAATCAAAAAGGGTGGAACATCTTTTATAAATCCAACTGTATCAGTTATCAATATCCTTTTTCTTGTTGAAATTATTCTTCCAATCCTTGTACTGAGCGTTGAAAACATTCTATCTTCAACTATAACATTCTCTCCTGAGATTGTTTTCATCAGTTGACTTTTTCCGCTGTTTGTATAACCGGCTATGCTCACAATATAAAATCCTGATTTTATCCTCGAAATTCTCCTCCCCTCTCTCTCTTTCCTTATTTTCTCAAGCTCTTTCTTTATTTTCCTTATCCTTCTTTCTATAAGAAAATAATATTGATCAACATCATACTCTCCACCCCCCATAAAACCAGGATGTTCACCTTTTTTTGCTTTGTGAATGTATTCTTTGAGTAAGGGTATTTGATAGTTAAGTCTTGCAAGTTCAACCTCAAGCCTTGCCTCCTTACTTTTTGCCCTATCCGCAAATATTTCAAGAATTAGCCTTGTTCTGTCATAAATATCCTTTCCAAGCTTTTTTTCTAAATTATACCACTGTATCGTTTTTAAATTTCCATTCAGAAGTATCTTTTCTACATTGTTTTCTCTAACAAAATTCTCAACTTCTTCAAGTTTTCCTTCTCCAATAAAATATCTGTGAGAATAATGCCTGAAATAAAATATTTTTAAAATATTAAAGTCTAGGGAATTTGCCAGTTCAAAAAATTCCTGATCGTTTTTATTTGTAATTAATATCGCATTTTGCTGAACCATTCCTCAAATTCCCCCAGAAGATATAGGGATCCTGTAACAACTATAAAATCTGATATTTCAAGAGCCCTTTTGAAAGCATCCTCGGATCTTTCAAATACATCAACCTTCTTTATGAATTGTTTCGCTTCTTCTCCGAGCTGGTTTGCACTTTTTGCTCTTTCATCTCTCACCTGCGTAACAATTATATGATCCGTTATTCGTGAAATCACTCTGAAAAATTCCACTGAGTTCTTATCCTTAAGCTGTGTTGCAACTATCAAGGGTTTATTCTTAAAAATGTACTCTGTGGTTTCAACCAGACTCGCTGCCGCTTCTGGATTATGTGCTGCGTCCATAATTATCAAAGGTTTTTTTGATCTCACCTGGAATCTACCGCTGAATTTTACGTTCTCAATTGCTCTATAATCGAGGCCTTTATCAAATAAATTGGCCATTGTTATTGCTATTAAAGCATTTTTGATCTGATGTTTCCCTATGAGAGGTATTTTTATATCATACACTTTATTTTCACTTACTGCCCTGAACCTGGTTCCGGAAAGATCCATGTGAAAATCTTTAACCTCATACATGCTTTCAATATGGTAAAATGGCGCATGCCTTTCTTCAGCTATTCTCTTAAGGACATTATATGGTTCCTCTTTTGATTCGCCTACAACAACAGGAACATTTTCCTTTATTATTCCTCCCTTCTCTGTTGCAATGGCAGATAAGGTGTTACCAAGTTTGTCTGTGTGCTCCAAAGATATTGTTGTAATACCAGTTACATCCGGCATAACAATGTTTGTTGCATCAAGCCTCCCGCCCATACCAACCTCAAGAACTGCCGCATCTATTTTCTTATATTTAAAATAATCAAAAGCCAAAGCTGTAGTAACCTCAAAAAATGTCGGCTGTTTGTTTTCTTTTCCCATTGATTCTATAATTGGTCTGTATTTTTTTATGAATTCTTTAATGAAATTATCATCTATTTCCTCATCATTCACGATTATTCTTTCGTTGAATCTTTTTATGTGCGGACTGGTATAAAGCCCTGCACTGTACTTGCTTTTTATTATTGTATAAAGCATTGCACTTGTGGAACCCTTGCCATTTGTCCCGGTAACATGGGCAATCCTATAATTAAGATAAGGATTTCCTATTTTCTCGGTAAATTCTCTCATTATGTCCAATCCAAGCTTTATACCAAATCTTGAAAGAGAGTATAAGTATTCAATTTCTTCCATACTGAACCTTTATGCATTTTATATTTAAAAGGTTATAGGTAATACCAGATCTGTCCATCTTTTGTATCCTCAATAACTATATTCATTTCCTTTAACATTTCTCTTATTTTATCTGAAATTTCAAATTCTTTTTTATTTCTTGCTATTTCTCTTATTTTTATGAGAACATCAACTATTTCATCTCCTTTTCTCTCAGAGGGTAGAATTTTAAATACATTGTCAAAATCTGAGAAAAGTCTTAGGGCAGATTCTTTGTCTTCCTGACCAAATTCTCCCAAATTTTTGTTTAAAAACTGTGCAAAAGATTGCATTACCGATATTGCAACCGGTGTGTTAAGATCATCATCCATTGCATCCTCAAAATTCTTTCTGTAACTCTCAACTTTTTCGACAAATGAAGATTTTTGTTTATCTGTTTTAAACTTTTTAAGTTTTTCAAATGAAAAAACTATTTTTTCCCAGCTGTTTCTCAGTTCATTTAATGCTTCAAATGAGAAGTTTATTGGTGATCTGTAATGACTTGAAAGGATGTAAAATCTAAGTATTTCGGGTTCATAATTCTTCAACAATTCACGTATATTTATCGCATTTCCCATGGATTTGCCCATTCTTTCTTCTTTTACAGTCAAAAGTCCTGTATGTAGCCAATACTTTACCAAAGGTTTTTTACCGCTCACACTTTCCATTTGAGCAATTTCGCATTCATGGTGTGGGAAAATCAAATCCGATCCACCACCATGAATATCATACTGAGGACCAAAATAATGTTCCGTTATGGCTGTATCTTCAATGTGCCATCCCGGTCTTCCTTTTCCCCAAGGAGATTCCCAGTAAGGTTCTCCAGGTTTATGTTTTTTCCAAAGTGCAAAATCGGCTGGGTTTTTCTTCTTCTCATTTACTTCTACCCTGGCTCCAGCTATTATTGAATCAAGAGACTGATGTGATAATTTTCCATACTCGGAAAATTTTGAAATGTCGAAATAAATACCATCATCAGTTTCGTATGCGTATCCTTTTTCAAAAAGCCTCCGAACCTGATCAATTATTTCATCGATATAAAAAGATGCAGGGGCATATAAATTTATGGAATTTATTCTCAAACTTTTCATGTCCTCAAAGTAGGCTTTCATATATTTACTTGAGATTTCATCCCAGTCTTTATTTTCACTTTTAGCCCTGTTTATTATTTTGTCATCAATGTCCGTTATATTCTGCAGATAGAAAACAAGATACCCTTTATATCTAAGATATTCGGAAAGAACATCAAAAGGAATGTATGTTCTTGCATGACCTAAATGGGAATAGTCGTAAACAGTTGGTCCACATACAAATATGTTCACCCTTCTTCCTTTAATTGGTGTAAATTCCTTTTTTTCTCTTGAAAGTGTATCGTATAATTTCATACTTTTCTACAAATCATTAACTGTTAAAAAATTTTTTCTATAGAGCGTTTTTAACATGTTCAAAGAAAATTTTATATAGGTACATTTGCGTAATCATGCTATGTTTTCGCAAGTACTTGACCCGTTTAATAACATCTTTGTTACAGGTCTCGTAGCCCTTTTGCCAGTAATTCTTCTGCTCTTTTTGCTTGCGGTTTTTAGAATGACGGCCTGGCTTGCAACACTGATCGCGTCTATTTTTACCTTTGGCCTTGCACTTCTCTGGCAGGTACCAATTGCAAATCTCACTCTTGCATACATTTACGGTGCCTTCACAGGTATATGGTCCATCGACTGGATTGTTTTCTGGGGCTTGATGATTTTCAATGTTCTTGTTCTGACAGGAAAATTCGATCTCTTCAAAAGATGGCTTATTGCACAGGCAACACCTGACGTAAGGATACAGGCAATTCTTTTGGCTTGGTCATTCGGAGCTCTTCTTGAAGGTCTGGTGGGATTTGGTTACCCATGGGCTGTGGTTGCGCCAATTCTTATCTCCCTTGGAATTGTGGATATTGAAGCTTTAAGGGTTGCTGCGTTGGCTAATAATGCCCCTGTCTCCTATGGTGCACTGGGTGTTCCAATAATCACCCTTGCGGCAGTTACCGGTCTTCCTCTTATGACTTTGAGTGCCTCTGTGGGTAAAATTGTAGCACTTTTGGCGCTCTTTCCACCATGGCTTTTGATCTATCTGGTTGCAGGTAAGAAAGGTCTTAAAGATGGATGGCCACTTGCAATAGTAGGATCTTTGGGCTACATTTTGGGGCAGTTCCCAACGTCTCAATGGATAGGCCCATATCTGCCAGACATCGCCGGTTCACTAGTTTCATTTGTTGTAATACTTTTATTTATTAGATTCTGGAAACCAAAAACAGTTCTCGGATTCGGCGGAAAAGAGGTTGATGTTTCAAATTACAAAAAAGAGACATTTTCCGCAAAGGATGTAGCAATAGCATTTTTGCCTTACATAATTTTAATATTCGTGGTTGTCCTTGGAACTGGACCATGGTCACCCCTTCCAAAGTTAACATTTGGTACTTTCAGTGTTAAAGCAATTTCATCAATAACACAAAAAGCATACAGTGTATCCTTTAACTTTGCACCTTTTGTAGGTGGTACATTTATCCTTATTTCATTCTTAATCATAGTTATTGCACTTCTCGTTAAACCTAAGGTCATTGGGCAAGCATTCAAACAGAGTTTCCACCAGTACTGGGGAGGCATACTTACGGGTATATTCATTCTTGGACTTGCCTATGTATACAATTATTCAGGTATGGCAAGTTCACTGGCCTTTGCATTCTCAAAAATAGGATGGGCTTATGTTCTGATTGCACCTGTTCTTGGATGGATAGGTGTGGCACTTTCTGGAAGCAATACATCCACAAATGCCATGTTTGGTTATTTCCAGTATCAGGTGGGTTTACTACTTGGATTTCCACCACTTCTCTTACCTTCACTGAACAGTGTTGGGGCAGAAATAGGCAAACCCGTTGCTCCACAGACAGCAAGTGCCGGTGTTTCAACAACAAAGTATGTGCGTAAAGAAGGAGAAATCATAAGACACAATATGGGCTGGACACTTGTCACCTTGTCATACCTTATAATCATAGGGCTGATCTATCTTATATTCTTACCCAGCGTGATGAAACTATAAAATCTTTTATAATATTTTTTATTTTTTAAGGAGATTTTTACTTTCTCATTGTTCTGCTCCAATAGTTTTGTGAATTCTGTGTTAAGTGAAATACTTCTCAACAGATGGATCTTCCTCAACCAGACACGATCCCTACAGCAAAGGTCTCATTCTTTACAGGCTTTACTTCTGCCTGCTCAGACCTAGCAAAAAAAATATAGATAAAACAATAGATGAACTGATTGGCTCACAATTCCTCCCTTTCGAAAAAGAAACTTCTCGCCGCCAATGTTAAAAAACAAATGGAAAAATGCAGGGGGAGGGATTTGAACCCTCGTAGTCCTATGACACGGGATCTTAAGTCCCGCTCCTTTGACCAGGCTCGGATACCCCTGCTTAAAGCTTCTTTTTAAGCAATTCCGGAACATCCTGTGGGTATGATGCCACATCAACTCCAGCATCATTCAAAGCTTTTATTTTACTTTCAGCTGTTCCCTTTCCTCTTGTTATAATTGCACCTGCATGGCCCATTCTTTTTCCTGGAGGAGCGCTTCTTCCTGCGATATATGCAACTACGGGCTTTGAAAATTCTCTTTTTATGTATTCTGCAGCCTCTTCTTCGGCCGTGCCACCAATTTCGCCTATGAGTACAACAGCTTTAGTCCTTCTTTCCTTTTTTAATTCTTTTAACACATCAATGAAACTCAGACCAACTATGGCATCGCCTCCAAGTCCTATTACAGTGCTTTCTCCCAACCCACTATCCGTTATTGCTTTCACTATTTCGTAAGTTAATGTTCCGCTTCTTGAAATAACAGCAACGTTACCCTTTCTGAATATGTGGTTTGGCATAATTCCGATCTTTGATTCAAATGGTACGGTTATTCCAGGACCATTTGGACCGATAATAACAGCGTTCTTCATTTTTGCAACATTTACCATTTCCATAGAATCGTGGACAGGCACATGCTCTGTAAGGATGTAAATTAACCTTATGCCATTATCTAAAGCCTCGTAAAATGCATCAATTACATATGGAGCAGGAACACTAATCATGGTAGCATTTGGTTCAAGGTGCAGGGTTTCTTCAACAGTATCAAAAACTGGAACACCATTAACCTGTGTTCCTGCTTTACCTGGTGATACACCTGCAACCACCTTTGTCCCAAATTTAATCATTTCGTTTGAATGAAACGATCCCTGATGGCCAGTAATTCCCTGAACTATTACCCTCGTGTTTTTGTTAATGTACACCATTTACATCACACTCCTGGAGATTTCAAGAACCTTTTTTACAGCCTCTGTCATGTTGGGGAATGCATCAATCCCATTACCCTTGAGCATCTTCCTACCCTCTTCCTCATGAACACCACTTAATCTAACAACAATTGGCATTCCTATATCGAAAGTTTTTTTTGCTTCAAGAATACCCTGAGCAACTGTATCGCATTTGGTAACACCACCGAATATGTTAACAAATATTATCTTGGGTTTTGCTTCAAGTACAAGGGGAAAAGCATTTTTTACGATTTCAACACTATCTGTTCCACCAAGATCCAGAAAGTTTCTGGGTTTCAGACCATGCAAAAGGAGAGAATCAAGGGTTGCCATAGTAAGACCGGCACCGTTTGCAATAACACCAACATCACCATCAAGTTCCACAAAGGAATATCCAGCTTTTCTTGCTTTCCTCTCAAGTTCAGTTAGATCTTCGTCGTTTGTTGAGACATCAGGATGCCTGAAAAGGGCATCTGAATCAACTATAACCTTTGCATCTGCAGCTACAATTTGCCCGGATTTTGTAATAACAAGAGGGTTTATTTCTACTAGTTCGCAATCATAGGCTTCAAAAAGTCGAAACATATTTTCAAGTATCTTTGAAAATTGTTTTGATAAGTCACCATTCAGATTCAACTTTTTGGAAAAATACTTAGAAATATAGGGATGGTAAGAGGAGACTGGATCTATATTCTTTGTAAATATTTTGCTCTCTTCAACACTTTCAATCTCCACACCTCCCTCTGTACTGGCCATTATTATAGGTGCCTTTCTGCTCCTGTCTATGGTAATTGAAACATAGAGTTCCTTTTGAATTTCCAATTTCCTTTCAACAAGGACGTATCTTACTTTGGATCCCTTTATTGTCTGAGAAAATAGTTCCCTTGCCTTTGCCACAGCTTCATCCCTGTTCTCTGCAAATTTTATTCCTCCAGCCTTACCTCTTCCTCCAACAAGGACCTGTGATTTAAGTGCTGCCGGAAATACGGAATCATTTATACTCTCCGGATTCTCTACAACATAGCCATCGGGAACAAGTATGCCAAATTTTCTAAACAATTCCTTTCCCTGAAATTCATAAAGATTCATGGAAATTTCACCTTAAATGGTTAAAGAAACAATTATTATATATTTTTTCATTACGAGACATAATGGTTGTTAAGGAAAAAGTTGGGAGAAAAAGGTACATAATTATTCTTAACTCACCAATAATAATTGATCTCATAAAAATATTGAGAGAAAAGGTTGGTCTTGATGTAAAATTCATTAAAACATTTGGAAATTTCTCCATAATTAAAGTAAAGAACACTGATAAGGATAAGGTAATTGAAAATTTAAAAAAAGAGAATGTTATAACAATAAAAACCACAGGCACCATCAGAAAAGCAAAAAAAATTATAAAAAATTATTACGGTCTGAGAACACTATAGCTTCAAGCTTTCAACAAGCACACTGGAAATATCTTCCACACTATTATCCTTTGCAAGGTTAGCGAAACATATGGGACAGGCTGTAATGATCTTTTTTGCTCCTGTATCCTTTAACTCCCTGAATCTTATCAAAGATACCTTTTCTGAAAGCTTTGGATACAACATTTCATCTGGTCCACCACAACAAAATGTATTTTTACCATTGTAATCAGGCATTTTAAGTGTTCCAATTTTGGATAAAAGATCCTTTGGAAGATCGTAATTTACCCTTCTTGTGAGATGGCAAGGTTCATGGTACGTTAATTCCTCGTCAATCTTTATGAATTTCAAATCTTTTAGGAAATCCAAATAGTAAAAAACCTGAAAATCAAAATCTTTGACATATTTTGGATATTCATTTTTTAGAATATCGTATGTATGTGGATCTATGACAATTATTTTTCTAACTTTATGTTTCCTGAAAATTTCAACAACATTCTTTGCATACTCAGAAAATTCTTTCAAATAGCCAAAATCAAACATCATCGTTCCTGGGTAAGGTTCTTCATCTTTTAGGTATGAGAATTTCACACCCGCATATTTTAACAAGAGCACAATATTTTTTAAATATCCTTCCATTTTTTCCATTGTTTTCTCATCATAAAAATGCTTGAATATTCTTATTAGCGTGGGGTGTTGAATAATGAACTTCGATCCTTTCAACATTAAATCCTCTCTACCCTTTAGAGTTTCAACGAGTTTTTTGCTGTATGCCATTAATTGGTACATATTTCCCGTATAAAGTATTGTATCAGATTCATCAAATTCAATATTTTCCGCCCACTTTGAACATATATCCCTCACACCCAAAGGATTCATATATTTCATTGTCACGTTAACAATCATTCTTGCCACTGGATTTTCCTGTGGTTTTTCTGTTATATCCCCTTTTGCCATAATCACTTTCATCAGATCACTTACTCTTCCGGCATTTACTCCTGCTGGACAGACCTGCAGACAGGCATAACAGCTTAAACAGGTGTAAAAATAATTTTCAACGTTCGTACTAATTTTTCCATCGCTTTTTATTTCCCCTACCGCCAGGTTCGCAAGATTGATTCTTCCTCTAGCACCGAAAGATGCTTTGTATCCAGATGCAGGATATGTTGGACAAACCGCCTCACAGAATCCACAGTTTATGCATTTGGAATATTCATCAACCAGATTATTTATTAAGTTATTCAAGCAACTTACCCCTGTTGAGAATGTTGTTTGGATCAATCAATCTTTTAATTTTTTTCATTAATTCGAGTGTAATTAAACTGTTTTTTTCTTTGAACTCTTCAAAGAGGAGTTCCTTTTTCTCAATGCCTATCCCATGCTCGGATGATACACTTCCACCATACTTTATTGCTATTTTCCCTGTATCCATTAGAAATGCACTGGCCTTTTTCATCTCTTCCTCTCTATTTGGATTTACAAATATGTTTATGTGTATATTTCCATCTCCAATATGTCCAAAAAGTGAAACCTTGAACCCATATTCAAAAATTTTTGATTCTATATCCTTCAGAGCTTTAGGAATTGCTGTGGATGGAACAACTATATCTCCTATAACAACATACTGCTCAGGAGATTCCCTTTCAACAAGCTGACTGGAATACAGACCCTTCCTTGCTAGGTATATTTTATCCATTTCAACAGGATCCGTTGTAACTCTTATATTTATGGGTTCTGTTTTTTTGAGGATTTCCATTGCTTCATTCAGTTCCTTTTCCAGAGATTCCTCTGTGGATGTTATATCAACAATTATCATATATGATGATTCTTCTGGGTAATCAATACCTTTAACTTTTTTTACACTTTCCATTGAGATTTTGTCCATAAATTCTGCCATAATAGGTGTAATACCCTTCTCTTTCAGATCTGATACGGATTTCCCCGCCTTTTCAATAGAATCATAATATGCAATTATTCTACCAGTATTTTTTGGTCTGGGTGCAATTTTAAGTATTGCTTTTGTTACAATTCCAAGCGTTCCCTCACTCCCGATCATAAGGGCTGTCAAATCATACCCAAGACTCCTCTTTAGAACCCTGCCTCCAAACTGTGCTATTTCTCCTGTAGGTAAGACCACCTCAAGACCAAGAACCCATTCTTTGGTTGCACCGTACATAACCGCTCGAAGACCACCAGCATTGGTGTTTATTGATCCACCAACTGTTGCCGCTATCGAACTTGCAGGATCAGGGGGATAAAAGTAATTGAATTTTGAAAGGTAGGAATTAAGTGTGTCAATTCTAACACCCGCTTCAGCGATAACATACCTATCAGCAAGGCTAAGTTCAAGTATTCTGTCCATTCTGCTCATACTTATAACTATTCCATTGTCCATTGGTATGGATGAACCTGTGAGGGATGTCCCACCTCCCCTCACAAAGACAGGTGTTTTTGTTTCATTTGCAAGCTTCAATATTTTTGATATTTCTTCAGCATTTGCGGGAATTACAACAGCCAATGGTTCAGATCCTTTGTAATATGATGCATCCCTAATGTATGGAAGCTTTTCTTCAAACTTTGTGAGAACATACTCCTTTCCAACAATATTTTCAAGTTCAGATATCATTTGCTATCAAACTTTTAATTCAATCTTTATATTTAATCCTTTTTTTCTAAAACATTAAGTTTAAGTTTAAAAAAGAATTCACTTTCAATATGTTGTATAGATTTCTATCCTTTGAGGATTATGACAGGGTTATTGATCTCTGGAAAAGAGCGGGTTTAAAGTTCAAACCCAATGGAAGAGACAGTAAAAAGGCCATACTCGATCAGATGACAAAACAACCAAACATGTTCTTCGGGGCCTTTGACAATGATAAGCTTGTAGGTATTGTTCTTTTGACAGATGATGGAAGAAAAGGTTGGATTAACAGATTGGCAGTGGATCCTAACTACAGAAGAAAAGGAATTGCAAAAGAATTAATAAAAAAATCTGAGGAAATTTTCAGAAACAGAGGTATTTATCTTTTTGCAGCATTAATCGAAGATTGGAATCTTTCGTCACAAAAACTTTTTGAATCACAAGGTTATAAAAAACATAATGACATATTCTATTATTCAAAAAGGGATTTCGATGATTACTGAAGAGAAAATTAAGGAATTGAAGCTCATTTCCAACGAAATTAGGGAATGGGCAATAAAAATGATTTACAATGCACAATCCGGACATCCCGGTGGATCTTTGTCATCAGCTGATATTCTTGCCGCTCTCTATTTCCATGTTTTAAGAATAGATCCAAAAAATCCGTCATGGGAAGATAGGGATAGATTTGTACTTAGTAAAGGTCATGCAAGTGCTGCATATTATGCTGCCCTTGCTATGCGCGGATTTTTCCCGTTGGAAGAATTAATGACATTCAGAAAAATTGGATCCAGACTTCAGGGTCATCCAACCATTCATGTTCCGGGTGTGGATATGACAACAGGTTCGTTGGGACAGGGATTCAGTGCCGCGATAGGAATGGCAATATCCGGAAAAATATATGGGAAAAATTACAGGGTTTATGCTCTAATCGGGGATGGAGAAATGAATGAAGGAATATCCTGGGAAGTGGCTTTAAGTGCACCGCACCATAAACTTGATAATTTAACAGTAATATTAGATAGGAACAGGTATCAACTGGATGGCTATACCGAAGAAATCCTTAGCCTGGAGAGTGTTGAGGATAAATTCAAAGCTTTTAACTGGGAGGTTTTCACAGTTGACGGGCACGATATAAAAGAGATCTTAATGACCTTGGAAAAGACAAAGGATGTAAAAGGAAAACCGACAATCATTGTTGCAAGGACTGTAAAAGGAAAGGGTGTTTCATTTATGGAAAACACATCAAAATACCATGGAAAAGCTCCAAACAAGGAGGAATTTGAGAAAGCCCTGAATGAACTGGAAGAACATAGGAAAAACATTCTGGAGGGAAAAGAATGAAAGAAAGTCAGAGGGTTGCATACGGTGAAACACTATTGAGGCTTGGAGAAAAAGATAAAAATGTTGTAGTTCTTGACGCTGATCTTTCAACATCCACACAAACATCCATGTTCGGTAAAAAGTTTCCTGACAGGTTTTTCAATATGGGTATACAGGAACAGAACATGATTGGTGTTGCGGCAGGTATTGCAACAACAGGAAAGATTGTTTTTGCAAGTTCATTTGCTGTATTCGTTGTTGGAAGGGCTTATGATATAATCAGGCAGAGCATAGCATACACAAACCTGAACGTAAAAATAGTTGCAACACATGGTGGAATAACTGTCGGTGAGGATGGTGCAACACATCAAATGCTGGAAGATCTTGGTATAATGGCAGGTCTTCCAAATTTCAGGGTTATTGCTCCTGCAGATGCGCCTGAAACAAGAAGGGTTGTTGAAACAATTGCATACACTGATGGACCTTTTTATGTACGATTATCAAGGGAGAGTGTCCCAACATTATTGCAGGATCAGGAATTTAAGTTAGGTAAGGCAATAATTGTTAAAGATGGTTCAGATATTGCAATTTTAACAACAGGAATAATGCTCAGTATAGCAATTGATGCAGCCAACGATCTAAAATCCATGGGAATTGATGCAGCAGTTATTCACATGCCAACATTAAAGCCCATAGATTCTGATACAATTGTAAAGTATTCAAAAATCACTGGTAAATTTTTAACAGTTGAAGAGCACACAATTTATAATGGTCTGGGATCAAGGGTTTCCGAGGTACTTTCAGAGAGGGAACCGGGAAAGTTAATAAGGATTGGTATAAATGATACATTTGGAGAATCAGGTCCAGGGTGGGAATTGCTGGAAAAGTATGGTGTTAGCAAAAACTCTATTATTTCAAAAGCAATTTCTCTTGTAGGTGATAGAAAATGAAAATTTTTCTTGATACAGCAAACATAGAGGAAATAAGGAAAGGTGTTGAATGGGGAATAGTTGATGGCGTGACAACAAATCCAACACTTATATCGAAAGAAGCACATAGAGGATCATTCCTTGAAATTGTGAAAGAGATATTGAAAACCGTTCCCGGGCCTGTAAGCCTCGAGGTGACGGCTCTTGATTCGGAGAACATGATAAAGGAGGCTGTTGAACTTTCAAAACTTGGTGAGAATGTTGTAATAAAGGTACCTATAACATTTGAAGGCTTAAAAACAATTAAAACATTGAGTGGAATGGGAATAAAAACAAATGCAACGCTTGTATTTTCTGCAAACCAGGGATTACTCGCAGCCAAGGCAGGAGCGAATTTTGTTTCACCCTTTGTAGGCAGACTCGATGACGTTGGTGAGGTAGGAATGAATGTTGTTTCTGACCTCAAAACCATATTCACAAATTACAATTTAAAGAGTGAAATTATAGTGGCGAGTGTCAGGCATCCCATTCATGTTTACGAAGCGGCCCTCATAGGTGCACACATTGTTACCATGCCATTCAATGTTTTAGAAAAGATGGTGCAGCATCCTAAAACGGATGAGGGAATAAAAAGATTCCTGGAGGATTGGAAAAAGGTTAAATTATAAAAATTGAAGGTCTGCCAGGTATAGCCTGCATCCTTTTATTTCCAGGATCCATCTCAGGGTTGATTCTTATCTTCGCGTTTAAGACCCTTTCCATGTAATTTTTAAAATCGTTGAGAATATTCACTTCATCAAGATCTGGAATTTCCATTATTCTGTTCTCCACAATTTTTTTCACAGTGTTTATTTCCTCTTTATTTTTAGCCTCCTTAAAAGCCAGATTTTTATTTTCCCGAGCTAGCTTTGCAAGGTACTTTATTCTTTGGTTTGCAGGATAAATGTAAATTTCCTTTGGAATTGATTTTTTTACCTGAATTATGTTTTTAATATCCTCAATCAAACCTTCAATATATTTGAATTCTTCAAGTATATTTTTATCGAAGGAAATATTTTCAGGATATCTTTCAAGGGAAATAAGTGAATCTTTTTTCATTCTTTGCCAGAGTTCTTCGCAAACATGTGGAGTAAAAGGTGCCATTGCCTTTACCCAGTCCTCCATTATGTATGGTATTACCCTTTTCCTTCTTTCTTCATCCTCAATATTTTCGTAATACCTTATATCGTTCAGAAAGTTGAAAAATATTTCAATCACTGCATCTCTGAATCTGTATTTTTCCATAAATTCCGATGCCTTTGAAAGCCTTTCCCTGAATTTGTTTATTAGGTATAGATCGGCTTTATTGAGATCTTCAATTTTAACCATTTCAATAGACTGATTTATTATTTCCTCGAACTTTTCGAATTTTTTCTTCAAATTCTGAATTTCGCTCTCCCTCCAGTCAAGAATGGTATCATAATCCGCCGCAGAAATAATATAAAGTCTGAAAAGATCTGCTGTGTATTTTTCTGCAATTCTTGCTAGTGGAACAACATTCCCTTTTGATTTTGACATCTTTGCCCCTTCACTGATCAGCATCCCTATGATCATCAGTTCTTTTGGACAATATTTCTCGGGGAAAATAGCTGAGTGATGGAAAAGATAGAATATAAAATGATTGCTAACATGGGCTGTTGAGGATGTCCTCATATCATTGGGGTACCAGTATGAGAATGAATCTCTCAATTCCCTGAACCTTTGAATATTTCCCTTTCCTGAAAACACATAATCAAAAAATGTTTCGTCCATTTCTTCCGGATCTATTTTCATTTCCCTTATTTTATCGATTATGGTATAAAATGCAGGATATATTGTACTGTCAGATAGAGATTCTATTATCCATCCTTCCTCAAAAGGAAAAGGTGTTCCCAGACCCCTCTTCCTCACGCATGGCCTTTCCTTCAACCATTCAGCTATTTCTTTGAATATCTGTTTATAATTTTCAGGATAAAAATTCATTTTCTCAATAAGTTTGTAGGTGCTGTTTTTCCATTCCTGGTTTGAATAATCAAGGAACCATTGACCGTGAACAACAGCAACAATAACCTTATTCCCGGACCTTGTTACTGCCTTTCTGGATGTTTCATAGAATTTTATAGCTTTTTCTGTTTCATAAAGAAATTCCTTAATTTTTTCCTTTGCCTCCGAGACCTTCATACCTGAAAATTCACCACAGTTTTCCAGCATTTTTCCGTGGTAGAATTCTTCCTTGTATAGTTCCTCCGTGAGATCTTTTAACCTTTCATCGTTCTGATCTTTTATGCCATGCCTTTCACATAATTCCTTTGCAGGTATTTCGCCATACATATCAATTTTTATAACAGGTATGGGTTGAATATCCAAACCGAGATCCTTAAGTGCCATGTAATCGTATGGTGCATGCGCTGGAACGGATTTAACAAAGCCTGTTGCATTGTCCGTATCAACGAATTTTGCGGGGAGTATTGGTATTTTTCTACCGTTCATTGGTTCTTCCACAAATTTTCCAATGAAATATGAGCCATTATATTCCTCAATGAACTCAACCTTTTCAATCTGATATGATATTTTTTCATACGCTTCCATGCTGAGGTAATAAAAACTATTTCCAATATTCACTTTTGCATATTTTCCATCCCCTTTCACCCAAATGTTTGTTACACCAAAAATTGTCTCCGGCCTGAGAGTCCCTGTTATTATGTAACCATCTTCAAATTTGAATTTCACAGCTGTGAACTCTACAACAGAAACTTTATCAATGTCCCCATCCTTAATATCATCCTCACCAACAGGATTGCCATCAACAATACTGAACGTTATTGGATAATCATCCTTTTTTAAGTATCCCTTTTCCTTCAATTTTTTGTACTGCCACTCAACAAATTTATTGTAGTACCTTTCAGCTGTATTGAACTTCTTTCTCCAGTCTATTGAATAACCAAGGGATTCAAAATCTTTCTGAATTTTTTCAGCAAAATAAAGAGCTATGTTTTCAGGCCTTTCAAACGATTTTAATATACCATCTATTTTCTTTTCATCATCCTCGTAAAGGGAAAGATAATCCCTGTAAAGGTTTATTGTATCAACATTGCCTTTTTTAATACTATCAGCTATTGCAAGTATGGGCGTTCCTGTCACATGAAATGCCATGGGAAAAAGTACGTTGTAACCCTTCATCCTTTTGTATCTTGCTATAATATCACCAATTGTGTAAGCCCTTCCATGGCCAATATGCAATGGACCGTTTGAGTATGGATATGGAACCGTTATGAAAAATTTTTTACCCGAGGGTTCAGGTTCAAATGCCCTTTTTTCCTTCCATATTCTCTGCCATTTTTTCTCTATTTCGGCGTTCATTGAACTTTAAATGTTTTTCCTTTTTTTAACTTTTTCGGCGAGAAATCCCCTTCCGTAAGGGAGGGATAAGAGAAGACGAATTTATATAATTATATTT
>JABEBW010004497.1_pt1 | contig 27444 bp, 21 predicted proteins | sample 7245961 | NCBI WGS metagenome assembly JABEBW01 (sample SAMN14506364, study PRJNA622280) | hot springs metagenome | biome: hot spring [ENVO:00000051]|acidic hot spring [ENVO:00002120]; feature: spring [ENVO:00000027]|sediment [ENVO:00002007]; material: sediment environment [ENVO:01001048]...
AAACAGGGCCTCATCGCCCTGGCCATGGTACAGGGATCGGAAATTATCCAGGTAGTCCTCTCCTGCCGGGTCTTTGGATTAAGCATCGAACAGGCCCTTTTATACGGAATCATTACCAAACTGTGGAAGGACGGGTTCGAGGAGTATCAAGCCCTCTGGCAGGATACTGGGCGCAATCATGCCTGCCGCGATCTGTGGGAGCAGATGGGTGCCCAGTGGGACGAGGATGCACTGGTCTGGCGGGGTCGGGCTCCTCCGACCCTACCCGCCTGGATTCGTCTCCAGAATGAGCTGTAAGTCTGACACCATGGCCATCTCCAAAGCCAATCTAACCACAGAGACGATTCACGTCCTTGCCTTTCCCCACTGGAAATGGCCCCATGTGCGTCGTGCCTTTCCCGGCCAAAAGATCCGTTTTGTGGCGGAATCACCCCCCAGGGAAAACATCCAAACCCTGCTCCTCTGGGGGCGGGCACCCGTTCCAGACTGGGTACCGCCGCAAACTTCTATCCTGCGCATGGAAGATGGCTTCCTTCGTTCGGTGGGCTTGGGCGCCGAGCTGACCCAGCCCCTTTCCTGGGTCGTGGACCGCAAGGGGATCTACTACGACGCGACCCAACCCTCGGAGCTCGAGGACATCCTACAAAATACCCACTTCAGCGAGGGGGAACTTGTCCGGGCCCAAGCACTACGTCAGCAAATCGTGGCAGCGGGACTCACCAAGTACAATGTGGGCTCCCAGCGGCCTTGGAGCCGACCAACTGGAGATAGGCGGGTCATCCTGGTGCCAGGCCAAGTGGAAAGCGATGCCTCCATTCAGTACGGTTCGCCGGTCATCAAACAAAATATTACCTTGCTTCAGAGGGTACGGGAGGACCATCCCGATACCTATATCGTCTATAAACCCCATCCCGATGTTGTTGCAGGGCTGCGCCGCCTGGGCGAGGGGGAAGACCAGGCCCGCCAGTGGTGCGATGAAGTGCTACCAGATATCGCCATGGATGCCCTCTTGCAGCAGGTGGACGAGGTCCATGTCCTGACCTCCCTGACCGGCTTCGAGGCCTTGCTGCGAGGCTTACCCGTAACATGCTACGGACAGCCCTTTTACAGCGGCTGGGGACTGACTAAGGACCTCTATCCCAATCCGCGCCGTGGGCGTCGCCTCCAACTGGACGAACTCATGGCGGGGAGTCTGTTGCGCTATCCCCTTTATTTTGGGCGCGGCGGGAAAGGACGGGTCGAACCCGAGGAAGCCCTGGAGGATCTGGAGCGATGGAAACAACGCAAGGGCGATAAAGCCCCATTCTGGCAGGGTACGTACCGTTTTTTCCTGCGCCGTTTCATTGGAGTCCGTTGAGGTGTTCCTATTCCTCTAGTATTTGGCCAGGGCCTCTGCCACACGAGCGCTTTCCCTTTCACAGTCAGGCGTGGAAACTGCTTGCTTGGCAAGAGGTTGTAGCTCTCCCACCGTCTGGTAGAACAGGCGCTCGAAGGCCTCTTGCACCGCACACTCCAGCCCCTCTTCCTGAAAAAACACCCCGCGGATCTGTACCGTGGCCGCCAGTACCCGAAGAAAATCCTCGGCCAGATCCCAGTCGGGAAGTTGGGGGTTCTGCCAAAAACTCTCCAGACTCCCCTGGTGTGTCAACCCCTCGATATCGTAAATTGCCTGTCCCAGGGGCTTGAGGGGCCGGCGCAGCTGCAAGGCACGGATACCCGTAGAACTGTTGACCAAGACCACCCCCCGCGCATGGCTGACCAGGGTATCCAGGTGCCCGCCCCGCAGGTACGCGACGCGATCGAGAATCCCCAGGGAACGGGCTTCCCGGTAGGCAAATTTTTCCCAGTTGGGGAGCGCTGGATCCCAGGGGTGCTCCTTGAGGATCAAAAGATCCCTTGGGGCAGCATGGGCGGCAAAGGAGCCCATGACTACGCGAACGACATCTTCCATGCGCTGATATGCAGAATAGGCCACAATCTGAAAATCAAAATTGAGCTGCAAGGGGAACAAGAAATAGGAGGCACCTGATTGCACCAACTCCTGCACCTTGGCCTGCACCTTGGTCTTTTGGAAACGGTTCCCGAGCAACCGTAAACCGCTTGCGGCTGTATACAGCAGGGTTGGCGGTCGCAGGTCACTGCGCCGATAGCGTGGATACAAGAATTTCCCCAAGAGGTTGGCGTAGTTGTAGGCAAGATCCCCTTTGGCCATTACGCCGGGGCCATCCACAAAGCGCGGCTGCCAATCCACTTTGGGTGCACTTTTGGCCAGGGTGCGGACGACGGCGGGGTCCTTGGGAAAGAGAGAGCTCCCACTCATACCGTTGCGCTCCCAAGTGATCCAGTCGGGACGAATGTACCCAAAGTCCGTGACCGTGACCTGAATCCCCAATTGCTGGGCAATCTCGACTGCTTCTCGATGATATCGGCGCTGTTCTCCCAGCAACACCAAATCGGTCACCTTTTCCTTCTGGAAAAAGTTGCGAATAAACATGGGCCATTCCGCCAGGGAGCCACGGTAAGCAAGGGCATTTTTCCCCGGCCAAAAGAGACGATCTCCCGCACAGAGGTTGATGCGGGTACTGCGACAGCCATGCTCTTCCAGTTTTTGGGCAATGCGGTAAAAAAATAGAGATGGCATCCCCTGCAAAAAAAGGATATGGCGGTTGCAAGCGGAGTTCACGAACAAAAATTCCTCCGATACCAGTCTATGGATTGTTTCATGGTTTCGGCATAGGTCATCCTGCCGACAGGAGCCCCTACTGCCTGTAATTTTGCCACAGAATGGCCACAAGTACGGCCAAAGATTCGGATGAGCAGAGGCTGCAGCAAGGGCTCCTGCTGGATTCCCAAAACTCGGTAGGGTATAGAGAGGCCCTGGGCGGCAACAGCGGCAAGTCCGTAGGGGAGATCGATGATCCAGCCTTTTCCCGCAATTCCTTTCCGGAAATCCTGCAGAAACTGTCGCCAGGTCACCGATTCCGGGTCCTTGACATTGAAGGTTTCCTGATGGGCATCGGGGGCGTCTGCGGCCCAGAGCATGACGTCCACTAGATTAGAGACCGACAAGAATCCCGCATCTACCATTCCCTTGCCAATGGTCATCATCAGTCCTTTCCGTAACTCGTGACCAATTCGTTCAATGAAGGGGCTGCGAGGCCCCATGACATTGGTAGGCCGAAGGATGACATAGGATAAGCCTAGCTCCGCAGCCCGGGTGCGAAGCAGTTCTTCTCCCTGTAGCTTGCTATCGCCATAGTCAAACCCCGAAGCCTTGCATGGGCAGCTTTCCGCACAGGGATCTTGCGGAAAACCATAGACATCGGCCGAAGAAAGGTGCACAAAGCGCGCTGGACGACTGCCAGTCTCGGCAATGGCCGCCAGGAGATTTTCCAGGCCCTGTACATTCGCTCGCTGATAGTTCTCGCGGCGATCCCAGGTCTTGACGTTCGCTGCACAGTGGAAAACCACATCAACTCCCTGGACCGCTGCCCGCAACGTTTCGGGTTTTTCCAGATCTCCCTGGATGATTTGGGTACTTGCGCGCAGGGGAACATGGAGCCGCCGAACATCACGAACTAGTAACCGAACGATATTATTTTGCGGAATCAGCCTTTCTGCTAAGTGACTACCAATGAATCCCGTTGCTCCGGTGATGAGGATAGTCTTTTCAGGAGCCATGGACAGTGTCCTTGCCTGGATCCCTTTTGAATACTGGACGGGGATGGGTCACCGGAATCTGATTCAACAAACGGTAGCCCAGCCCCACAAAGGGATTCATCCAGCCCCAAGTAGAACGCAAGGCCATGTGAATGGGTTCCACCTGGGCGCCCAGATCCTGTTTGATGGCGTAGGTGGTCAACCCCATTTCCAATCGCTCCGCGCCCAGCAATATAGCCGTTTCGATAACAGTATAGGCTATATAAATATATAAGCTATCATTGATGGCTTCCTCTCGTCCCACATACAACCAGCGTAGCATCTTGCCGTCCAGCAAGAGCAGGGCATGGCCCACCAGTTCCATACCTCGATAAAAGAGCAAAACTTTGGAATGTTCCCCAAGGCGGTTCGAGAGGCTGCGATAAAACGCTGGCGTCAGCACCTCTCGCTGAAACTCTTTGGCATGGGTATGGACCACCATCCATTGTCGACAAAGGGTCTCGGCCAGATCCGCAAAGTCGGTGACCAGCTCATGGTGAACCCCAGACTCCTGGGCGCGTTTGCGGTGTTTCTGGACCTTGCTGCGATAATAGCTACGCATGGATGCCAGATATTCTTCTGGCGACGACCAGCAGATCTCCAGATAGGTATTGGGGAGGCTCTCGATCCAGTGATAGCCATGCCCTTCCAGAGCCGGACGCAATGCCAGCGCGTTGCTTTCAAAATCGCGCAGGATCATCAGCAAATGGCCTTCCTTTCTCGCCATACGCTGCATCTGCTCGAGGATAGTAGGTAACACCGTCTCGAAGCTTTCTTGGGTTACAAAGGGTGGACTGGTAATGGTGACCGGGGTACCACACTCGAGCATTTTGAGCTGTAGAAAGCCTGGCCAAACTTTGCGGATCCCGTTCAATAACGTGCGGATGGGCTTGGGAGCAAAGATGGCAATGTCGGTAGTGACCGAATAGCAAGTGACAATGGCACAGGGGGTGCCATCGCTTTGGGAAAGCAGCAGGTGACGGTAGGCAAAATCATTGAGCCTGGATTCTTCCAGAACGGACCAGAAGGCCCGCGAGAGGGTGATGCTACCCTGAGCGCTCAAGGCATCCCAGGCTTTTTCAGGGACCTCGCTGATATGTTCAAAGATTTGTACTTGTAGGCAATTAGGTTGTGAAGAGTTTGCGGCGCTTTCCATGGATTATTTAGCAGACAAACGGTGCAGGAACTGTTGCCATTGGGGCAGGATTTTTTCGGGCAGGTATTGGGCGCTGTGCTGGATTCCTGTTTTCCGCAGACCTTGTTGGATTTCCTTGGCGTCTGGGTGGTAGATCATCTGTCGCAGCACTTCCACCAGGCTTTGGGTGTCGTAGGGATCGAAATAGTGGGCAGCCGTCCCATATACCTCCCGATGCACCGGAATATCCGAAGCCGCAACGATGCCCCCACAACGCATGGCCTCCACTCCTGAGAAATCAAACCCTTCCCCGACACTCGGACAAACCGTCACCACGGCCTGCCGGAACAGTAATCGCAAGGCATCGGCGGGAACGCTATGGAGGAGAAACAGACTCCCCTGCTCGATCCAGGGCAGAAAACCTTCCAAAGCGCTTTGATAATCCCAGCCAATATGTCCGACCAAAATCAGTTTGAGGTCTGGGTCTTGCAGGCTTCGCAGTGCCTCCCATGCCTCCAGCAGGCGGCTGTGATTCTTGCGGGGTTCAATGGTGGAAACCATGAGCAGGAATCGGCTCTCTGGGTGCAGCGCTTCCTGATAGAAGCGCGTTTTTTCTTCTTCAGAGCGAAAGCTTCGTGCCAATTTGTAGGTTTTGAATCGTCGGCCTGTACCTTTCCCCTCCCCTTCGCTGCTTTTGCCCGCCCCCTTGACCCTCCCTTCAAACTCCCCGTGGAGATATCTGCGTACTATGCCGGGGATCCGTTCGGGCTCGGGTTCTGCCGGAAAGTAATGGCTGGGCAACATATTGTGAATGGTGTGGGCTCGGGGCTCTGCCTCCGGAAACAGATTCAGCAGATCCTGCCGCGTGGTTTCCGACACGCAGACAAACTGCGCACCATCGCGCACGTTGGCTGCCATGGCCTGAAAATGGCTGGCCTGATGAAAGGCTCGATCGGAAATGGTATGGGGCATCAAGACCGGGATGGCATCGTGGTAATGCACCACCAACTGGGTCCCGCGCTGCACCCGAGCGGGAAAAGGGGTTTGTGCAATGAGCACGTCAATTCCGCGGGTATCGAGCTTTGGGTAGCGCGAGGAAAAAGCAAATTGGCTCCGTTCAATACCACTCAAGTGCATCCGCCGCCAAGGATATGCGCATACGCGGTAATCCCCCTGCAGCACCGCCTCGCGATCGACGGCGGGCAGACTTCGCCCATAGAGTTCCTGCCAAATGAAATCACGAAAATAGCGAGTCTCGAAATGACCCAGGGGTATACTCCCCAGCCCCATCCAGGCCCCCAGGCGCAATCGCCAACCCTGCCACCAGCTATCCAACCATTCGCCAACGCTATCCTTCCAGTCGATGGCGGTATCCCCTTTGAGCGAGACGACCACCCGCGAGAACCGATGGACCTTTTCCGCCTCGCTGTATCTTTGATTACCGTAAATCCCCCCCCTGACACTACGCTTGGACATCTGTAGCAACCCGCTCAGGTCCAGGTCCGATAGCTGGGACAAGGCCCCATACAAGAGCCGGGTTTCCTGGGGAATTCCATAGTAACCATCGAGGGCGGGGCGCATCTCCATAAGGACACGAAGCTTGGAGGAAGCTTGCTCAGCCAAAGACGTACCTCCCAGCACACTTTCCAGATCTCGGGGAAAGGACAGAGCAGACAGTCAATGGGCGAACGGTCTTAAGCAGTAGGGTTGTTGTTGCAATTGGTCTCATAAGAAAATTTTACCAAAAACCATGGCTGGTGGCGATAAGAACCCGACCTGTCACAGGCATAGCATATACCCATGGGCACCTCGAAAAACCCCATTGGTACTAGATTTTTGATAGAATAGAGCGTAGCTAGATTGCGGCGGGGTTGATGGGATGATTGCGCGCAGAACGGCGGTGAAGAACGATCTCTTGGCTGATGAGGGCTATGTCCAGAAGGTAGCAGCCATGGGCGATCCCCTCCAGAAGATCGAGGCAGTTGTCGACTTCTCCGCCTTGGCCCAGGCGGTCGAGAGAATCGCCCCGCGTCCAGAGCAGTCGAAAGGTGGGCGGCCTCCCTATCCCACCGAGGTCATGGTACGGATACTGGTGCTCAAGCGCCTGCATGGCCTTTCCGACGAGCAGACCGAGTTTCAACTGCTGGATCGGCGTAGCTTCCGGCGCTTTTGTGGTTTGGAACATTCCCGCAACATTCCCGATCGCACCACCATCTGGAACTTCGAGAAGCGCCTGGGTGGGGAAGGGGTCATGGCCCTCTTCATCGAACTGGATCGCCAGATCCGGGCGCATGGCCTGGAGGCCCGTGCCGGGCAGATTGTGGATGCCACGCTGGTGCCCGCCCCAAAGCAGCATTTCACCAAGGAAGACAAAGAACTGCTCGAGCAGAACGCGGTCCCTGCCGACTGGAAACCGGCCAGGCGGCGGCAGAAGGATCTGGACGCCAGCTGGACCAAGAAACATGGGAAGTCTTACCACGGGTACAAGTTCACGGTGAGCGTGGACCGCAAGCACAAATTCATTCGGACCTGGGTAGCCGATACCGCCAGTGTGCACGATTCCCAGCACCTGGAAGCCGCACTCGACGAGTGGAACACCAGCGCCGAGATCTACGCCGACAAAGGCTATGTCGGTGCCGAACGAGAGGAGCGTTTACGGGAACAGGGATATCGTCCCCAGATCCAACGGAAGACGAAGCAAGGCAAACCCCTCTCTGCCTGCCAGGAACGGCGCAACCGACGCATTGCCCGGATTCGGGCGCGGGTGGAACATGTCTTTGCCGCCATCACCCAGTGGGGTGGCAAGAGCATTCGCACCATTGGTCAGGCGCGTGCCACCTTCGCCATGGGCATGATGGTCATCGTCTACAACATGCGCCGTTTGGCCTTTCTGGGGGCGTAGTCTGCCTGGATGTCAGGAAATCGGGTCCAAAAGCCCAAAATAGAGGGGAAACTCGGCTCAAAATAGCCATTTTTGGTCCGCCTGGCTTTTTGACGATGCAGTTACCGAAATTTTTAGGGACGGACATTCGGTATAACAATGCTACGGTTTCTCCTATACGAGGATCCTCTTGCTCTCCCCGCCGAAATGCAATAGCAGACCAGGCTGGACCGGAGCGCCCAGCCGACAAACGCATCCGCAAGGTTTGCCTGTCTTTCCCGATTCTTTTTGCCTCTCGAACAAAAAAGCTCCCCTCAAATAAGGGTGTCGGGAATCTTTGGCCCCACGGTCCCGCGTTCTCCAACAGGGCTGCCGTATCCCGGGTAATCCATTGCGGCGGCACATCCCCGTCTGTCCAGGTAATTTCTCGCAACTGCTCGGGTGCAATCTGCCGACCCGCAAAGCGGGTAAACGTATCGCAAAACTCTTGCGCCTTGGACGCGGATACCGTTAATCCAGCCGCCATTGCATGACCACCGAATCTTTCGATCACTCCTGGGTGTATCGCATGATAATCTGCCAGCAAGTCCCGGATATGCACCCCATCTACCGAACGCGCCGATCCTTTGAGCACGTTCCCTTGGCCTGGGGCAAACACAATACAAGGCTTTCCGTACTTTTCCCGAAGCCTGCCGGCCACTAATCCGACCACCCCTTCGTGACCCCCGCTGTCGATATGGACCAGCACGGGCAAGGCGGGATTCGTGTCCAAGCGGAGCCCTTCCACGATCTGCTCCGCTTCTTCCAGCATTCCCGCCTCGATCGACCGTCGTTCCCGGTTTAGTTGATCCAAAAGGGAGGCAATCGATTCGGCTTCCATCGGATCTTCACTCAGCAGCAAGGCAACACCTTTCGACATATCGTCCAGCCGGCCAGCCGCATTGAGCCTGGGTGCCAGCCGAAATCCGAAGTCTGTTTCGGTAATCCTGCCGGCCTCCACCCCTGCCACCTGAATGAGGGCCCGAATCCCCAACCGTCCTTTCCCTTCGCGTAACCGTTGGAGTCCTTGCCGCACCAGGATTCGATTGTTCTGCTCCAGCGGTACCACGTCAGCCACGGTACCCAGTGCCACCAGATCCAGGTATTCGCTCATGACCGGCGCAGGGGAAGCCCCAAAGTGCTGCACCAAGGCCCGCCAGGTGTACCCAGCCAGATACCATGCGACCCCTACGCCGCAGGTACTTTTCCAGGGGAAGTCGCAATCCGGTTGGTTGGGATTTACGAGCGCATAGGGTTGCGGGAGGCTCTCGCCGGGAAGGTGGTGATCGGTCACGATCACGTCCATGCCCAGGGACTTTGCCTTTGCCACCCCGGCCACAGCGGATATGCCATTGTCCACGGTAAGCAGTATGCGACCGCCGATCTCCTTGGCTCGTTCCGCAAGGGTTGGTGTCAGTCCGTATCCGTCTTGCACCCGGTCGGGAATCAAGTATTGGGCGTCACCACCAAACCGCCGAATAAAATGTACTAGCAATGCCGTGGAGGTTGCGCCGTCGGTATCGTAGTCCCCCACGATAATGACCCGTTCCTTTTGGGTAATGGCCTGGGCCAACCGGGTGGCCGCCCGCTCCAGGTCTTTCATGGGACGGACGCAAAGCCCCCGCATGGATAGGTCCAGGTTTTCGATCGTGAGTCCACGTCCGGCATAGATCCTTGCGATCAACGGGTGTACCCCTGCCTGTACCAACTCACCCACGGAACCTTGCGAAATCTCCCTACGCCGAATCTCCACAGTAACCCCCTCGTCGCGTGCCTTAGTTCATGATTCACTATGCCACACGATTCAGCGTTTACCGGCTTTTTCTGGAAGTTTCCGTACGGATGTCACAGGACATCAGAGGGTTCTTTCGGGGGCTTCCCCTGTTTCTTGGTACTTGCAACGGGTTTCCCGGCAGCCTCCAAAATCGCATTGACTCCAGCCGTCATGCCTTCTTGTACCGGGTTCATAGAAAGACGCGCATAGATTTCCGTGGTCTTGCTGGACTGGTGCCCCAGCCCCTTGCCGATCACAGGTAAAGGCACACCGGCGTCAATCTGTAAGCGGTCGCTGAGCGGCGTTCTTTTCTAGGACCTGCCCAGTCATCATGCTGTTGCCCTTTGGATGCATTCTGGAGGGTAGGATGAAGCAGGAAAGCCTCGGCAGTTTTGTGAGCGTCAGGGTCTGGTACTTTCGCAGTTTTACTATTGGCGACGCCGATTGCGGGCGGGTTCCTGCACCTCTGCGGACCCAGTCACCCCCTTTGTCGAGTTGGGTCTGCCAAAGGATCCGGGTTTGGACTCTTCCTGGGAGATCCGTCTGGAACTGGGCAGCGGCTGCGTCCTGCAGATTCGGCGGGGCTGAGGCGTGTTTTTCCCCGAGGGGCGGATCCGGATTTTTGTTTGCCGGATTCCCGTGGACATGCGCAAGTCCTTCGATGGATTATCGGCCCTGGTGCGGCAGTTTCTGGCCCAGGATCCCTTGTCGGGACACTGCTTTGTTTTTGTGAATCGCCGGGCCACCCAGATGAAAGTGATCTATTGGGATCGAACGGGGTATTGCCTCTGGGCCAAGCGACTGGAACGAGGACAGTTTTGGCATTGGCAGCGACCACCGGAGGCGGAGATGGATTGGACGGGTCTGAAGCTGCTGCTGGAGGGGATCGAGGGAACGCGAAAACGGCGTCGTTATCGGCGATAACGCTCGGAAAACATTGCCAAAAAATCATGATAGTGCTATGATTTTGCAATGGAAAACGGCTCCCCCGTCCCGCAGAACTACCCCGAAGCCCTGGTAGCTTGGCAGGTGCGGGGAGAAGTCATCTGCGCCCTGCAGTCCGCTGTACAGAATCTCCAAGTCCAGCTCGATTGGTTCCAACGGCAGCTCTTCGGGCAAAAGAGTGAGCGCCGGATCCCACCGCCACCCCATGAACAGCTTTGCCTGGGACAGGATTTCTCCTCTACCGAAGCAGCAGCGCCCCTCCTTCGTACCATTCCCGCCCATACCCGGGCGACTCCCCAACGTCCCGAGGAAAAAGCCGAGAGCCTGCCCTTCTTCGACGAAAGTCGGGTTCCCGTCGAAACCATCTCGCTGTCGGCCCCAGAGACCGAAGGTCTGGATCCCGAGGCCTACGAGATCATCGGCACCAAGGTGAGCTACCGCCTGGCCCAACAACCCGCCAGTTACGTAGTTCTCAAATATGAGCGCCCCATCGTCAAACTCCGGGAATCCGGCCAACTCCAGTGCGCTCCGGCACCCGCAAGCGTCCTCGAGGGCAGTCGGGCCGATGTCAGCCTGATGGCCGGGATCCTCGTCGATAAGTTCGTCTACCATCTCCCCCTGTACCGGCAACATCAGCGCATGGTAGCCCAGGGACTGCGGGTGAGCCGCTCCTGGCTTACGGAGTTGGTCCAACAGGCGATCTTACTCCTGACTCCTATCACCGAAGCCCAATTCGAGAGTATCCGCCAATCCCGGGTGCTGACCATGGATGAGACGCCCATCAAGGCAGGGCGAAGCGGTAATGGCAAGATGCACCAAGGCTATTTCTGGCCGGTCCTGGGAGACCGCCAGGAGATCGTCTTTCCCTATGCACCGAGCCGGGGGACGATCCATATCCGGGAGATCCTGGGCACCCTGGCCCCCGGCACCGTACTCCTCAGTGATGGCTATGCCGCCTATACCCGCTTCCAGCAGGAGAGCGAGGGCCTGATCCAGGCCCAATGCTGGGCCCACAGTCGGCGGGAATTCGTCAAAGCCGAGCCCCACGAACCGAAGCGTGTGGCCGAAGCCTTGGCGCAGATCCGCTCCTTCTACCAGATCGAAGAGGAAATCCGGGAGAAGGGCCTCCAGGGTCCAGAGAAACGAGACCACCGTCATACCCACCTCCGTCCCCTCGTCGTTCAATTCTTTGCCTGGGTGGAACAGGAGCTCGCCGATACGGCTTTACTCCCTTCCAGTCCCTTCACCAAAGCCTTGCGCTATGTTCACAGCCGCAAGGGTCCTCTCCAGGTGTTCCTCGAGGATCCGGATGTGCCCATAGACACAAACCCGATAGAAAGACAGATCCGCCCCATTCCCTTGGGCAGAAAAAACTGGCTCTTTTGCTGGACCGAACTCGGTGCTCAGTATCTGGGGATCATCCAAAGCCTGCTCAGCACCTGTCGCCTGCAAGGGATCGATCCCTATGACTACCTCGTGGATGTTCTCCAGCGGGTCAGCACTCACCCCGCCAAGGAAGTAGCTCAACTCAGCCCACGGCTATGGAAAGAGCAATTCGCAGCAAATCCGTTACGCTCTGATCTCTATCACATCCGCAAGCCTGCCTGAAGAACGCCGCTCAGCGAGCGCTTACTTCGGCTCTACCATATGACCGGTCTTGCCGGTGCCTGGGAATACCCAAGGGGAGCCTGCGCTACGGATTTTCCGCTTTTCCAGAATCTCCAAGGCAGGACCGGTCAGAGGAACTTCGATATCCATCTTGGCTTTCGCCTTTCCCTTCGGGATTACCCAAGACTGCCTCTTCAGGTTGATCTCGTCCCAACGCATAGCCTGCAAGTTTGCCCGCCTTGCGCCAAGAAATAGCAGCAACTGAAAGTAATCCCGCATATCTTCATTCCGCAGGTTCTCCAGCGCGGCAAAGAACCGGGGTACTTCATCGGGAAAAAGTCTGCGAGTGCGGGACTCTTCCCGAAAAGCGGGAATCCCTGCAGCCGGATTCTCCACCGGAAGATCGCAGATATTCTTGGCAAAATTGTACATGGCTCGAAGGAGGGCAAGGCTCCGATTGGCGGTATAGATTCCATGCCGCTCGGCCAAGTCTTGGTGCAGCTTCCGAACGTCTATCCGCGAAATGCGATCAATCGGTTTGGGAGCAAAAGTCGAGAAATAGCGCCGGAAAGCTTGTTTTTCTTGCTCGGTACTACGCTTCCCCTTCTTCTCCCCATACATGATCCATTGAGCGAAAAGATCGGATAAGGTGATAGCCTCCTTCTTCTCCTTCTTCTTGATCGCGTCTGGCGCTACACCAGAAGCAATTTGCGTTGAGAGCTTCGCCGCGATCTCCCGTGCAGCTGAAATACTAATGGAATCCACTGAACCAATCCGAAACTCTTCCGACCTCCCCGCGATCTTTCGGATAAAATAGAAAGTCTTCCCACCAGAAGGAGAGACATACACAGCCAGGCCTGGGATTTTCTCGTCATAGACCCGAATGCGTTTCCCGCCTTCGGCAGTCAAATCCCGGAGCGCGGTTTTGGTAAACTGGAGCTTGATTGCCATATTTCCCCCAATTTGGACCCATTGATTTATCAGTGGGTCCATTATTTCCGTTGAAACAGTTTAATATCAATAGATTAGATGATACCTATCCACTCGAACAATACCAATTTTCTATCCACCCTATATCCACCCTAAAAAAAAGCTATCCACCCTATATCCACCCCATTTGGTACAATTTGATCATACCAAACCCAGAAATATCTCGCCAATCTGATTCCTAACAACCTGTTTTGTAATAGTAGATACCATTTTGTCATATTTGGTACTATGACCAAATATGACGGGAGCGTTGATTCGTAATCAGTAGGTCGGAGGTTCGACTCCTCTTGCCGGCACCAAGTAAAACGGGCGCTCAGAATAGCTCTCCGAACCTCGCTTTTCGTTTCTTGCCGGACTTCAGGCAGTGTTCTGCCGAAAAGCGGCGACAGAAACTAGTCTTCCCTTTTCCGAACTGTCGCGAGACCGATACGGGACCAGGCACCACACGCATTCGGCCATCCTTTTGTCCAGCACGATCGCCATCGCCGCCGCGACGGTGCGATCAAAAAACGCAGCGAGAGATTCAGTTGAGCGTTAGAATTGGCGGACGTACCCTCTGCGCGGGAGATCAAGGTGTCGAGGTCGCTGGAGCCGCGACCATTGGTTCTTGAAAATCATATTCCCCGGAAGGTGATGGTGTCTCGGTGGTCGTGGGTTTCGGATTCCCAATGTTGGTGTGCTGACTGGCGACGAGGGCGGTGGGATGCGTCGGGAGTGTGGGCTTGAGCGGGTCGAGCTGGGTGTCTTCCGATCGTGGCGGATTCGCTTGGGCCATGTCGCTGCTCTGGGTTGCGGTGGTGGGTACTAACGCGGGCGACGGGCCGCTGGCTCTGGGCGCACCCTTCGGCAAGGTGTATCCGTGCTTCCACAAACTCTCTAGGATAGCGCGCATCAGCGCCTGGATCCCGTCCCAGGTGAGATGCACCTGATCCGCCACGAAATAATTGAAATGATCACGACTGATGTCGTCCCAGGGTATCAGATGAACGTTGCCGTATTTCGCTTTGGCGCGCAGATAAGTCTGTCGTACTTCCGCCGCCCAGGGGCGCGGTACACTGGGCATTACCAAAAAGATCTGTCGATCTCCAGCCGCCTGGATGAAGGCCTCCAGCTCTGGCCACTCGACATACCCATTAGTGCCCAATTCCACAACGATATCCTTTATGTGGCGATTCTCCGGTTGACTTAGCATGCTTGTGAGTACGGGCATTGCTTGCGGAAAGGAACGTCCAACCTTGCCGTCGAGAATGCCGTCGGGAACCTGGTGAACCACGTAGCCAGACCAACCAAGCAAAACGGAATCACTGATGAACAGCACTTTTTTCTGTGGAAATTCTGGATTACCGCGCAGGTCCTTGCCGTCGTAGAGGTAACCGGCACGTGGCCTCGGTTGCCACTGAACCCATTGTTCCTTGCTCAGCTCACGGGCGACGCGCGCAGCGTGATGTGCGTCGCGCACCTGTTGCTGAAGCTGCTTTACCTGCTGCAAGAGATAGTCGCGGTACAGTGCGTCGTGCTGCATCTGTTCACGTTGATGGACATTCTGAGATTGGGCACCGGCCAGCGCGTACCAACCCCAGCCCGCCAGCAAAAGCAGAAGCATCACCGGTGCACTGACAAGGCTGCCGCTTCCATGACGTGGAGCCTTCCCAAACCATTTTTGTACCGGCATTTCTATGGCAGAATAAGTTATCAACGAGAGAATAAGAATGAGAATTATAGATAGACAGACACTGACGAAAACCGGATTCTGGGGGTAGAAATAGTGCACAAAGGAAATAACGGGTACATTCCACAGATACAACGAGTACGCCATCTCACCCAGCTTGCCCAGTAGTGGCCACGACTTATCCTGCAGCATGGAGGATTGTTGTGCCGCCACGACGAACAGCGCCGTTAACACCACGGTAGCCACGGAGTAGACGAGGAAGTCGCGGTAAGGCGCGAGCAACATGAGCAGCAAAAGAGCGAAGACAGTCACCAAGACCACCAGATCCTGACTGCGATCCCGAACCGTCTCGCCCGGTTGTCCCATGAGTGCCATGGTCAGCGCTCCGCCAATGTAGGAGAAGGCATGCCAGGGCAATACATAGGCCATGTTGGTCTCATGCTGCTGTATGAGCAGCGAGGTCCCGACCAAAGTCACCGCACCCAGAATCACCAGTATGAGACGATAGACAACGGTGTTGGCTACCAAACGCGACAGGAGAAAATGCACGATATAGAGCTGCACCAGCATGGCAATGAACCACATTCCCATGAATGGGTGTGGAGCAGAGTATACCTGAAAATAAGGGATATGATGAAAGACCAGATAAAAATTATAAATAAAGAGGGAGGAGTAAAGCATGTCCTTCCATAGCGGCATATTCTGGCTATAGGAAAATCCACCAACCACGGCAGTGACAAAAAGCATCGGTATCATGATGCGCAACAAACGCCGGCTGAAGAAATAACGACCGGCCGGCAGCAATTCTTGATCCCGAATGCCAGATAGCGATCGTTCTATAAAATATCCGGAAAGAAAAAGAAAAATATCGACACTGAGATAGCCGCCCGAAAACCAAGGCGTGGCATAGGCTACGGTATCGTGCAGATGAAAGGCAATGACGCCAAAGATAGCCAGGAAACGCAGATAATCGAGGAACAACATCGCGACGACTCCAAAAAAATAAGATTGCGTTTTATGACTCAGTCTTTGCGTAGTGCCTTGGCGATGGCCTGTACCATGACCTGAATCCCTAGCCAATTGGGGTGGACGCGATCCGACCAGTAATAGTCCGGATGATCCTTGCTCAGCAGATCCCAACGTATCAGGTGTACGTTGGGATGGGAAGCTGCGGTTTTCAGGTAGAGATCGCGCACTTCCGCCGCCCATGGACGTGGCATTTCAGGGACCACTAAAAAAATCTGACGGTCACCCGCCATATGCAAAAAGGCGTCCATATCTGCCGGCGATACCTCACCGTTGGTACCCAATTCGACGACTACGGTACGCACACCCTGCGTGGTATGACACTCCGTCAGTACTTTCCATATGGGTAGAATGGACGAGAACTGACGACCGACCCGACCATCAAGGAAAGCGTTGGGAAAAACCTTGGCAAAGTATCCCGACCATCCTGTGAGAATGCTGTCGCCAATAAAAATGACACCGATGGGTTCGATTCGTGGAAAACGCACGACTGAATCGGCATCCAGGACATAATCGGGCTCGGGCGCCTGGGTAAAATCCTTCTGGGCGTCGACGATAGCCATACGGTCGAGATAGCGATTCTGGGGCGCTCCACGGACAGTGGACTGCGAGGACTGCCGAGGGCACACCGATTTGGACACCGGGGTGACGGCTGCAGGCGGGTTCCGCGGCACCGGCGTCTGTTGCGCACAGGAAGCCATGGACAGCAGCGTAGCCGAGAGCAGAAGACGTAAGACGAGGATCAAGGGCGCGCGTGCGATCATGGCTGGCGGTGACAAAGCGAGGCAGGCAGAGGAAACTCCGGGGGCGGCCGACGCGGCAGTGTATCAGCCCTTCCGTCGCGCGGGAATATCGACGGGCGTAGCGCTTCCTACTATATGTATAGAAATGTAATGGTTACATGGATTCCAGCAAACCATCCAGGAACTCCGTCAGCTGACGCATGCCCTTTTCGTCGCGGAAGACAAAAGCAAATCCCAACAGCAGGAATGCAGACAACTCGCCGTGGTCGCGATCCCCGACCCAGGAAATTCGCCGTAATACGCCTTCTCCGGACCATATCGCCCCATCGTCTCGGCTTAGACGCACTAGGCCGTAATCGTCTTCTTTGAGCACTGGGTCGCGTTCGGCCTTGGCGACGACGTTAACGCCGCCGAGAAAGCCACCCAGACCGATGTCCATGACATCCCCGGTGATGTCCGGCGCGCCCTCCCGGTGCCAGGTCGCCTGCATCGGCACCCGCGGAATGAAGCGCTTGTGGCGACGATCCTTGCGAATCCACATGCGAAGAGGATAACCCGTATGGAAGCTTTCGCCGAGAGCGTCCTCCACCATCAGGACAAAACTGAGAGCGTATTCCTGCGCGTAGACAAAGCACCAGATCGTCTCACCCGGGCTGATGCGCACGGGCTCGCCCGCTGGCACGTGGTCGATGACCATTTCTATCCGGCTTTCCGTCAGGCGGGCCATGCGCAGGGAAAAACGGCATCCGTCGTTTTTTCGGATGGCACCGATACCCATGGCAGTGGTCCGGAGAGCCAACAGATACTCGCTAACCTGAGTGCCGTCGAGCTCCACCCAGTCTCCTTCCAGCATGGATGGGGCTTCGGATTTTGGAGACATATCAAACATGATCTCGGATCGCTCCCAAGTCCGGATTGCTGTCCGCTGCTTGGAGCGGCAATACGGGACTGCCCTCCAGTGCTTGATACGCGCAGCAACAGCGTCCGCTACTCTTGGCCAGGTAAAGGGCACGATCGGCGCGGGCCAGGGCGCGCGCGAAGGGACGATCGGTACGGCAGACGGGTGTGACGCCCAGACTCACGGACATATGTGTATCGGCACCCTTGCCCCGCAGACGAATCCGCACTTCGCGTACGCGCGCCAGGATTCGCTGACAAATTTGCAGTGCCTCGGTGGGTTCACATTGGCGCAGGATGATGCCAAACTCATCGCCCCCAAGTCGGCCAAAAATATCGTTTTCCCTCAAGCAGGAGCGTCCCGCGGCAACGATCTTGCGGATCGCCTCGTCACCCAGGAGATGGCCCAGATTATCATTGATCTCCTTGAAATTATCGATGTCCACAATGAGGAACACCATCGGCTCTCGATAGCGTGAGACGATCCCCACGGCCTGATTCGCCTGTTCCAGGAAAGTACGTCGATTCAGTAGGCCCGTAAGGTTGTCGATGGTGGCAAGAATCTGCAGTTCACGGCGCAGTCGTAACTCTTCCGTGACATCGCGCAGCAGACCTTCGACCCCCTGGAAGTGACCGGTATCGTCGAAAATCATCTTGGCGGTGATCGCAATATCCAGGGCGTGACCGTCCTTGTGTCGCAGTTTCACGATGCGATTGTTTATCTCTCCGTATTTTCTCAGACGAGCCCAGAGCTGTGTACGTTGGGCCGGGATTACGTACGCATTGGCTACTGGCATACCGTAAACCTCAGCCTGGCGGTAACCGAACACGCGCTCGACACCAGGTCCGATGAGGGTCAGCTCGTCCGCCGCATTGGTTCGGTAAAAAAGATCGTGCATGTTCTCGAAGAGTCGTCGAAAGGTTTCTTCAGAACTGCGTAGTTCGTCCTGCAGACGATGAAAGGAGGTGACATCTATCCCGGTGGCAATGATCACCTGCCCTCCATCTTCAGCAAAGGCTACCGCCGATGCCGTCGCCAGAATGCGCACCTGGCTATCCAGGGTAAGAATACGTATCTCCGTGGGTTCATTCTGCCGTCGGTCTGGACCCAACAGGGCTATTCTGTGGCGGACGTATTCCCGGTCCATGGGATGAATGAAGTCCAGCACTGGCTGGCCAATGAATTGCTCGGCATGGACGCCGCCAAAGAGGCGTATGGCCGCTGGATTGAGAAAGATTATCTTGCCATCGCGCACAAGGGTGTGCGCCGTAGGATAGTTCATGAACAAATCGGACATCAGCGCCGGGCTCGGTGTCTGGTCGCTTGCCCTTGAGAGGGTGGGAGGCGTTTCCTGAGGTTCGGTCATTCTTTGCTGCCCCTTTGCTCTCGGCGCCAGGCTGAGAGCACCATGGCCATAAAGGTATCAAAGATCTCCTGCATCTGTTCCCACTGCCGGGAGTGGCACGCGCCCAAGCCCAGCTCCGATGTCTTCCCTAGCGCCTCGTGGTAACGCTGATGCATGACTCCCAAGGGGCTGTCGTGGGGGTGGCCAAGACGCTCCAGCACCGCGTGGCCGCGACAGTGACTGGCCAGCGGCAGGTGCTCCAGATTCAGCTCCGTAGGATTGATGGTCAGCATACGGCAGATGGTGGCATGGGACGCCATGGTGCCCGCATAGAAGCCAAAAAGTGTGCGCGGCAGAGGCTCACGAGAAAAGTGAAATTCCTGCAAAAAAGCCTGCAGTCGTTCCAGGGTCAAGGGATGCGAGACGGCAAAGCCCTGAACTGCAGGAATGCCCATGGTAACCAGGGTATCCAGGACGGCCTCGGTCTCCACCCCCTCGGCAACCAGATCGAGGCGCAAATCGGCGGCAAGGTCCTGAATGGCAGGGACGATGTGGAGATCCTCGGGAGTGCGCTCCAGAGAGCTCACGAAACTCTGGTCGAGTTTGATCTTACCGACGGGCAGATTCTTTAGACGTAGCAGCGATGCATAGGCGCTGCCCATGTCATCCAAAGCGAGTTCAAGTCCCAATTCCCGGATTTCTCGCAAGGTTTCAATAGCCCGATCTATATCACTGAAATCACTACTTTCCAGGATCTCCACCGTTATTCGATGTGCTTCGATCCCTGACTCTTGAACCACTTTTCGTAAACAGCTCACGCATTCGCGATCCAGAGACAGGGGCGACAGGTTGAAGGATATGCCGAGGCGATATCCGCCTTGGTCAAGGCGCGCCAGATCGGACAGTGCCCGAGTCAGCACCACGCGACTGAGTTCGGCCCCATTTTCGACGCTCATCTGCGGCAGGAATTGTGCCGGAAGGTAGATGGTGCCGCTTGCTTCGCGCATACGTGCCAAGGCCTCGATGGCAACGATACGGCCGCTGAAGGTGTCGAGAATGGGCTGGTAGTGTACTTCCACCGCACCCTGACCGAGGAGAATCTGACAGAGATTGGGGCGAACCGGCGTGCCATCGCCAAAGACCGTCCAGAAGCGGCTGCGATCCTGTTTGTGGGCTTTGCTGAGATAGAGGGCCTGGTCCGTGCGGCGGACAATGCTCTCTGCCCCTCGCCCACTCCCCGATCGATGGTGACAGACCCCGGCGCTGATACTGAACGACCAGGCGGCACCCTCGAGCACTATCGCTTCACCCACCGCGGACTCTATGTTCCACAACAGCGCTTCCACTGCCTGCGATTCCATGTCCCGGTCCAGCAGTACCGCAAACTCGTCGCCCCCCAATCTGGCAAGTAGCGCGTGGGACGGTACGACGGTTTCCAGACGATGCGCCACCTCCCGGAGCATCGCGTCTGCGGTTTCATGACCGTACCGTTGATTGACCGCGGCAAAATCGTCCAGATCCAGGATGCAGAGAAGCACATCGCGATCCTCTGCCACATCGGCATCCAGACGCGCATCGAGGGCTCGGCGATTGTAGAGTCCGGTAAGGGGATCGCGGTGTTCCTGCGGACACCAGGGCTGCCCTCCCGCGGGATCGCTTATCCGCTCCGCCATCGTCCAGACTGCCTTGGGCACGCTTGGGGATTCGTGTACTGGGCAGACCGCCACATCGACGATCTGCCAGCTGCCATCCGAACGCAGGCGCCTCAGGCAAAAAGACCGCCGTGTTCCCGGACGTTCCGAAGTTTCCGTCTGCAACAGTGCGGAGCGAGGGATCTCCGGGAACCACCGGCGCAGACTCTGTCCTCGCACCGCCTCGAGGTTGCGCTCGCCCAGAAGGGATAAAAAAATCGGGTTGGCGGTTTCGATCACCACCTCTGGGTAGCGAATCAGCGCGAGGCCAACGGCGCAGAGCTGCGCTAGCTGGACCTCTGTCGCCTCGCTGGAATCTTCATCGGAATCGGAGCGCATGTCGAGAGAAAGATAAACCAATTCTCCCCCGCTTGCACTAGCGGTCAGATACGGCCATCCGTACTTTCGATGTTGGTCGTCCGCCTATTTGGGGGCGCCGTGGATCAACGACTGGGCAGAAGACGCATTCTCGACGGAATCTTCAACCTGTTGATCGCGGATGATACGCTGTTCGGCCGCACGGCTCAGCACGACGATGGATACCCGGCGATTCAATGGTGAGTCCGGATCCTTGGGTACGAAGAGAACCGCCGAGCCCATCCCCACCACCCGCAATACCTTGTTCTCGGCCAAACCGCTCTGTACCAGGATCTGCCGAACCGAATTGGCGCGTCCAGCAGACAGATTGAAATTGCTGTAGCCCCTGCCTTCGTTCAGGTAACGCAGTGCATCCGTATGTCCCGTGATGCTAATACGATTGGGCAATTCGTCCAGCGTCGGCGCAATGGCAGAAAAAATGGTGCGGGCATAGGGCTCCAGCACCGTGCTACCGTTGGCAAACATCGGCCGTTTACTGCTGTCTACCACCTGGATTCGAAGACCCTCCGGAGTGATGCTGATGAGTAATTGATGGCGAAAGGCAGCAAGCTCCGGGTTGCTTTTGATCTGCGCCATCAACTTGTTCTTCAACTCCCGGAGGTTGCGCTGATCGACCGTCTGCGACCGATCGGCGGGCGCCTCGTTGGTAGGCATGCTCTGTTTTTTCTGGCCTCGTTGTACCTCACCCACCGTCTTGTTGATGTTGCTGCCGCCGCCATTGAGCACCGAGTTTGAGGAACCACTGCCAGGTCCTCCCATGAGCGATACCTGTTCCGGATTCTTGAACCACTGCGCAATACCTTGCAGTGTAGCCTTGGTGGTCGAACCCAGGAGCCACATGAGCAGAAAAAATGCCATCAGGGCAGTGACGAAATCGGCGTAGGCTATCTTCCACGCACCCCCGTGGCCGCCCGCGGTTTTTTTTATGCGTTTGATGACTATGGGCTGGGATTTTTCATTTGCCGCCATTTACTTACCCTTCATTTCCCGTAAATGGGTATCCAGTTCCTGGAAACTTGGCCGCTCCGTGGAAAATAGTACCTTACGCCCGAATTCCACGGCCACTTGCGGAGGATAGGCGTTCATGGTGGCCAACAGCGCAACCTTGATGCACTCCAGCATTTTTGTGCCTTCCGCCACCCGATCTTCAATGCGTGAGGCTATGGGCGATACGACAGCGTAACCGAGTAAAATGCCGAGGAAGGTTCCTACCAAGGCAGCAGCGATGAGTTCTCCCAATACGGCCGGCGGCTTGTCTACGGAAGCCATCACGTGCACCACACCCATCACGGCCGCCACGATACCAAAGGCCGGCATGCCATCGGCTGCCCGCGTCAGCGCATGAACGGGTACTTCCAGTTCCCGGTGGTGGGTATCGATATCGAGATCCATGAGATTTTCCATCTCGAAAACACCCAGATTGCCGCCGATCATGAGGCGCAGGTAGTCCGTCAGAAACTCCAGGACACTGTGGTCGGCAAGCAGCACCGGATACTTTTTGAAGAGTTCACTGGCAGCGGGATCGTCGATATCTCCTTCAATGGACATCAAGCCACCCTGGCGAATGCGCAGGAAAAGTTCGTTGAGCAGGCTCAGCAATTCAAGGTAGGCTACCTTGGTGTATTTGGAACCCTTCAAGGCCATGGGTAGGGTTCGCAGAACCGCTTTGAAGCTGCGCGGGAAGGTGGCCGCAAAGAATGCCCCAAAAGCGCCGCCGGCAATCATCAGCAGCTCATAAGGCTGGATCAATGCGGAGATACTACCACCCTCCAGAACGAAGCCCCCAAATATGGCGCCGAGGCCGATGAGATAACCAAGAATCAGAAACATGGCTGCGCCTTACTGGATCACGAAACTGCTGAAGTAGACAGCCGCGATGGGCTGCTTGGCGCTGGTCTGCGCCGCTGGCAAGGTGCCGCCGTCGCTGTCGAGGATGCCGTTCACCCGTTTTTTGATTTCGTTCAGCAGATCCGTGCGCACCTGGGGTTGCCCGACCTGGTCGGCATGCTGCGCGGCCAGTAGAAGGAGGATGCTATTGCGAATTTCCGGCATCAGGGCCTTGACCTTGGCGTCTATGGAAGGATCGTAGGTCTTCAGCTGCACCTCGACCTGGATATAGTGGGTGCTGCCATCGCTGCTTTGCAGATTGGTTACCAAAGAGCCAAGATCGATGAACTTGACCTTGGCCTCGCGCTCCTTCGCAATTTGCGCTGGCGTGGGTGCCGCCGAGGGACGTAGCAGGAACCACCAGCCCGCCGCACTGGCGAGGAGCAGCACAAGGATCACGATGATTGCGATGAGAATCCATTTACCCTTACCCGATGTTTTGTTTACCGCCATGGCTTTTTACCTTGTTCAATGCCCCATTTGTTGAAAAGCGCGGTATCTTCCCATAACCGTGTAGGCCTGCGAAGCGTTTCGCGATGGATACAGCTGCCCCTTGAGGTATGCTCGGTTCATTGACCCGACCACAGGCGCTCGAAGTCGACGGTGTAATCCGCAAGATCGGGTATAACCATTGTCCATGCCTGCAAAAAACGCTGTAGCGCCGAGAGGATGTCTCGACATTCTCCGAGCACACCGTAATCACCAAAAATCCGCAGGTGGGCCAGCCGCAGGAGGAGCAGCCGCAGCAGGCGATCGCCCTGGATGGCCAGATCCTGCCGTGAGCTCTTTCCCAGGTGAAAAAGCTGCCAATAGATGAGCGCCTCCAAGCGCGTCAAACGTTGCAGCAGGAGTTGACGCTCACGTAGGTCAGTGCTGCCCGCAAGTCGCTCGACCACCCGTGCGATGGAGTCCAGCGCGAGGTAATGCAGCGTGCCCGCCCTCGGCGAGACACCCGCGGAACAGGGACGGTTTGGCGACAGAGTGGTCATGGACGTATCCTGTTGGCCAGCAACAGCTGGTTCTACGACACACGATCCGTTTTTCTGAAGGGTGGCTCGCTGCATCTCGGAATCCGGCCGGGCACGCCTTTTGCTATATATGTACCAACCATAGGAGGTTGGAACATGGTCCGAACCAAACTATTGTCGTCTGAGTTGCCGTCTATGGGCTTGGCGGACGACAGTTCGCGGTTTTTTGAGGATCTGCTTGAACTTCACGGGGCCTGGCAGGATTTCTGGCAGACGTGGCTTGCAGACGATCCGCCTTTGACCGCGACACGGCAAAGCGAGCGGCGACTTCTTGCCGCCCTGCACGATCCAGAAACGCGACTACCGCCAGAACACAAAACGCTCTGGCACGAGCTGCAACACGAGTGCCATCATCTCCTGCACCAGTTGGCTGGTGCTGATCCGTCAAGTTTTTGTCGTCTACCCGATGCGAAGGGCACGCTGCGCCAGGTTTCCGCCTTTGGAAAGACGGTCAGCGACCAGGTCATTGCGCACAGCCAGTACCTTGCCGAGCGTGATGCACTGACGGGCCTTCCCAACCGTCGGCAATTCGAGCGCGATCTGCTGCGCGAGCAGGCGCTGGTGGATCGTGGCCAGGATTGCTTTGTCGCCATGATCGATGTCGATGGTTTCAAGTTTTTGAACGATCGACACGGCCATCTCCTCGGAGATCGGTTGCTCACTCGGGTCGCCCAGCGTTTACGCGAGTCGCTGCGCCGCTATGACGGCCTTTATCGTTTCGGCGGCGACGAATTCATCGCCCTCCTTCCGAAACTGCATCCACAGTGTGCCGTGGGCATGGCAGACAGACTGTGCCGTGCCATCGAGCGTTTGCGTGAGGACGATGGATCTGGCCTCAGCATCACGGTATCGGTGGGCCTTGCTCCGCTGCAGAAAGGTGGCGATCCGCAGGCTATCCTCAAGACTGCCGATCAGGCCTTGTATCAGGCTAAAGAAACGGGCAGAAACCGCGCCGTAGTCAGCTATTCCATGGGCTGATCCTGGCTTACTCTAAGCCGATAGAAAAAGCCACAGCGGGATTCACCATGTCGACCGTAAACGCCACCGAGATCGCTCGCGAGACCCTGCGCCGTCTGGCCAATCGCAAGGCGGCACCAACTCCGGAGAATTATGCCCGCGTTTACCACGAGGTTTGCACGGAAAAGCTTGGTCCGGAAGCCGTATCCGAAACCTCGGCCACAGCCGCCGACACGTCTGCCGCGAATGCCTGCGATGAAACGGAATACCACTGGGCAACGCTCCTGAGTCGTTGGTTCCGGGAGTGGGAGCGCGACCAGGAAAATCTCACACACCTGCAAAAGATCATGAGCCGAGAGCAGGTTTTGAAGTACAGTAGCAACACCACCCTGTACCACAAGCTCACGGCTTTGGTGAAAAATTGGGAAAAGCAGCCCACGCGCCGGGTGCCGCCAGCCACTGCCGGCGTGGAAGAGGATCCGATTGCGCGAGGATCCCAGGAAGCCTGGCGGGAACTCTGGCGCCGCAGCATTTTTCAGGGGCTCGCCGCGAGCCTGCGCGAGGATGGGGAGGCCGCCCCCATCCTTCGACAACTCGAAGCCGAACTGAATGCAGATGCCCCCGATCTCCAGCAGCTGCTCCAGGGCAGCCGCCAACTGTGGCAACGCCTCGACCAACTGGAGACCGATGGCGCGCGCCTCAGTGCCGCCCTGTCTGAACTCGTCCATATTTTTCTGCGCAATATCAAGAGCCTGGTCGAGGATGATCGTTGGCTTTTGGGACAGATGGAAATTCTCGAGAGTAGCCTGCATCCGCCTTTGCGCCTGCAGCGTGTGCAAACTGGGGTTGGTAGTCTGAAGACTCTGGTTTTGCAGCAGGAGCAGCGGCAATCCAGCATTGGTGCAGCCCGTCGTGCCCTGCACGATCTGATGACGCTGATCTTCGAGAGCCTGGAGAACTTCAGTCAGGATAGTGCCGAGGCACAGAATGCGCTGGCGGTCTATTCGCAAAACCTGGAAGTAGCAGAGGACTGGCAGCAGATTCGCCGAATCGTCACCGGCGTCCTCGAGACCAGTCAGCGCCTGCGCGAAAAGACGGCCGGCTCCCTGGCTGTTCTCAAGGATGCGCGCGAGCAATTGCGACAGGCCCAGAACAAGATACACGAACTGGAGGAAGAACTCGCGACGGTCAGCGCTCTGGTGCACGTCGATCCACTCACCGGCGCGCTCAACCGTCGCGGTCTGGCAGAGGTCTTCCGGCGGGAAAAGGCCCGTGCAGAGCGGCATAACCAGAGCCTCGTCCTTGCCCTCGTGGATCTGGATCGCTTCAAACGGATCAATGATCGTTATGGACACGATCTGGGCGATCGTGTGCTGATCAACTTTTGCGAAACCTTTCGCCGCGCCTTGCGCGCGACGGACAGTTTTGCCCGCTACGGCGGCGAGGAGTTCGTCGCCCTGTTACCCAACTCCACCGCAGAAAAGGCCCGCAGTGTCCTGGAGCGCGTGCAGGACGAGCTGGATAGACAACCCACGATGGTCCGAGACGGGAGCTTTACGGTGTCCTTCAGCGCTGGAATCACGCAGTGGCGTTCGGGCATGGAACTGGAGGACTGCATCATCGACGCCGATAAGGCACTGTACGCAGCAAAAGCCGCCGGGCACCGGAGGGTCTTCTTGAGCAACGAACTCTGAGAGTTTACCGATGGCTCTTGAGTTGGCGCGCCCGAGGGGCTCGCGTCGCTCTCCCCTTTCCTCGCCGTTCAGTCCACAGTCATTCGCCACAACCAGCGTCGCAAGGGCACATCTTCTTGAGCCAAACTGGGGCTGCGCTGGTTTGTGCGCTTTCCGCCCTGCCCTTTGGCTATACCTCTATCCAGCAACAGACGAAACCATCGGTGCTATGGGCAGGAGGGCATTTTCCGTGCTCTTCCCCTAAAATCTGAAAAGGTTTCCCGGATCCCTAGAGGTTGCGCGTGCCTTTGTATATCGAACCGAACGCCGGCCCAGCGCCGATTTTGAACGTCATCGACTCCGCCCGTCATCAACTCGATATCGGGGTGTACTACCTCGACGATCGCCGAATCTTGGCCGCGGTGCGGGATGCCGCGCACCGAGGCGTGGACGTCCGCATCATGGTGGAGCCGAAGCCCTACGGGATGAAGCCCTGGCAGGTGCAAAAGGAAGTTCGCGCCATCGAAGCGACGGGGGCGTATTTTCGCTACGTCCCCACTCGGTTCGTGAGCGGCGACGGCGCCTATCGGTTCTACCATGCCAAGTATTGTGTGAATGGCCACGAGGCCGAGATTGGCACGGCCAACATGGACTGGTCGGCTTTCCACCGGAATCGGGAGTATCTGTATGACACGACCAATCCGACGATCGTTCGCGCGGTGCAAGCGGTGTTCGACGCGGATTGGAACCGCCAGCATGCGCCCGCCTGGACGCATCGGGTTCTGGTCCTTTCGCCTGGCACTTCGGCATCGCAGCTTTTACAGGTCATCGATCAGCCGGGGACGGTTGATGTGGAGTCCGAAGAATTGGGGCCCTATAAGACCATCCTCGATGCCTTGGCAACAAAAGGGAAGGATCTGCGGATGATTTTGCCGGCCACCATCAGTACCGAGGATCGCCGCGATGTGGCTTTCTTGGAGCAGCATGGCTGCCAGGTGCGGCTGATGCCCAAGAAACCCATCTACATGCACGCCAAGATGATCGTTGGCAACCATCTGGCCTTCATTGGGTCGGAGAA
>JABEBW010003662.1_pt1 | contig 27183 bp, 29 predicted proteins | sample 7245961 | NCBI WGS metagenome assembly JABEBW01 (sample SAMN14506364, study PRJNA622280) | hot springs metagenome | biome: hot spring [ENVO:00000051]|acidic hot spring [ENVO:00002120]; feature: spring [ENVO:00000027]|sediment [ENVO:00002007]; material: sediment environment [ENVO:01001048]...
ATTAAAAGGTGGCTAATTTATCTTAGCCACTTTTTGCATTGATTTTTTATATAATATATCATAAATTATATAATATGAGGTTTTTTTTAATTTTAATAGTTATATTGTCTACAGTAAGTAGCTCACTTGCTGGCAGTTTAAATGATTACTCAAATTTGAGTTTATTGCCAAAAAGTAATATGTTTGACTTCAAAACACCATCAACAAATATTAATTTAGGAAAAATTGAAACGAATACTAACACTTCTATAAGTTTTGGTATTGGTACGAACATAAATGAATGGAGTTTGTGTTCTGGCAAATACTCGCTCAATTCTAATTGTATCGATTCCCAATTTAACTCGCCACTTACACAAGCATTAATTGGTCCACAAGTAAATTTTGAAAGTAAGTCACAAGAAGGTGGCTTTGAATCCAATATCTCTTATACTTCTTCAAAAACGCTTCCAATAAGTCCATCTCAGGCTCCAGCAAACATTAACCAATTTAAAATCGATTCTAGTGTAAATCTTAATTTAACAAATAATGCCCAACTAAAATTCATTGGCGATTACAAACATAGAGATATTGAAAAAAACCCAAATAGCATTTTAAATAGCATGCCAAAAGATGAATTTGGTGTTGGCTTGAAACTCAATATTGGTTTTTAGATTTACCTAACTCTTTTGAACGATTAGTTGCAGCTTCTATTGTATCCATTAAAATACCTCTAAGTCCTGCTCTTTCCATAACATTCAACCCATAAATAGTTGAACCGCCAGGAGAAGTTACCAAATCCTTCAATTCTGCTGGGTGCATTTTCAATTTTAAAACAAGTTCTGCTGCTCCTTTTAGTACTTGGGCAGAAAGCTTTATTGCATCTTTTCTCTTTAAGCCCATCTTTACACCACCGTCTGCCATTGCCTCAATAATCTCGAAAGCGTACGCTGGTCCACTACCAGACAAACCAGTTATTGCATCCATTAACTCTTCTGTTTCTAAAACTACAGTCCTACCAATAAGGCTTGTTATAGCAATAACTATCTCTTCTTCTTCTTTTGTTATATAATCATTGCAATAAATTGCAGTTACGGATTCTCTTACTAAAGCAGCAATATTTGGCATTATTCTCGCAATCTTTGCATCTTGTCTCAAAAAACCAGCAATGTCTGTGGTTTTGATACCTGCTGCCATAGAGATAATGAGTTTTTTATCATCCACTGCTTCTTTGATATCGGATAAGCAATCAAAAATGTCCACTGGTTTAACAGCTATAATTATTATTTCTGAGTGTTCTGCCAAATCAAAATTATTATTAAATACATCAATGTCGTACTCTTCTTTTAAAATATCACCTTTATGTTTATCTGATGCGTATATATTTTCTTTTGGTATACCCATACTAATCAAACCGCTTAAAAAAGCACTGCCCATGTTACCTACGCCAATAAAACCAATTTTTTTATCCTTTAACATTAAAGAACCTCCTTTTTTTGAAATATACCAAAAAAACAAAAAAATGTGTATAATTTTTTTGTGGATAAAATATTTGAGGAAATTTTGATTTTTTCACTTACTAAAAAGTTGTTTTGCAAAAATCAATGCATAGGTATTGCAGTCTCAGGCGGTAGTGATTCTGTTGCATTACTTCATTTTTTTTACCATATCAAAAGTGATTTTAATTTAGATTTAATCGTTTTGCATTTTAATCACAAAATTAGGCAAGATTCAGATGACGATGAAAAATTTGTTGAATCATTAGCTAAATCATATGGCATAAAGTTTTATACAGAAAGCAAAAATGTATATGAAATCTCAAAAAAAAATAAAAAAAGTTTGGAAGAACAAGCAAGACTTTTAAGATATGGATTTTTTGAACAATGCAGGAAAAAGTTTAATTTAGATAAAATTGCAATTGCTCACACCAAAAATGACCTTGTGGAAACATTTTTTATAAATCTACTTAGAGGGTCATCTTTGGATGGATTAGTTTCTTTAAAGCCACATAGGGATTTTTACATAAGGCCAATGTTATGCATTGAAAAATCCCAAATCATAAGCTTTTTGAATGAACATAACTTAAAGTATAAAACTGACTCAACAAATTTTGATACATACTATACACGCAATAGAGTTAGATTAGAGCTACTTGAATTACTCAAAAATTACAACCCAAATATTGTTTCAACACTATTTAACACAATTGAGCTGCTTGGTTATGATAGTTGTTTATTAAATAAACTTTCTTATGAAAATTTTATAGAATCAACGAGTTTTTCTTCAAACAAAGCTTTCATTAATACTCAAACTTTATCTAAAAACTATTCTATTAAATCACGCGTGATAAAAATGACGCTAAAAAAACTCTTAGACACCAATTATTCTTTAAGCTCTATTAATATTAATCGAATAGTAGATGCTATCGATAGCAAAAGAACCGTTTTTCTTAGAAAACTCTTAAAAGCATATAAAACCGATAATTTTTTTATCATTGAAAGGTTATGAAGCTCTTCAAAGTTATAAAAATTATCAATAAGATACTAAAACTCAACAATATAGAAAATCCCTCTCTTGAAAGTATTATTATAGCAAGCCATGCACTTAAAAAAGATGATGTGTTCATCTTATCTAACCCGGATTTTGATATAGACTATCTAATATACAAAAAAATGATTAGATATACGCTTGAAAGAATCACTAAAAAGCCAATTTCCTATATCACACACAAAAAAGAGTTTATGGGCCTACCATTTTATGTAAACAAGCATGTACTCATACCGCGGCCAGAAACAGAATTTTTAGTAGAAGAGGCAATAAAGTATATAGTAAACTATAAGCTTAAAAATGTTTTGGATGTTTGCACAGGTTCTGGAGCAATTGCAATATCAATTGCATACTATACAAACTGTAATGTAGTAGCGTCTGATATTTCTTATAAGGCATTGCAAGTTGCAAATATTAACAATAAATTGCTTAAAACAAATGTATTACTGGTCAATTGCGATACACTTAGCGCATTCAAAAGTAATTTTGACATTATCGTATCAAACCCACCCTACATTTTGCCACAAGAGTTTTATTTACTATCAAATGAGGTAAAACACGAACCATATATCGCACTTTTTTGTGATAACGAATTTTCTATTATAAAAAAAATTATTGAACAATCAAAATCTGTAGCCAAATTTCTTATAATGGAAATATCTCCTGCCGTTAGACCTCTTTTAGAATCATATAGAGAACTTGCCAAAATAAAACAAGATTACAACGGTTTAGATAGAATAGCTATCTTTAGATTTTAGAAAATTTGTTTAACAAATTTTCTAATTCTTCTTTGGTTTTGAATGTAATTTCAATTTTTCCTTTTTTACCACTAAATTTTATTTTAACTGGGATATTAAGAACATTGTTGAGCTTTTTTTCGTACTGGCTAAAATCAAGCTGTGCTTTTTGAGTCCTAACTTTTGCTTCAGTATCTCTAACATTAAGCTTTTTTTCAACAATAAGATTTGCTAGCTCAATCTGATACGATTCATCGTCTAGAGATAACAAAGCCCTTGCATGGCCAGCTGTAATCTTGTTTGTTTTTATTAATTCTATAATATTTTTTGGAAGGTTTAACAATCTTAATGTATTTGCTATTGTCGCTCGGTTTTTTCCAAGCTTTTCAGATAATTCTTCTTGCGTATAATTAAAGTTTTCAATCAATTTTTTGTACGCTAAGGCTTCATCTAGAGGGTTTAAATCTTCCCTTTGAATATTTTCAATTAGTGCTATCTGTGCTGCTTCTTCGTCAGAAAAATTCTTTACAATTGCCGGTATAGTTTGAAGTCCTGATAACTTTGAAGCTTTAAGTCGGCGCTCGCCAGCAATAAGTTCAAATCCATCTTTTGTTCTTCTAACTATAATGGGTTGAATAACACCTTTTTCTTTTATTGAACGCGCAAGATCTTCTAATGATTCATTATTCTCATTAATACGTGGCTGGTATGGACTGGGTTTTATATCATCTACTGAAATATTTTCAATATTTTCGCTATCTTCAGAAAAATCACTAAATATAGCAGATAGGCCTTTGCCTAAAACCTTTTTTTCAGCCACTCTTTAAAACCTCTTTTGCTAGCGCTAAGTAATTTACACTACCAACAGATTTTATATCATACATAATAACTGGTTTACCAAAACTAGGCGCTTCTGCTATTTTTATATTTCGTGGTATTAGTGTTTTAAATACATAATTAAAAAAATGCCTTTTAATCTCGCTTTCAACTTGTTTAGATAGGTTATTGCGTTTATCGTGCATTGTAAGAAGTATTCCTTCTATTTTTAAATTAGGATTAAATGTTTTTTTTGCCAAATTTATCGTATTTATTAATTGAGCTAAGCCTTCTAAGGCAAAATACTCACACTGTACAGGTATTAGCACTGAATCTGATGCTACGAGTGCATTTATTGTGAAAACACTCAAAGAAGGAGGACAGTCTATAATAATATAATCGAATTGCTCTTGTATTGGAGCAATTAGGTTTTTTAATATAAATTCTTTGCCATCTTTGTCCATTAATTCTGTCTCTATTGCTATTGAAGAAATATTTGATGGCACTAGATACAAATTTTTTACAGACGTATGCTGTATTAAAGATTTTAATGTCTTTTTGCCAATAAGGGCTTGGTATATAGAATCTGTTTTATATACACCCAAACCACTTGTAGCATTTGCTTGTGGATCCATATCAATAATTAACACTTTTTTTGAAAAGATGGCTAGTGCGGTGCCTAAATTTATAGCTGTCGTGGTCTTTCCAACTCCACCTTTTTGATTTGTGATACTAATTACCTTACCCATTGTTAACCAACTTTTTCTCTATAATATTTAGCATGTCTTTGCAAACATTTTTTTTACACAATACAAATGCTGCATTAGACATACCAATTAACTCATTAACTTTTATGTAGTATACAAAATTTTTTAAAGAATATCCATTAAAATCTTTATCTAAAATAATATTAGCACAATGGGATTTTTCAAAATATTGTGCATTAAAAAACTGGTGGTTATAAATAGCATATGGGTATGGAACTAATATAGATGGCAAACCGTAGCATGCAATTTCTGATAGAGTGCTTGCTCCCGCTCTTGATATGATAATATCAATATTTCTATAAAAGCTATCCATATCTGTAATAAAATCATAAACTTGTGCCTTGATATTGCAATTTCGATAAATCTCAATACCTTTTTGGTAGTCATCTAATCCCGTTTGATGTATAATTGAAATTTTTGATTTAAATTCATCGTCTATAATTTGAGCAAATTCAAATAATGCATTGTTAATGGTTTTTGCTCCACGGCTACCACCAACAACACCTATGCGTAAAACATTTTCAGAAAAATCTCTTTTTTGGGGAAAATGCTTTATTCTAAGGGGATTTCCGACACAATACACATTATTTTTAAAAAAATTTTTCGTTGACTCAAAATTCACAAAAACAATGTTGCTAAGCTTCGATAAAATTCTATTTGCAAGACCTGGTATGGAATTTTGTTCTACAATAATTCTTTTTCTAAAAGAAATAAATGAGCTTAGAATAACAGGAACACTTGTATATCCACCAAATCCTATAACAAAAACTGGCTTAAATTTCACTGTCAAAAATAAACATTGAAAACTTGAAGTTAGCATATAAAATATGCTCTTTAGCTTATCAAAAAAATTTTTGCCTGCAAATCCTTTTATTTTAAGCAATTTGTACTTGATACCCAAACCAATAACAAATTTTTTTTCAATACCAAATTCGCTCCCAATAAAAAAAGGTTCATAGTTATTATTTCTTAAATATTCAATAAAGCTTTCAGCAGCAAAATAATGACCGCCTGTGCCACCGCCTGTTACAAAAACTACATTTGATTTTGACATAAATATGTTACCGTATTGGAATTTTCAAACGCTTTCTCTATTCTAAATACCTTATCTGCTGCTTCTTGTATATCTTTTGCATGAGTTATACAAATTATCTGGTTTTTTAAAGAAATTTTCTTTAATTTTGAAACAATAGACATCAAAGTTTTACCACCTGTTCCTTCTTCAATCTCATCAAAAATAATTGTATTATTATTACTTACATATTCAAAAAGAGCTAAAATAAATCTCGATTTTTCGCCACCTGAAGCAATTTTTGACAACTCTTTTTTGGCCAAATCCTTATTGGCAGAAAACAATAACGTTATCTTATCTTGCCCTTTTTCTGAATAAGGCGTTTTTTCAAACACTATGTCCAAATCAGCCGATTCCATCATTAAATCAGCAATATTTTGCTTCACGCCATCAACCAATAATTTAGCTTGTTCTTTTCTGGCGCTGGTTAGCATATCAGCAGCATAAGATAATTTGTCTTTTAACGCATGCAATTTTTCCTTTTCTTTCAATAATTGCTCTTGCATATAGAGTTTATTTTCAATCAATCTTGATAAACGTTTTTTTTCCTCTAATATTTCATTTATAGTTTTGCCAAATTTCCTCTGAAGTGTCTCCAGTTCAAATAATCTTTTTTCTATGTTGTCTATAGAAACATCATCATCTGTTTGTTCGTTAAATAATGGCTTTATTAATAGCAACTCATCTAATATCTTATTTAGCGAGTTGCGAATTGTTAGTATTTTTTCGGATTCAATACTATAGGTTTTCTTAAAAAAACCTATAATTTCATCATAAACATTATTAGATTCTGCAAAAAACATGCTATTTAAGTTTTGTAAAACATCTTTTAATAGTAATTCTTGTTTGATTTGCTTTCTTTTGTTTATTAAAATGTCGTATTCATCTACTTGCGGGTTTGTTTTATCTATTAAATCAATTAAAATCTCAGGATGCTGTTTGTCAAGCATTTCAATTTTGGCTTCAAACTCTTGAACTGTTTTTTTCGTCTCATTAAAACTATCAAATGCTATTTTATAATCTTCAATGATATTTGGTTCAATAAATAAGTCCAAAACATCAAGAAATTTATCCTTATCAAATAATTCAAAGCGATAATCCTGAGAAACTATATGCACAATATTGTTTTTTATGTTTTGAGCCATCTTGCTACTTATAGGTTTATTATTAAGCATCAAGTTAGACTTGTTTTTCTTTAAAATTTTCATTATTGAGAAGTTACTATCAGAAAAGCTATATGCTGATAAATCTGATTCAAAATCTATGCTAATTATGCTTTCATCATCAAATTTTCCAATCATAGAAATATCATTTTTAGGTGAAAAAATCTCGTTAATTGCCTTCAAAACAAGAGATTTTCCTGCTCCAGACTCTCCTATAATTGCATTAAAGCAACTATTTAAATCAATCTCTAGATTTTTAATTGTCAAAAAATTTTTTATTTTAATACTTTTTATCATAATTTAGTACTGTGATTTTTCTTTCTTCCCAACCAAGTTTAACTCTCAATATATCAAAATAATTTTTATTCTTATCTGTTATGATCTTGATTTTACGTTTAGATTTGCTTAATGTAATTTTGTCACATTTGTTTAGTCTAAAACCCACTTGACCATCAAGTGTGAGAAACACCCTATCTATGTCTTCGTGAAGCTGCAAATGGATAGTAACATTATCTGGTAATACAATAGGCCTATTTGATAAGGTATGCGGAGCAATTGGCGTTATTATAAATGAATCAAGGGCTGGATAAACTATAGGACCCCCTGCTGCTAAACTATAGGCAGTTGAACCAGATGGGGTAGCAACTATTAAACCGTCTGCAAAAAAAGTTGATACAAACTGCTTTTTTGAATAATATTCAATATATGTATCAATCCCAATAATCTTTGCAAGTGCACCTTTGTTTATCACAACATCGTTAAATACGCTGTAATTTTGCTCTATATTTTGAGATTGAAAATTTACATTAATAATCATTCTTTCTTCAATCTCAAAATTGTTGTTATAGATTTTTTCAAAGTTATCAAACATGTTATCAAGGGCAATCTCTGTTAAAAAACCGATTTTTCCTAAATTAACACCTACTATTGGTATATCAAAGTCTGATTTTAAAACTATACGTGTTGCACTTAAAAATGTACCATCACCGCCTAATACAACTATCAAATCCAGTGGTTCTTCGAGGTTAGGTGTATTGCCGTTTGTACTTTGAACATCATATTCAAAACATACGTTAGAGCTTTTTTTTTGAAAAAAATCTCTCACTTCGCTAACTAATATATCTAGATTTTTTATATTTGATTTTTTTACTATACCAATTTTTTTAATCATTTAAATCTTTCAAATATGACACAAACAAATTGCTTGTATATTCATCAATATTTACAAAATCAACACGTTTTGGTAAATCGTGCGTTTTTAAAAAATCTATAGTACTATCGACAATTATTTTTACGCCACGCTCTTTTGGAAAACCAAATATACCTGTGGAAATAGCTGGTATAGCAATTGAATTAAGAAAGTAGAGTTTAGCTAACTCAAGCGCACTATACACAGCACTTTTTAATAAAGCATCTTCATTATTGTGTCCGCCATGCCACACTGGACCAACAGCATGTATAACGTATTTAGCTTTCAGTTTGCCTGCTTGCGTAATTACAGCTTTGCCTGTTTCCACATAACCAATTTTATCACTTTCTTGCTGAATGATAGAACCACCCTTTTTAACTATAGCTAAAGCAACACCACCGCCATGCTTTAAATAGTTGTTAGCTGGGTTTACTATAGCTTCTGCATCGCTTTCTGTTATATCTGATTGAATAACCCTAATTATTTTATCATTAAATGTTTTCTTTAAAAGTTCCATTGATGCACCCCTTTAAAAGAAATTATACAGTAATTTTATCCTATTTCAATTATTTTGTAAATTTAAATCACATATTGTTTTTAGGTAAAAGATTAATCACAACGATTTCTGAATGCGTAAAAATCCTCAATGGCGGACCCCAAGTGCCACAACCAGAACTTACCAGCAATTGGCGCTTGCCCATATTAAACAAACCATAATCTTTGCCACGATAAAACAGTTTAGTTATTAGCGTAAAAGGAAACATTTGGCCCGCATGCGTGTGTCCTGACAACATTAAACCACCATACAATGAATCTGATATCAATGGCCTGTGTTTTAGTAAAATAATGAAATTTTTGTGTGAACAAGAATATAGTATTTGGTTAAAATCAGTCTTATTTAATCTAGATGCTGCTTCATCATCTATTCCAACTATAGATACACCGTCAAGATTTACACAAGAATTCTTGAGAACAACAAAACCCACCTTATTTAGATGTTCGATACTAAAATTTACACCCCTATACACTTCATGATTTCCAATAATAGCAAACTTATATTTTGCATTAAGTTTAGACAAAGGCTCAATGTTTTTATCAATTCCATCCATTTGAGAGTCAATTATATCGCCACCAGCCAAGATTATTTGAGCTTTAGCACTATTAATCATGTTTACAACTTTTTCAACATAGTTTCTTTTATTAATCAAACCAGCATGTAAATCGCTAAAGAAAACTATACGATTACTAAAGCGTATTTTTTCTGAGTATATATTGATTTCTTTTATATGTATTGTTTGAGCATTTATATAACCATAAACCATTAAGCATATAGTTAAAAGCGTTGAAATTAAAATATTTATATATAAACTTAACTTTAGAATAATACCAAAAATTAACAAAATCACAGAAAATGTTACAAACAGTATTAAAAAACCCATCCATAAGAAGCTAATATACGATATGATGCTCGCTATAGCTGGCTTTACTATCTCTAGATATCGAGCGATAAAAAGCGAAAAATACATAAAGATTAAAAATATTGATAAAATGATTTTTAAATACAGGTTACTTATTATACCACTAAATATATAGAAAAAATATATATGGAATAAACTATAAATAGTTAAAAAGATAATAAAGAAATAACTCAACTTACAAACGCACTATTAAATTGTGTGCTGAAAGATATTTTTTTGCTTCTATAACCGAAATCTCACCATAATGAAAAATTGAAGCAGCAAGCGCAGCATCAGCTCCAATTTCCAAAACTTCTCTCATATGTTCAACACTACCTGCACCCCCAGATGCAATAACTGGAATGTTTACACTTTGACACACTTGATAAGTCAACTCCAAATCATACCCATCTTTTGTACCATCCTTGTCCATGCTGGTAAGCAATATTTCTCCTGCACCCCTATCTTCTACTTCTTTTGCCCATTGCAAAACTTTTTTGCCAGTTGGTTTTCTGCCGCCTTCTATAAAAACTTCAAAATCATCATCTACTTTTTTAGCATCGATTGCTACAACTATGCATTGACTGCCAAATATTTTCACCGCTTCATCTACAAAATGTGGGTTTTTCACGGCACTCGTATTTATTGATACTTTATCGGCACCCGCTTTTAAAAGATTTCTAATATCATCGATGCTTCTTATGCCACCTCCAACAGTCAATGGCATAAAGACATTTTCAGCACATCGTTTAACAACATCTATCATAATGGAACGTTTCTCAAAACTTGCAGTAATATCTAAAAAAACTAGCTCATCAGCTAGGGCTTTGTCATAAATTATTGCCTGTTCAACAGGATCGCCTGCATCTTTTAAATTTACAAAGTTTATGCCCTTTACAACTCTACCTTCTTTTACATCCAAGCAAGGAATAATACGTTTTGCAAGCATGTTATTCTCCAAGTTCCAAGTAACTTCCTACATTGTTATAAAATACCTTTGAGCCAAATTCACACGAAAGCCTACACGTCATTTTAATACCAGTACAATGAGATGGTCCAATAAGCTCAATCTGAGGCATTTTTTTTAATGCTTCAATAGTTTTTTCTTTTTGGTTTGGGCTTGCTGGTCCCAAATGCGTTCCGCCAATAAAACCTATAACTTTTTTACCAAATACGCTCTCACAATGGTTGATTATATTAATTATACCCCTGTGAGCACATCCAAAGACAATAAATAACCCTCTTTTCAAATTTAAAACCAAACTCAAATCATCTGGTACATCATCTTTTATATATTTGCCGTCTTTTTCATAAACAAAATCCTTGTCTACTTCCTCAAACTCCGTTTTAAGCTCAACATAGCCAGTTGTGAATATATCGCTTGTAACCTCTATGGGTCCTTCATGAAAATTGAAATTTGCATTTAAATTTTTAAAAAATTCCTCTGTTTCAATCCCAATATATCTAAAATTATTATCCTTCTTAGAATAGCGTTTTCTAAAAATTTCTGGGTGTGAAAAAATAGGGGCATTTACTTGTTCTAATACATATTTTAACCCACCTACATGGTCGTAATGGCCATGACTCAATACGATGAAATTAATCTTTTTTAAATCCACGCCCAAGTAAAGAGCATTGTCTATAATAGCATTAGTTTGACCTGTATCAAAAAGCACGTACTGACCCTTGTTTTCTATAAGAACGCTCAAACCATGCTCAGCTCTTAATTTCCCTCCTGTTGATGTGTTTTCAACTATAGTCAATACTTTCATATACTGCCCCCTTTGATAAGGCTTAAATCAAGCGTTTTCTCATAAATAGCCTTTCCCACAATAACCGCTACAAAATTGCGCACCCCTGCTTTTTTGAGTCTTATAATATCATTAATACTTTTAACGCCGCCTGAGGCCGTAATATTTAACTCACTTTTAGAAGCTATATATTCGTAAAATTTTTCATCAATACCAGCAAGTGTACCGTCTTTTGATATGTCTGTGACTATAGCCTCGGCAATACCAAACGATTTCATTTGACTCAAAAAACTTATAATATCAACATGTGCGGATTCTACCCAACCAGAAATTTGGACTATATTATCCTTTACATCAACACCTATTACGATATTGTCCTGGTATGAGCTAACAATTTTCTCAAATTGGGCTTTATCTTTAAATGGCAAACTCCCAATAACTAACCTTTTAACACCTATATCTAACATTAACGTAGCAATTTCATAATTTCTAATACCACCGCCAACTTCGCATTCAAGCGTTGTATGCCTTGCAATCTCTTTTATTGTATCGATATTACTTCCTTTGCCAAAAGCAGCATCTAAGTCTACAATATGCAACCTTTTAAAGCCTAAATCTTCAAATTCCTTTGCTTTTTTAAGAGGCTCAAATGGATAGTAGGTGGCTTCTTTAATATCGCCTTTGTATAGCCTTACAATTTTGCCGCCCATTAAATCAATAGCTGGAACAACTAACATTTTTTCTCACACAACTTGCAAAAATTTTCATAAATCTTTAGGCCCAATGTTTGGCTTTTTTCTGGATGAAATTGAACGCCAAAAACATTTTCTTTATTAGCAGCGCTTGTAAACGTGCAAATATATTGTGTTTTTGACACTGCGCAATCATCAGAATCAGTATAGTATGAATGAACAAAATAAAAATACGAATTTGATTCAATGGTATTGAATATATCGCAATTTTTTACAAACTCAACTGTATTCCAACCCATATGCGGAACTTTGAAGCCTTTTTGTGGTATAAACTTCACTACATCACCTTTAAAAATACCCAAACCTTTGTGTTTGCCAAACTCATAGCCATACTCATACAATAATTGAAAACCTACACAAATACCTAAAAATGGTTTTGAGCTATCTATTGCCGAATATATACTATCAATTAAATCATATTTTTTAAGTTTATCTAGACAATCGCCAAACGCTCCAACTCCAGGCAAAATGACGCCATTGGATTTTTTTATTATTTGGCTATCTTTTGTTAAAACTGCGCTAAACCCAACTTTCTCTATAGCCTTTATAACGCTTCTAACATTGCCTGCATCATAGTCTATTACCGCAATCATAATAATTCCTCTAAATTTACTAGTTTTACGCCATTAAAATCTTCACCCAAAAAAAGCTTACCTATCTTTGAAAATGTATGGGGAGAATCCGTTGCGTAAAATTCTAACTTCCCAGAGCCTTTTAGCAAATCATTATCAATTGTATTAATAAGTGATGAACCCGAATCTATAATTTCAATATTTGGCAATATTGATCTTATAACCTCTTTTATCAATGGATAATGCGTGCAACCCAAAACTAACGCTTCAGCATTTAAATCTTTCAGATACCTCTTGGCTACCATATACGTTATTTCATCATTAATCATACCTTCTTCTATTAACGGCACAAAGAGAGGGCATGCCTTTTGAATCACTTGTGCATGCGGGTTAAAGCGTTTTATGTTTTTTTCATAAGCATTGCTTTCAATGGTTGCGCGCGTACCTATTACTGCAATCTTTTTATACTTAGCAGCAATTTTAGATGTAGATTCAACAACACCAAAAATAGGCACATTAAACTTTAAACGCAAATCATCAATGGCTAAACTGGATGCAGTATTGCATGCAACTATGATAAAATCAACATTTTTTTTCAGCAAAAATCGTGTATTTTCTATGGAGTACTTTATTATAGTCTGCTTAGATTTATTGCCATAAGGCACTCTAGCAGTATCACCCAAATAAATAATATCACTGTTAAACTTTTCTATTAATGGCTTTATAACTGTTAATCCACCAACACCAGAATCAAAAACACCTATCATATTACACCATTTATTAATTTAGCCAAAAAGAAATTGCCATCTGTTAAAAAATGATTTATACAAGCAAAGTCTTGCGATATCGATAACACCTTTTCATCTTTTAAACTCATGAAATGTTTGATAATAACTCGATTAACGCCGCCATGAGCTACAATTAAAATATTCTCAGTCAAATCCAACTCTTCTAAGAAACTTTTCGCCCTAACATAGACATCAAAAAAACTCTCACCGTTTTTTATTCTAAAATTAAATGGATCTTTTAAAAAGTTAGACGCTTCAGTTGGATATTGTTTTGAGATTTGTTCCCAACTAAGAGACTCAAAAATACCAAATTTTCTTTCTTTTAATCTATGATCAACTATCAGTTCAGCTTTTGTAGCCTCTTTAATTATTTCTGCTGTTTTATAGCATCTTTTTAGCGGGCTTGAATATATCTTTTTAATGTCTTTGTTTTTAAAAAACTCGCTCAACATTGCTGCTTGTTTTAGTCCGTACTTGGACAAATCCACATCTACAGAGCCATTAAATACCTTTAAAGAAGCATTTTCAACTTCTGGGTGCCTTATTAAATAAATACTCACTGCCTCTTTTTTAAAAAATTCAAGTTTTTCCACAACAATTATTTTACTGTAAAAATTTATATTTGCAAATTATAATTTCTTTGCAATGCTAAGCGTAGCACCAATCAACATAGCATTAACTACAAGACTAGAGCCACCATAACTAACTAAAGGCAATACTGTACCTTTTGTAGGAATTAGGTGGAAAACGCTGGACAAATTTATCAATATTTGAACAGAAAAGACAAAAGCAACACCTAGTATAAATGCTTTTTCAAAATAGTTATCCACTTTGTTTGCTATAGAAAATATTGAATATACAAACATAAAAAGTAACAAAATTACAAGCGATACGCCTAAGAACCCTAAATCTTCTCCAATTGAAGCGATAATAAAGTCATTGTATGCATCGGGCAAAAACAGACTTTTAAAGCTTCCACTACCAATACCTCTACCAAAAAAACCGCCTCCAGCAAGGGCAACGAAACCTTGATGAACCTGGTAAGGCAAGCTGTGATTTCCAACAAAACTCAATACTCTTTGCAAACGCTCTGGGTGCGCCAAAAACGTAAATGAAAAAAGTATGGTACCCAATATTAAGATTATGATAATATATTTCATTCTTAGACCAAAAGCGTATAGGACCAAAAAAACTACAGTGCCAAAAAGAAATGCCCCTCCAATATCTGGTTGAGAAATAATAAGCAAAGCAACAAAGGAAAAAAGTAAAAAAAATGGTAAAATAACATCCAATTTATTTAAATGTTCATATTTTCTATCTATAAAATCGGCTAAATACAAAAGAAACGCAAAACGGGCAAATTCAGTTGGTTCAAATGAAAAAAGGCCAAAATTTATCCATCTTTGCGCGCCTCTGATATTTTCGCCAAAACCTAAGTGAAGCATTATTAAAAAAACAATGGCTAAACTTATCAAAAATGGTATAGTTTGTCTTAGTTTTTCAATGTTTAACCTATAGAAAAAATAAGCAACAAAAATAGATACAACAATATATATTAAATCTCTTTTTAACAAAAAATTTGGGTTATTGAAGTGCTGGAAAAAAAAATAATTAGATGCACTCCAAACTTCCACTAAACCTATAAAAACCAGCAATATCGCGCAAAAAATTATAACTACAGGCTCAAAGGCGCGGTGCTTTGTCATATTCTTCTTTAAAGGCTAAGCATTCTTTTTTAAATGCTTCCCCCCTTTCTTCAAAATTTTTAAACTGATCGTAGCTTGATCCACCTGGGCTAAATAATACTATACCACCAGGCTTTGCTATATGAAATGCAGCAATAACGGCGCCTTTTACATTATTGGCGGGCAAAGGAATAGGTTTTAGTTTGTTTAATTCAGATAAAATTTTTCCCTTATCTTCACCAAACACCACAACACCTGACAATTGCTTTAGTAAATCCAACAAATTAGAGTATGATTCACCTTTGTGTTTACCGCCAAGTATAACAACAATATCTTGCTTATTTTCAAATGATTCTATTGCTTTTCTAACTGAATCTAAATTAGTACTTTTTGAATCATTGTAAAACTTTACACCCTCAATTTCACACACGTATTCTAACCTATGGGGCAATGTCTCTTGGTTCATAGCAACCTCCAAAATGGTATTTTTATCTACACCACATATTAAGCTAACAAGGCTTGATGCAGCAATATTTTGCATATTGTGCATACCTATTAATTTTGTATTTTTGATTTCAAAACTATCTTTAAAATTTATAATTACGCTATTTTTTGTAACTATAGCGTGAGCTTTGTCTTTTGTAGCTGAAAAACCAATTATATTGTTTGCATCGATTGTATAGTCTTCATCTAAATTACGCACTAAAAAATCATTGTTTGAGAGGTTTTTTGCTATGTTTAATTTAGCCTTTTTATATTCTTCAAAATCCCCATGCCAACTGATGTGATCTTGTGTAATATTTAAAATCACGGCTATAAAAGGCTTAAATGTATCTATAAATTCCAATTGAAAACTGCTTGTCTCCACTATTAAATAATCAACCAAATTGGATACTTTTGCAGCTTTTGTTAAAGGCAAACCATAATTGCCACACATAATCACTCTCTTGCCTGCTTTTTTAAGCATTTTGTAAATAAGCTTTACAGTGGTTGATTTTCCATTTGTGCCTGTTACAGCAATGACTTTGCTTTTTACAAGTCTAAACCCAAATTCAAGTTCGCTTATTATAGGTATATTTTTTTCTTGAGCATACTTTATAAATGGATTATGCTTGGGAACACCTGGTGATGTCACAATAAGATCAAAATGCATATCAAAAAAGCATTGAGCTTTATCTTCACCGAAAAAATTTGGATTATCGGGCAATTTGCCATTATCAAATACAAATATTTCATCTTGATTTTTTTCTAAAAGTGCTTCATACACACTTTTTCCACTTTTGCCAAAACCTAGTATTGCAATTTTCATACTCTACCTCAACTTTAACGCTGTTAGCGCCACCAAAGATAACAAAATTGATATTATCCAAAACCTTATAATCACTTTTGACTCTGGCCAATTTTTTAGTTCAAAGTGATGGTGAATTGGAGCCATTTTAAAAATGCGCTCACCTGTTGTTTTAAAACTCGCCACTTGCAATATAACAGAAATAGTCTCAATAACAAAAATACCACCAGCAATAACAAGCACTACTTCTTCTTTTATTATGATGGCAATAACACCAAAGATTGCACCAAGCGCAAGTGAGCCTGTATCTCCCATAAAAACCTCAGCCGGATAACAATTGTACCATAAAAATGCCAAACATGAACCAAACAATGCAGAAAGTATAACAGTTATTTCGCCGCTTCCAAACACATAAGGCAACCTCAAATAGCTAGCTAAAACTAAATTTCCAGAAACATAGGCAAATATAGCTAACGTAAATATAACGGTTAGCGATGGTCCAGTAGCTAACCCATCTAGTCCATCAGTTAGATTAACTGCATTTGAAGCGCCAACCACCACAAAGATACTAAATAGTATGTAAAAAAAACCCATATTAAAAACCAAGTTTTTAAAAAATGGCATATAAAAACACCCAGGACAGTCTGAGTACCTACTATATACCACATATATCAAAATAGATACAATGCTTGCGAAAAAAATCTGAAGGTAAAATTTTGTTTTAGCTTTTAGACCATTTCCTTTGCCTCTTTTGATTTTTAAAAAATCATCCAAAAAACCTATAAAAGCAAAGGATATTGCGGCAAACAAGATAATCCATACCCAATTTATATCTAAGCGTGCCCATAATAACACACTAATTACAAATCCAAACCAAATAATTACACCTCCTATTGTAGGTGTACCGGCTTTTTGTAAGTGTCGTTTAGGACCGTCTTCCCTTATAGTTTGACCTATTTGTTGTTTTTTTAAAAATGGTATAAAGTAATGCGAAAATATCATGGACAGTAAAAATCCCGTTGCCGCTGCCGCCATTGCCCTAAATGTTATATAGTAAAATACATTAAAAAAATGGGCATAAGCTATTAATTGTTTATAGAATAAATAATAAAACACTTTAAGCCTCTTTCACATTATTGAATATTTCTTCCATTTTAAGCCCTCTTGAGCCTTTAATCAAAATCCAGTCATAATTGCAGTAAATAGATTTTAACGTTTGAGATAATGCTTTCTTGTCTTCAAAAAAAGGCGCTTTTTCTTTTGAAAAAGCAATATATTTTGCAAATTGTCCGTATGTAATTAAATCTATTTCAAAATTAGCTATATATTGTCCAATTTGTTTGTGAATGTTCTCTGAGTGTTCTCCAAGTTCCAATATATCTCCAAGTATCGCAAGTTTTTTGCCTTGTTTTGCATTTAATTCATCTATGGCAAACTTAACTGATTCAAAACTAGCATTGTAACAATCTAAAATAAAATTTGTATTGTTGAGCTTTTCAACTTGCATTCTATAGTGTGGTAAAATTGTACTATCTATAGCCTTTTGAAAATAATGTTGATCAAGCATCTTTTGATAGCCAAAAAATGATACTGCAGCTAAAACATTTGAAACATTGAGCCAAAAAGGAACGCGAAGTTTAAATAGCTCTCCAAAAGCTCTAACACTAATAACATATGAGTCATTGCTTTTGTTGTAATCCAATATACAAACATCAGCACTTGTGTCATTTTTTGAATAACTTACGCCTACGTTTTCAAAATAACCTCTAAGCAGAGGGTTATCTTTATTGTATATTATATTGTTTTTGTTTTCTAAAAACCTTACAATTGATACTTTTTCTTCAAAAATAGACTCAATCGAGCCAAAATTACCCAAATGCGATGTGCCAATTTCTGTAAAAATAACAAAATCTGGATTTAAGAAACGACCAATTTCAGATATTTCTCCACTATGATTTGTGCCTACTTCGACTACACCAAACTGTGTTTGACTCGATGCTCTAAGTAGTGTTTTGCAAACACCAATCCAATTGTTTTCATTAGCTTGTGTAAAAAAAATACCTGTATTGATAGTGTTAAAGTATGACTTTAACAATTCTTTAGTGCTTGTTTTGCCAACAGAGCCTATAATTGAAACTACTTTCGCATTGTTTTTTGATTTATTGTAGCTTGCAAGCTTCTTTAGAGCATCTTTGGAATCTTCAACCTTTAAGTGTGGTTTATCAGTGTCTTTTTCGCATATGCAAACCGCACACTGCTTTTTAAATGCTTCATCTATAAAATCGTGGCCATCTCTAAACTGTCCTTTAAATGCCAAAAATACATCGTCTTTTTCAATTGTTCGTGAATCTATAGATATATTTTTAAAAGTATCTTTATCTGGTTTTAGTACTTGTTTTGGTTGCAAAAGTTCAATCAATTCATGTAGATTCCACATTCCAATAATCCTTTATAACCTCTCTGTCATCAAAATGATATATTTGATCGCCTATTATTTGATAATCTTCATGTCCTTTTCCTAAAATTGCAACAACATCACCATAACTAGCCATACCCAACGCATTTATAATAGCTAATTTCCTATCTTTTTCAATCAAAATTTTTTTACTTTTATCAATGCCTTTTAAAATGTCTGATATTATCAAATCTGGATTTTCTGTTCGTGGGTTATCATTAGTAATAATGATTATATCTGCCAAATCACTAGCCACTTTTCCCATCTTGGGTCTTTTGGTTTTGTCTCTATCTCCACCAGCGCCAAACACCACAATCAACCTTGATTTTGTAATCTGTCTTAATGTTTCTAATACATTCCTCATTGCATCGTCTGTGTGGGCATAATCTACTACTGCGCATACGCCATCTTTTATAAATTTTTCTAGTCTTCCCGGAACATTTTTGAATGTTGAAAGCGCTTCCAATACAGCTAGCTTGGGTTTGCCAAAATAAACACTGCAGGCTATTGCAGCCATAATATTGTATATGTTGTATTTACCCAATAAGTGAGATTGAACTTCATAAATATCGCCAAACACATTAAGCTTAACATGCAATCCGTTGATATCAAACGCATAATAAACGGGATATATATCTGCATTTGGACTAAAGCCATATGTAATGGTATATCCCTTTTTGACTAAGCTTTTGCCTAAATCGTCATCTATATTTGTTACTCTATAATCGTTTTCTTTGAAAAAAGAAGCTTTCGCTTTAGCGTAGTCTTCCATATTTTTGTAAAAATCTAAATGATCTTGACTTAGATTTGTAAAAACTTTCAGTTTAAAATCTATCCCAGATATGCGTTCAAATGTAATAGCATGAGAAGATACTTCCATAAATACGTAGTTGACAAAAGGTTTCATTTTCACAAAAATCTCGTTTAAATCTATTGATTCTGGTGTTGTATTGGCAAGTTTTTCCCTTACGTTTTTAAAAAAATATCCCGTTGTTCCAATCACTCCGCTTTTTTCAAAGATTGCATTCAACAGATACGTTGTTGTAGTCTTGCCATTTGTGCCAGTAACGCCTACTATACTAAGAGATTTTGATGGCTCTTTATAAAAATAATTTGCAATTATACCCATACATCTGTGAATATTTTTAACTTCTATGCAATTTGAAAATTGGTTGCATTGTTCTGTAATTACAGCAATAGCTTTTCTTGAAAAAGCTTCATTAATAAATAAGTTTCCATCGGTTTTTAGACCTTTAATGGAAAAAAATACATAACCTTCTTGGAGTCTTCTTGAATCATAGGCAAGGCCTTTAATCTCTTTGTTTTTTAAATTCATGGGCACGCTACAATTACACAGTCTTTCAATTTCACCTAATAACATTATCACTCCCTTCAATCTTGTAATAAGCAGCAAGCATTGATACCAATTTTGCAACAACTGGTGCTGCAACCTCTCCACCATAGTTTACACCTTTTGGGTCAAAAACTGTAACCAAAATTACAAACTGGGGGTTATTTATAGGAAATATGCCTACAAAACTCCCTGTATAATCATTTAAGCTATAGCCACCTTTATGAGAGGCAACTTGAGCTGTTCCCGTTTTGCCTCCTACTGCGTAATATTTTACTTTGGCATTTACACCTGTGCCTTCTTCAACAACTAACTTTAATATTTGCCGTACTTTCTCCACAGTTTGCTCTTGAAGAATGCGTTTTTTTTCTTCTTTGTGTTTGTAGATAACTTTACCATCTTTGCTAATATAATCCACAATATAAGGGTTAACTAAATATCCGCCATTTGCTATTGCAAGATAAGCCCTTACAATTTGAATTGCGCTTACGCCAATTCCTTGACCAAATGCCATAGTAGCCAAATCAAACGGTTTTAAATCCACAAAGTCTTTAACAAGTCCAGTTGTTTCTCCAGATAAATCAATCCCTGTTTTTTTCCCAAAGCCAAAAGCCCATAAGTATTTATAAAAAATCTCCTTTCCCAATTTAAGTGCAATTTTAGCAGAACATATATTACTTGAGTATGCAAAGACTTTATCAAATTGCAAATCTCCATTTGGTTCAACATCTGAAATTGTATGACCAGAAAATTTCCACTTGCCATTTTCGCAAAATAACGTTTCATTTCCACTATAGATATGCGAATCCAAAGCGCTTGACATTGTGACGATTTTAAAAATACTACCAGGCTCAAACAAATAATTTATAGGGTTATTTCTAATGTAGCTATAATCGTAATCGTAAAATTTATTATTGTCATAACTTGGCACACTATCAAGCGCCACAATTGCACCATCTGGTTTTGCAATTATACCAATAACCATCTTTGCCTTTCTTTCTTCAAGCGTTTGTTTTAATAAAAAATGGAGGTAATTTTGAATGTCTTCGTTTACAGTTAAATGTAAACTATCACCATTTATAGGTTTTTTAAAATATTCGAAATTTCCATAAGGACTAAGGCGTATGTTTTGTTTTGTGTTTTGGGGCTCAAGGTAAAGGTTATATTCTCTTTCTATACCTTCAAGTCCTTGCTTATTTTTTCCGCAAAATCCCAAAATTTGAGATATATTATTTGAATAAGGATAAAATCTTGCATAATCTCTCATTAACCCAAAACCTTTAGGAAGATTATTTTTTACCCAATTAACATCTTTCGGGTCAATTACGCCGAGGTTTACATATCTTATATCTTTATGTTGTTCAATAATATTTTTGATATTTACTCTAAAATGCGAATCTACGTACTCTAAAAATTTTCTATCATCTGATTTATTATTGTATTCTAAATAAAACTTTGGGTCTACAAATAACTGAAATGTCTCTACATCTAATGCCAATGTTTTATTTGCGCAATCATAAATATTGCCTCTTTTTCCTTGAAGATTTACAATTGGCTCTACAGACTGTACATATTCTTGCTTAAAATTTTTACTACCAGCAATTTGAACCAAAAACGCTTTAAAAAAAACCAATAAGAAACCAACTATAATGAAAAAAAATAAAACTTTAAACCTGGTTTTATTCACTGTAAAACTTTATTTGATCAGTATTAATAGGCTTTAAACCTAGTTTACTTGCTTCTTGTAGTTCTTTATCTACATTTTGTAGACTATCTAATTTATTTAGTAATGCGGTTTTTTCAATTTGCAAATTTTTTAATATTTTTTCTTGATTGTTTATATTGTAATTTAATATTGAAACTTGAAGCGCTACAACAACATTTAGTATAATAAAAAAAAGAAAAATTAAACTTAAAACAAGCAATTTTCTATTAAATAAAATAGGTGCAAAAGTAATTGACTCTTGTGAGTTTTCAAAAGTTCTAATACTCGCTGTTGAATAGTTTGAATAATCAATCATAAACTACCTCCAATTTTTTCTATGCTTCTTAACTTTGCACTTCTAGCTCTGGGATTTGTTTCAATCTCTTCTTGAGATGGTACAATAGGTTTTTTATTTAGAATAGATACAATGTTTTGCTGATAATAGCTTTTAAAAGTTTCTTTAACAACTTTATCTTCAAGTGAATGAAAACTTATTACTACAAGCCTTCCGCCAACATTCAAAAGCTTTATTGCATTCATTAAACCTTCTTTTAGATTATCAATCTCTGAGTTTACAACTATTCTCAATGCTTGAAATGTTTTTGTAGCAGGATGTATCTTTTTATAAAAATAGGCTGGCACGGCTTCTTTTACAATTGAAGCTAACTTAAGCGTAGTCTCAATGGGCGATATCTTCCTTTTTTCATCTATTTTTAATGCAATCCTTTTTGCAAAACGCTCTTGTCCAAAATGGCGGATAATGTTTTCTATCTCAAATCTACTCCATTTGTTTACAATTACTTTTGCATTTAATGGATTATTTTGATCCATTCTCATGTCTAGTGGGCCATCTTTTAGGAAACTAAACCCTCTACTTGGGTCTTCTAATTGAAACGATGATACACCAATATCCATAATTATACCATCAAACGCGCTAAAACCCATATCTACAAGCGTACTATAGCATTTAGAAAAATTTGCTTTTATAATTTTAAGCCTCTCTTGATAAGTTTCTTTTAACTTTTGGGCTTTTTCTATTGCAAACGCGTCTTGGTCAATAGCTACAACAATACCATCTGGGCTGCTTATCCTTAGAATTTGTTCACTGTGGCCACCACCGCCAAACGTTAAGTCTAAATAAATGCCACCAGATTTTGGTTGTAAAATCTCCATCGATTCATTTAGTAAAACACTCTTGTGAATCATAGTTTTATACCTAAATTCTCAATCTCTTGAGCAAGGTTGTCTTCTTCTTGCATCAAAATTTCCATTTCATTTTGCCAATTCTGCGACGACCACAGTTCAATATGGTCAAGGTTGCCCAATATAACAATATTCTTATCAATGTTAGCCAACTGTCTTAGCAATTGAGGTATTGTTATCCTACCTTGCGCGTCTACATTGACATCTATGGCACTTGAAAAGAACATTCTTTTGAACCTACGAGCTGATTTATTTGTAAGTGGCAAGCTTAATGCTTTTGACTCAAGCTCTTCCCAAATATTTTTTGGATAAGCATAAATTGACTGGTCAAAAAATGTCATAACGAGCACATTAACACCGCTTTCCTTTAATGATTCTAAAAACTTAGCGGGTATTTTTACCCTACCCTTATCATCCAAAATAGATTCAAAACGTCCTCTTAGCATTCCACTTTATTCCACTTTATTCCACTTTACATATATTTTATCGGATTGTCAACAAAAAAATAAAAAAACTATTGTATTTTTTTTAATATAACCAAACTCTATGGAAGGCTTAATTATAAACAAAAGTTGTTGACTATAAATGAAATTTTTGTTATTCTAATTAGTCATGATAAAAAACAATTCAACAAAAGCTATTAGCTTGTCTATTTTTGTTTCAATTATAATAAACGCGCTGATTTTTTTATTATGCATAAAATTCTTAAGTGCAGTTTATCATAGTAAAAAATCAATCGCAGTTGTTGTGCTTAACAGTGATATTTTAAACAAACCAACAAAGCACATTACACAAACAAGCTTTAAAGAAATAAAACATAAAATTACTTTACCAAACAACATCACTCAGATTAAACAACATACTGCGAAAGTAATCAACACAAAAACACAACAAAACACTATCCAAAACACAAATGTAAATCCTAATCAAACAGTTGACAACTTAGGCAATAAATTTGAAACAAATAAAGCTTCAAGTGAAAAACTAGCAAATAAAGATTCGCCTAAATTAGAACAAAGCAATCACATAGTACAAAATAAAAACTCAATTCAAAATATTTCATCTCAGGATTATGCTTTTTTAAGGAAATTAATAGAACAACATTTAAAGTACCCATATATTGCTAGAATAAACGCTTATGAGGGTACAGTGGTGATATCATTTATGATAGAAGATAACGTTTTTAAAGATATTTTTGTTGTCAAAAGCTCAGGCCATTCTGTATTGGATAAAAGTGCGATTGAAGCAGTAAAAAATATTGAACCCCTTGTAAAAATCAATAGAAATGTTAAAATAGTAATTCCTATAACTTTTAAAATCAGTGATTCTTAGAAGGAGAAAAAAATGGATACAGTTGAGTTTTTAAAAGAAAATGACAAGGTTAGTAAATGGCTAAATATTGAAGTAGTAGAAGCAAAAGAAGGTTATGTGTGCACGAAAATGGTTGTTAGAAAAGACATGCTTAATGCTGCAAATATCTGTCATGGGGGTGTAATTTTTTCCTTAGCTGATTATACATTTGCACTTGCATCAAATATTTATGGCAATATAGCGCTTGCAATTTCTGCCAATATAAACTTTGCAAACCCAGCTTTTGAAGGTGATACGCTAATCGCATACGCAAATGAGCTTAATAGAACCAAAAAAATTGGTTTATACTCAATTCAAATTAAAAGAAAATCAGATGACGCGCTTATTGCTTTGTTTTCAGGCGAAGTTTTTATCAAATCAGATAAAATATTAAAACATCAAATTAATTGAATTTTGATATAAATTGTTTAAAATCAATCATTGGAGAGGTGGCCGAGTGGTTTAAGGCGGCTGACTCGAAATCAGTTGAAGGCAGTTTTTGCCTTCCGCAGGTTCAAATCCTGTCCTCTCCGCCATTTTGCCATTTAGCATTTAAATAAAACATTAAGTGTTTCTTTGGCTAAAACCAATTATTTTAGTGTCACAAAACTTGCATACTATTAATCTAAAAATTGATTTATTTTGTGTGAAAAATCATCAAAGTTATCAAACCAATATCTTCTTTGTGGTTTTAAAACACCAGCAATCCTACCTTTAGAGGGTTTAAGTAACAATTTTACATTTATAATAAAACCATTGCATTGAAAATACTTACTTTGATTCTTGTCATTTTTTTCAATTTCAAATATACTTTTTTTATAAGAGCTACTTTATCGCCCAAAAAATCATAAAATTGAGAAGTTATATTAAAATCTTCATGGCTGATAGGATATTTTTACGGATTATTTTCATCTGCAAAAATCTTCTCGGCAGTTTTATAAACTGGTATTAAAAGAGTATGTTTTTACGCTACAGGATTCACAATAAATGTTTCGCCCAAATTTTTATCCTGCTTTTATGCCTTAAGTGTTGCAATTATTTCATTGAGGTTTTCGGCGTTAGTGCCAAAAATAAACAAATTCTCAATCAGTAAAATCAAATTTTTTACCTTCTCAAATAATTGCTTTTTTACAACCTTAGCATTAAGTAAATTCTGAAGCCTTTTTCTTTGGTATTTTTGCGGCTCAATTCGAACGCCTCTTCATATTGACTATAAAACAAATTTTTTAGCGTCGCTTTCAACATTGATATTCACAAACAAAAGTAGAATTGGTCGTTTAGAATCCCAGCCCTAATAAAAAGGGCGAGAACACATTAAAATGTTTATGTCTGATTCATAAAAGTTAATTTTTTTAAAGTAACTTTCGTTTTCAAAACTTTCATTTATCTCATACCCATCAAGTTTATTATTAAGTCAGCTAGAAATATCACCTATTTTAATTAAAGCAATTAGTTTAGACAAATACCCATTCTTATCCAAAAAATAAATGAAAAGAAAAGAAACAATCCTTTTATTTCCATCAACAAAAGGATAATATTTGATAATAAAATATAAAATATGCGCTGCTTTTTCTTTTAAACTTGGATAGAGTTCCTTTCTATCAAAAGTTTAATAGATGCTTTTTAAAATGCTTTACAATTTTTAGCTACTATCAACACCAAATAATTCGCTTGCTTCTTTTTTCTTTATAAGTTCTTGTTTTACACTTTTGATAACTTCTTTTATATCCTCAATTCGCGCAATAAACTTTGCTTTGCTTTTATTTTTCAAACTAAGTTGTTCATTGTCATATTGCTCCAGTAAAGTTAGAGCTTTAGTATAACTCAAAAATAAACTTAAAATCTTCTGCTCTTATCCAACAAAAGATTCGTGCTTTGATTTTTCTTGAAGAAGAACAATGGTTTCCTGCATGTCCTTGAGATTGTTTTTGGCCTGTAAAAGGCGTTTTTTTCTTATAGTATAACCTTTGATAAGATAATCTTTAAGAGTTCTAGTTGCCCAAATGCGAAATTGCGTTACCTGTTTATAGTTGATAAGATAACCAACTCAAGATAATTGCATCAAGATTGTAAAATTGCGTTTAATATACCTTTTGTCAGCGGCAGTATGTTCCAAAATGGAACTAACTGAATTTTTATCTAATTCGTCTGACTTAAAAATATTATTGAGATGTTTGGTTATACCTGGCCTTTGAGTATCAAAAAGCGCAGCGATCTGATTTTGTCTTTTTTTGTTCAAATATCGATTTGTTTAGCGTGTTTTCACTTAATTCCTACAAATACTACAAGTATTAACTTTAGTTAGTTATTGTAGCCCTATTCTTGTAGTTAATGCTATGTTTATTGGTACTACGCTTAGTATTGCAAAGAGCTTATGTTGTGACAAAATCAGATGCACAATCAAAAAAATCAACATTTTAATTTTGTTCAAGAGTTGCATATTAGATACATTAAAAAAAATAAAATTTACTAATTACGCAATAATATTCATCAGGCTTGAATTACCAGCTTGATTTTCTTGATTGCTATAGCCACTTTCCATATTTTGCATATATTGTG
>JABEBW010003663.1_pt1 | contig 26846 bp, 28 predicted proteins | sample 7245961 | NCBI WGS metagenome assembly JABEBW01 (sample SAMN14506364, study PRJNA622280) | hot springs metagenome | biome: hot spring [ENVO:00000051]|acidic hot spring [ENVO:00002120]; feature: spring [ENVO:00000027]|sediment [ENVO:00002007]; material: sediment environment [ENVO:01001048]...
TTTACCCTTTAATTGTTGAGCTTGGAGTAAGATTAAAACTCTTACAGCCTTTTCATTATCTATTATTTCACCATGGTTGTCAACCAAAAAAACTTTTTCGCACCCAGAATCCAACATAATTCCCAGATTTGCATTTGTGCTTTTTGTAATAACAGACAACGTATTTTGTGCTTGCTCAAACTCTTCTTTTGTTCTTGTTGTTTTGCTTGGTTCTATAAATGCATTTAGACTAATGACTTCAATGCCGATTTTACCTAGTATATTGGGTAAAATTTTAGAAGCACTACCAAACGAATAGTCTATAACAACACGTAGATTTTTTTGTTTTATGCTATCAATATTGAGCGTATTTAAAATAGAGCTATTATAACTTTCTATTACATGGTATGGGAAATTTAAATTACCCACTTTGTTTATTGGGGATTTTCTAAAGTCTTCCCTAAAAAATAATCTTTCTATAGTTTTTTCATTTGAACTTGGAATATCCATACCATTATTATCAAAGAATTTAATATCAACAAACTCTGTATCAAATGGCGAACGTCTCAAGTAAAAACCGCCAGATTTACCCGTTGTTTTTATAATATATCTAATGATGGGTATTGGCGTGTCGCTTAATTCTTCTACATTGACGCCGCATGATAAAACGCCGGACATCAATGCCCTATTGAGTAATCTAGACACAGGATGTGTATCTCTACCACAAACAACACTAGATTTTTCTTTCAGGTTTGTAGCATATGCAGAGCCTAGTTTTGTGCAAAATTCTGGTGTAATTTCCAAATTTGCAAGGCCAGTTACGCCGTATTTGGCAAATAGCATATATGACCATTTTTCAGCCCATATAAGAGACGATGAGAGTATAGCGCCTGATTCTATCTCTTTGCTTGGCCATATTTTAACATTTGGTTTGATTACTACATCGTTGCCAATTTTTACTGAACTTGATACAACACAATTATCATCAATTTTTGTATGGCTGCCAATTATGACGTTATCCAGTATAATTGAGTTTCTAATATCACAATCTTGAGAAATTTGAGTATTGTCCCAGATTATAGAATTTTCTATATTACAATTTTTTCCAACATTAACATTTTTACCGATAATTGAATTTTTAATTTTTGCTTTTGGCTCAATGGTAGAATTAGCGCCTATAATAAGTTTGCCTTCTAAACTTGCTGTAAAATTTATGTTTGCATTTTTTCCTACAAAAAAATCAGTATTTTCAATCTTTTCTTCTTCTATTTCTATATTTACTTTTGATTCCAAACAATCCATATTTGCACTAAAGTATTCTGAAATATTGCCAATGTCTTTCCAATATCCATTGTCTATATATGCATTTATCTTTATGCCTTTTTTAAGTAAAAGTGGGAATAAATCTTTGCTAAAATCAAATTCTTCATTATGAGGAATCAAGTCATATGCGTCTTTTTCCAATATGTAAATGCCTGTATTTATCAAATCAGAAAATACTTCACCCCACGATGGTTTTTCTAAGAATTTTTCAATATTCGATTGGTTGTCAGTTATAACAATGCCGTACGAAGTAGGGTCTTTTGCATGTGTTAAAATGATTGTTGCTTTGGCTTTTTTTTCATTGTGAGACTGCAAGGCTTTTGTAAGATCAAAATCGCACAGTATATCTGAACTTATAACCAAGACTGATTCATTCATTTTCTCTTCTACAATAGCATATTTTACAGCTCCAGCAGTACCGTAATCTTTATCAGGTAATACATAGCTTAAATCAATATCGTATTCTTTGCCATCTTGAAAGTAATTTTCAATAATATCGTGTTGAAAAAATAACAGAACGCTTATATCTTTAAATCCGTGATATTTTAGTAACTTAAGTACATGAAGCATTATAGGTTTATTTGCAATGGGGACCATTGGTTTTGGTATATTAATTGTAAGTGGTCTAAGTCGTGTTCCAAACCCGCCTGCCATTAATATAGTTTTCACTTTTCTCACCTCAATTTAGCTTATTTTTATAATATTATACTCTAATTGAAACTATTTGTAAATAAAAATTGCAAAAAGGCTTAATCATTTTATTGTTGTAATATAAAAGACTTTATGATAGAATGCCACTTTGAAAAACGCACACTTGTTATTTAAAGTGCGCACTTGGAGTCTTTTTAGATTTGTGCGTATTTAGCAAGTGGTGGAAAATCCAATTTTAAAGGAGTTTGTATGTCTCACATTACAATGAAGGAACTTTTGGAAGCTGGGGTTCATTTTGGTCATCAAACTAAACGTTGGAACCCAAAAATGAAACCTTATATTTTTGCTGCAAGAAAGGGCATTCATATTATTGATTTACAACAGACATTGTACTACTTTGAGAAAGCTTATGAATTTGTTGAAGATCAAGCTGCTGCCAACAAAACAATTCTTTTTGTTTGCACTAAAAAACAAGGACAGGATGAAATTAGAGAAGCTGCAATTGCTTGCGGTATGCCTTATGTTACCTATAAGTGGCTTGGTGGTTTATTAACTAACTTTTCTACGGTAAGAAGAGGTGTTGAAAATCTAAAAAAACTCATAGAACTTGAAGAAAGTGGAGAAATTAATAAGTATACCAAAAAGGAAGCCAAGATTTTGATGAAAAAAAAGGAAAAATTGGAACAATATTTATCTGGTATAAAAAATATGACCAAATTGCCAGATGTGATGATTGTAGTTGACACAAAGAGAGAAGAACTTGCAATTAATGAAGCAAATAAGCTAAAAATTCCAGTAGTAGCACTAGTTGATACAAATTGTGATCCAGATCCAATTGATTACATTATTCCTGGAAATGATGATGCAATTAGATCCATAAATTTACTTGCGCAAAAAATGCAAGAAGCTGTTTTGCGTGGAAAAGAAAGATTCAATAAAGAAGAAGCAGATAAAGTTGCTGAGGAAAAATTTGATGAGGCTGTTGCCGAAAAAATAGAAATAGAGGAAGATTTTAGCGAAGAGGAGGGTATATAAGATTATGGAAATAAATGCACAATTAGTTAAAGAATTAAGAGAAAGAACAGGTGCTGGTATGATGGACTGTAAAAAAGCCCTACATCAAACAAATGGCGATATCGATAAAGCAATAGAAAAGCTTCGAGAAATGGGTCTTGCAAGTGCAAGAAAAAAGTCAATTAGGGTTGCAAATGAAGGAAAAATTGTTAGTTATATACATGCAGGCGGCAAAATTGGTGTTATGGTTGAGCTTAACTGTGAAACAGATTTTGTCGCTAATACCGATGAGTTTGCTCAGCTTGCAAAAGATATAGCAATGCATATTGCAGCGACAAACCCACTTTATGTTGATAAAGAAAATGTTCCCAAAGAAGTGATTGAGAAAGAAAGTACTTTTCAAAAAGAACAGCTTTTAAAAAGTGGCAAACCAGAAAATGTTGTCGATAAAATATTAGAAGGCAAAATTAATAAATATCTTGAAGATATATGCTTATTAGATCAACCTTTCGTAAAAAATGAGATGGTGAAAGTAAAGGATTTAATCAATAATGCTATTGCAAAGTTTGGTGAAAACATAATACTTAGGAGATTTGTAAGATTTAAGTTAGGAGAAGAGTAAATAGTGGATAAATTTGTTTATAACAATGTTTTGTTAAAATTAAGCGGTGAAGCATTACTAGGCGATCTTCCTTTTGGTATAGATGACAAAATGATTAGAAAAATATCGATAGAAGTAAAGCAAATATGGGAAATGAATGTTAATGTTTCTATAGTTATCGGTGGTGGAAATATCTTTAGAGGTATTAAGGGAGCGTCGCTTGGTATGGATAGAGCAAGTGCCGATTATATGGGCATGCTCGCCACGGTTATAAATGGTTTAGCTTTGCAGGATAGCCTCGAAAAGCTCAATGTGCCAACACGCGTCATTAGTGCGATAGAAATGAGGCAAATTTCAGAGCCTTATATTAGGCGAAGGGCGCTTAGGCACCTTGAGAAGGGTAGGGTTGTTATATTTGTTGCAGGCACGGGTAACCCATACTTTACAACAGATACAGCTGCTGCCTTAAGGGCAATGGAAATGGGAGCCCAAGTGTTATTAAAAGCTACAAAAGTTGATGGCATTTATGATAAAGACCCTATGGTTTACAAAAATGCTAAATTGATAGAAAAAATAACATATATAGAAGTTCTTGATCAAAACTTAAAAGTTATGGATTCAACAGCGATATCTATGTGTATGGAGTATAAATTACCAATTATCGTTTTAAATATAAATAAAGAGGGTATTTTAAAAAGTATAATAGAAGGTAAACAAGTAGGTACATTAGTCAGTTAAAAGGGGTGTGCTTATGAATGATAAAATTAAACCAATTGTTTCGGAAATGGAAAAGGCTCTTTTAGCTTATAAAAATTATGTTAATTCTCTAAAAACTGGTAAAGCACATAGTTTGCTTGTCGAAAATATACTTGTAGAAAGTTATGATAAAAAGATGCCATTAAAGCAAGTAGCTACCATATCTGTTCCAGATGCGACTTCTATAATTATAAAACCGTGGGACTTAAGTTTGCTAAAATCGATAGAAAAAGCTATTCTTAAAGCAAATATAGGACTAACGCCAAACAACGATGGTAAAGTTGTTAAAATCAATATACCCCCTATGACAGAAGAAGATAGAAAAAATATTGTAAAGCACCTTAAGCAAGAAAGTGAAAAATATAAAGTAAACATACGAAATATTAGAAAAAAGGCTAATACAATTTTGAAAGAATTAGAAAAAGATAAACTTATATCTAAAGATGATTTAAAAAAAGAAGAAGATGAGTTGCAAAATTTAACGGATAAATATATAAAAGAAATCGACGAAATTCTAAATGTAAAACAAAAAGAGATCCTATCTGTTTAATAAAATGAATATTCCAAAACATATAGCTATTATAATGGATGGAAATGGACGGTGGGCTAAACTTCAAGGAAAAAAAAGAATCTATGGTCACTATATTGGTTCATCAGTTATTGATAAAATAGCTATTAAAGCTAAAGAATTAAAAATAGAGTGCCTAACACTTTATGCATTTTCTACAGAGAATTGGAAAAGACCAAAATCAGAAGTCGATTTTTTGATGAGATTGTTGCGTATCCAGATAAGAAAAAAAATAGACTTTATGATGAAAGAAAACATGAAATTTAACTATATTGGTGATATAACTCAATTGCCTAAAAAACAGCAAGAGGCTATAGTCGATTTAAAAGAAAAAACACAGCACAATAGTGAGTTAACTGTAAATTTTGCAATCAATTACGGTTCGCATATGGAAATCTTAAAAGCTTCCAAAAATATCTGCTTTGATGCGTTTTCAAAAAAAATAGATTGCGATAGTGTAAACGAAAGCGTTTTTGAGCAATATTTGTATACAAAAGGTATGCCAAGTGTTGATTTATTAATAAGAACAGGTGGCGAAAAAAGAATAAGTAATTTTTTACTTTGGCAAATAGCATATGCAGAGATTATTTTTTTGGATAAATATTGGCCTGAATTCAATGAAGATGATTTAGTTCAATGCGTCAAAGAATTTGGCGAGAGAAAAAGACGCTTTGGCGGTTTAGATGATTAAAAGGATAATCAGTGCTATTGTATTAATCCCCCTTGTTGTATTGAGTATACTTTATGCTCCTTTTTGGTTTTTAAAACTATTAGTCTTAGCTGCCGGCGTAATCTCTTATATTGAGTGGTCAAGCTTTAATCCTGTAGGAAAGCGTTTTTTTTATATTTTTTTATCAATTGTTTTTTTATCAAGCGTATTGTTTTTATCAAATGAATATACATTTATTATTTTGATGATTATTTTTTTAGTACATATGCTTATTGGTTTTAAAAGGATTAATAGGCAAGAGATTTTAGCTCAGTACTATTTGTTTGGCGGTATACTCTATGTATCTTTCTATGTTTTTTTTATTAATATTATTCAGCTAAATGATGGTAGATTATTATTTTTGATTTTGTGCGCTAGTATTTGGGTTGGCGATTCATTTGCGTATTTTTGTGGAAAGTCTTTTGGCAAAATCAAATTAGCTAAAACAATAAGTCCGAAAAAAACTTATGAAGGAGCCGTTTGCGGCGTTATTTTTGGTACACTTTTTTCTTTGGTTTTTGGATATTTTATCCATATAGATTTAAATCGAGCTTTTTTCATAGGCTTTGCAGCAAATATTGCTGGAATTTTTGGAGATTTGGCAGAATCTGTAATTAAGCGTATATACGATAAAAAAGATTCGTCCAATATTATCCCAGGGCATGGTGGCATGCTTGATAGGCTAGATAGCCTTGCTTTTTCGACATTTATAGTATATTTAATGTTAATATGGAAAATATTTTAATTTTGGGTTCAACTGGTTCAATTGGCCAAAACGCCATTAGTGTTATAGAAAAAGGTTCTAAGTATCATATTATAGGTATTGCTTTTAATCAAAACATTAATAAAGCTATAGAACAAATAAAACGCATAAAGCCAAAATATGTTTATGTTGGGAAAAAAGAGTATGTCGAAGAACTTAAAAGTCTTTTTTCTGATATTGAGTACTTCACGCAAGACTCGCTTGAAGAGCTTATTTCAAAAAAGGATGTGGATTTTGTTTTAAATGCATTTGTTGGAAGTGCTGGTATTTTGCCATCTTATTACGCAATCTTTTACAGAAAAAAAATTGCTTTAGCCAACAAGGAAAGCCTTGTTGTAGCAGGAAAAATTCTAACGCATTTAGCAAGACAGAATAATATCGAAATTATTCCCATTGATAGCGAGCACTCTGCAATATACCAATGCTTAGAAGGCAAAAGGCAATACCTCAAAAAGATTATACTTACAGCTTCTGGCGGCCCATTTAGACAATTTGATAAAAATCGTTTTGATAGTGTAACAAAAGAAATGGCCTTGAAACATCCAAAATGGAATATGGGCGCAAAAATAACTATCGATTCTTCAACCATGATGAATAAAGGTTTTGAGGTAATCGAAGCAGGGTGGCTTTTTGATTTAGAAAGCAATCAAATAGAAGTAGTTATACACAAAGAATGCATTATTCACTCAGCCATTGAATTAATAGATGGCAGTATTATTGCCCAATTGGCTTTTCCTGATATGAAACTACCTATAGCGTATGCGCTATACAAACCACAGCGTTTGGAGTTTAAAAACTCAATATCTTTGGTTGATATAGGTAATTTGTCGTTTGAGAAACCTGATTTAGATAAATTTGAGCTTTTAGGTTTGGCTCAAGAAGCATTTAAGAAGAAGGACAAAAATTGTGGCTTGTTACTTAATGCAGCTGACGAAGTATGTGTGGAGTATTTTTTAAATGATAGGATAAAATTTACTGATATCCCTAAAATTATAAAAAAAATTGTATCAGACTTTGAAGATAACTTGCCAGAAAACATCTTTGAATTACAACACCAGACTCAAATAATAAAGTCAGAGACAGTAAAATTGATTGAAAGCTTAAGGAGGCTTTAATGTATATATTATATGGCATATTAGCTTTGGTTTTAATGATTATAATCCATGAATTTGGCCATTTTATTGTGGCTGTGTTAAGTGGTGTAAAAGTTGAGCGCTTTTCTATTGGTTTTGGACCAGTTTTATTTAAAAAACAAACTAAAATAACAGAGTTTGCAATATCTGCCATACCGCTTGGTGGTTATGTCAAAATGAAAGGCGAAGATCCAGAAAGTATTAGTGAAAACGATAAAGAAGGTGCATTTTTTGCCCAACCTGTATACAAAAGAATGCTTATAGTTTTTGCTGGTCCTTTTTTTAATATACTATCTGCAGTACTATTTTTTGCAATTGCCTATACTATTGGAATACAAGCCCTATCGCCCCAAATAGGCAAAGTTTTAAAAGATTCGCCTGCGTATTTTGCTCACTTGCAACCAGGTGATAAGGTTATTAAGATAAATAACATAAATGTTGCTACATGGGAAGATATGTCAAAGATAATTAGAACGCATAGTGATTTAAATATAGTTATCCAACGGGATGGCAAAATAATATCTACTCACATAAAGCCAAAAACTGAAATCATCAAAAATGCACTTGGATATAAAGAAAAAATTAATGTTATAGGTATTTTACCCTCAGGCCAAACTACTATCATTAAGCATTCAATAGTTAAATCTCTCTACTTAGGTGTTAAACAAACCATTTATATTATTAAAATAACAATTGAAGGCATTATTAGGCTTATTGAGGGCTTTATACCATCTTCTGAAGTAGGTGGACCAATAATGATTGTTGATATTGCAAGCAAAGCAGCCCAAGCTGGCATTGGTGCATTTTTGATATTTGCAAGCATTATTAGTATTAATTTGGGCCTTTTAAACCTATTTCCTATACCCGTTTTAGATGGTGGCCATTTGATGTTTTTTACCATAGAGGCAATTAGAAGAAAGCCTGTGAGCGAGAAGTTTCAAATCGTTGCTCAAAAAATTGGGATTGGCCTTTTGATTGCACTAATGGTTTTTGCTTTTTATAATGATATAAAGCGCATGTTTGTACCAAAAGGCTTGCCACCATCAAGTAAAGTGATTAACAAATGAGTTTTATTGAGCGAAAAAAAACAAAAAAAATATTTGTGGGCAATGTAGGTATAGGCAATTTCGAACTGATACGGGTTCAATCTATGACCAATACCGATACAAGGGATGTAGATTCTACACTTGCCCAAATAAACTCTTTGTATGCAAGAGGTTGTGAAATTGTAAGGTGCGCTATTGTGGATGAGAACTCTTGTAGGGCATTGTCAAGCATAAAGCAAAAAAGCCCAATACCCATAATTGCTGACATTCACTTTGATTATAAATTAGCTATTTGCTCTATTGAGAATAATGCCGATTGCATAAGAATAAATCCCGGCAATATTGGAAGTTTTGATAAAGTAAAATCGATTGTGAAAGTAGCTAAAGAGTATAATGTGCCTATGCGCATAGGTGTTAATAGTGGTTCTTTGGAAAAGAATTTGCTAGCAAAATACGGCAGGCCAAGCTTTGATGCTTTGGTTGAAAGCGCTTATAACTGGGTGAAGCGTATTGAAGATTTGGATTTTAAAAATTTTAAACTGTCTATAAAATCATCAAATGTAGAAGAAACTATTTTGGCTTACGAAAAAATCTCTAATATGGTTGACTACCCATTACACATTGGCCTAACAGAAGCAGGTGAGGGCATGGAGGCTATTATAAAATCAACATGTGCAGTTGGCGTGTTACTAAGAGAAGGTATAGGCGATACAATTAGAATATCTCTTACAGATGCACCAGAAAAGGAAGTAGATGTTGCATTTGAGATTCTAGGCGCACTTGGTATTAGAAAAAAAGATTCAATAGAGTTTATTTCTTGCCCAACTTGTGGTAGAATAGAAATAGATTTAATAGAATTAACGAAGCAGGTAAAAGCACGGTTAGCTCACATTAAAAAACCAATAAAGGTGGCTATTATGGGATGCGTTGTAAATGCTTTGGGTGAAGCAAAAGAAGCAGATATTGCAATTGCTGGTGGCAGACATTTTGGCTTAATAATACAAAATGGTAAAATAGTGAAAAAAGTTAAAGAAGACAAACTACTTGATAGTTTTGTAGAGCAGGTAGAGGAGTATGTTAAAAAATTACCTTAAACTTTTTTGTGGTTCTTGCCTTGTAATTTTTGCTATTACTTCGTGTGCGAGTATGCAAACATCCCCTGTATCATACAATACAAAAGAAATAGATCTAAATGAATTTTCAAATACTAGTGATTACAATTACTTAATGGCTTATACGTATTTTTACAGTAATAACATTAAAGATGGTATAAAAGAGTATGAACTTTTTTTAAAAGATAACCCACAAAAGCAATTTTTTTCAGAGTTTGTTAATTTGCTTATTAGATTTCAAGATTTTGATAAAGCTCAAGAAGTTTTAAAGTCAGCTGTAGAAAAATACCCAAGTGATAAAGAATTTTATTTGTTACTATCAGATATTTATGTACTTCAAAAACAATACCAAAAAGCTATAAATATACTTTTAAAGTCTAATATAAAAACATTTGATGTATATAAAAACATAGCATTATTGTATGCTCAAGAAGGCGATGTAAACAATGCCATAAATTATTTAATGCAAGCGAGGTCGTTTAGCGAGCCAGGTGAAGTGTATTACTACATATCACAGGTTTACTCTCAGTTTAATTTTAATGATAATGCACTTAAGTACCTCCAAATGTCGTATAACTACAAATATCCAAAAGCTTATATTACGCTTGCAGACATGTATGCCAAGCAAAGCGACTATGCAAAAGCTTTAAAGTACTACGAGGAATTTTTAAAACTTCCAAATGCTAACAAAGAAGAAAAAATTTACGTATATACGACACTAGCAAGCATATATTACTCAGTTGACAAAAACCTAAACAAAGCAATTGAGTATTATAAAAAAGCTTATGAGCTTGATAAATCGAGATTAAATCTTGAAAGATTATCATATTTATTATTGCAAAATGGAAATTATCAAGAGGTGACAAACTTACTAGTCTCAAACCCAGATGTTGAGCATTCTTCTACTTTAAAATATTTCCTTGGCGTTGCTTACTTTAACTTAAAAAATTATAAACAAGCTATGGTAGAATTATCTAGCGTTGATTTTGCAAGTGATTTATATACAGATGCACAAGCTAAAAAAGCACTGTGTTATTTAGAAATCAAAGAACCCAAAAAAGCCATAGAAACGATTCAAAAAGCTATTGAAATTAGTCCTAATGAAAACCTTTATAAAACATACTTTTACATATTAAACCAAGAAAAAGATTGGGATGGCCTTATTAATGCACTAAAAAAGTCGCTTGATGTAATGAAAGAGAAAGAAAAAATATACTTTTATATGGCCGATATTTATTATGATAAAAAACATGACAATCAAAAAGCAATACACTATTTAGATAAGGCTTTAAGAATTAATCCTAACGATCCAGAAGTGCTCAATTATTTAGGATATCTATATATAAATGAAGATATAGATATTAAAGCTGGCATCGAGTTAGTTAAGAAAGCGCTAAAAATACAACCAAACAACGCGTATTATTTAGATAGCTTAGGGTGGGGCTATTTTAAAGAAAAAAGATTTAAACTGGCACTGTATTATTTGGAAAAAGCTAATAAATTATTAAAAAAGCCTGAAAATACCATTGCTTTACATTTAGCAGAAGTTTATGATGTTTTAGGCTATAAAACTAAAGCAAAAAAGATAGTGCTTGAAGTGTTAAAAAATGAACCAGACAATCAAACTGCAAAAAAATTACTGGCTAAATTAAGATGAAATATTTACTTGTTTTGTGTTTGGTTTTGGTTTATAAGCTATCTTTAGCGTCAAGTATCTATGCTACAATTGACGATGGGCAGGTTGTGTACAAAAATAGACCTACTTTTTTTAGAAATGTAATGGGTAGCTTTAATAATAATAAATCTTTAGTAATAAAACTTTTAAAAGAAGCTGCCGAAAAATATGATGTTAACGAAAAATTTGTTTTGGCTATTGCTATGGCAGAATCTGGATTAAACCACAATGCTGTTTCAAACAAAGGCGCTATTGGTGTTATGCAAATAATTCCATCTACTGCATCGCTACTTAATATAAACCCAAACAATTTGGAACAAAATATTGATGGTGGAGTGAAATATTTGAAATATTTATTAAACAAATATGCTGGCAATTACGCTTTAGCAACAGCAGCTTACAATAGTGGTCCAAATAATGTTGATAAATACAATGGGGTCCCGCCTTTTAGCGAAACTATTAACTATGTTAAAACTGTAATGGCATATTTTGATGGCTCAAGCCCCACTTTAGCATTAAATTATTCGAAAAATACTGATAAAAGCAATAAAAAACCGTTAAAAATAGTTGAAAAAGATGGAGTTTTTACAAACATACCTAGTGTGTCATGGTAATTCATGCAAGTATACCAAATCTCTCATCTTTAATAAAAGTAATTATGAGTTTCCTTTAATATTAATTGTTGAAAAATGCCATAGTAGTTTTATTGTAAAAATGATTTATTTATTTTTAGACAAGATTTTTGTTAAAAGTTTATTTTTCGCCATATTAAAAATAATGAACGTATTATATTGTTTTGTATTAATAATAATTGCTCAAGAAATTTTTTTTATAGTTCTAATAGCTCAACTTACATTAAAGAATTTTACATTGAGCGCTTTAATGCAAAGTACAATTAAAGCCTTTAATCAATTTATTTCATTGAGTTTTTTATATATAACAAGTTGTTACTACTTTGGCTTATATGAGCGATTAGAGCAATGGAGCTTTATTAATGACTAAACTAAAATATATGCTTTCTATGATAAAGTTTGAACATAGTATTTTTGCTTTGCCATTTGCATATATTGGTATGCTATTATCAAAGCATTATAATTTAACAATATTTATTTTAATAACAATTGCAATGGTTAGTGCGCGCAGCGTCGCTATGACATTAAACCGCATTATTGATTTTGAAATAGACAAACGCAACCCTCGTACACAAAATAGAGAATTACCACTTGGCAAGGTGAAGATAAAAGAAGCTTGGTTATTTACATTTTTTTTTCTGTTTGTGTTTGAGATAGTAGCTTATCTTTTAAATCCACTCGCTTTTAAATTATCATTTGTCGCTTTATTTTTTTTAATTACGTATTCATACACTAAAAGATTCACGTGGTTGTGTCATCTATATTTAGGCATTACAGACGCAATTGCTCCACTTGGAGGTTTTGTAGGTGCTGCTGGATATTTGGATAAAAATATTTTTCTACTCGCTATCTTTGTTGCTTTTTGGATAGGTGGTTTTGATATTTTATATGCTTTGCAAGATTTAGAGTTCGATTTAAGAAACGGTGTTCATTCTATACCTGTAAAATTTGGGCCATTACTTGCAAGAATTTTTGCTGCTTTGTTTCATTTAATAGCGTTTGTTTTTTTACTTTTGACGATATATGTATATAAATTGAATTATATTGCTTATGCTGGTGCGATAGTAGTTTTTGGTTTGCTTATCATAGAACATTTGTTGGTAGACTCAAAAGATTTAAAGAAAATTAATATTGCTTTTTTCAATATAAATAGTTATATTAGTATAGTGCTAATTGTTGTATTTTTATTAGGTAGGTTTTTAAATGTCTGATGATAGTTATAGACTAATTGAATCTTCTTTTATTGTTTATTATACAAAAATTACGCAAGCTCAATTACAAAAAGAAAAGGAAGAAATTTATAAAATAGATAGTCACGATGATAGCTTTAACTTTTTAATGGCACAAAATGGTATTGATGCTTCATTTGATAATTTAAATAAAGCATTTGTCATAATGATGAAAGAAATTGATACTAAATTAAACTATTTAATAACACTTTTGCGTGATGGTAAAGAAAAGGAAAAGTTTTTAAATTATAGCAAAACTTATGCGTGTAGTATTAGTGCGAGTGAGATTAATTTTATAAATCATGAGTCCTTACAAGTAGATGATTTAGTATCTGTTTCTTTTTTCTTACCAATTTCTTCTCATAATGAAATTAAAGCAATAGCAAAAATTACAGAGATTTTTCAGAAAAATGAAAACATATGTGTCAAAGCTAAATTTTTAGATATAAATAAAAAAAATCAGGAATTAATCATATACTATGGGCTAGTTTTAGATAGAGAACGTCTAAAATCAAGACAGTTAGAACTATGAAACAAAACATTTTTGTCTATTTTCAGATATTGTTTGATATTGTTGTGTTTGCGTACCTGTTATGGCAGAAGTATATTAATTCCAAGTTAAATAATTCGTATACCTCTTTAATTGTATCTATTAAAGATTTGCTTAATACACAAAAAGATATGATAGATCTCGCCAATAAAAAAATAGAGTCTCAACAGGAAAGTTTAGTAAGGGTATTAGATGATGTACGTCAAAAAAATTCTGTATTAACAGAATTGATAAAAAGTGTTAAAATAAAAACTTTTGAAAATGACACAAAAGAACGAATATTGCAAATGTTTAAAGAAAGCTCATCAGTTGAAGAGATAGCTAATCAATTGGGTATTCCAAAAGGAGAAATAGATTTAATTCTTAAATTATACAAGGAGGGTGAATGAAAAAAATTGAAGCTATAATAAAACCTTTCAAACTTGATAATGTAAAAGAAAGTTTGAATGAAATTGGTATAAAGGGTATCACAATTAGTGAGGTAAAAGGATATGGTAGGCAGAAAGGGCATACAGAAATTTACAGAGGCGCAGAATATATTGTTGATTTTTTGCCAAAAATTAAAATTGAAGTAGTAGTAAGCGACAATTTGGTCGATGCTGTAATAGAAAAAATAATAGAAAACGCTAAGACAGGCAAGGTTGGAGATGGTAAAATCTTTGTTATACCAATAGAAGAAGCTATTAGGATAAGAACTGGCGAAAAGGGCGAAGATGCTGTTTAAATTCCAACAAAATGTACTTGACATTAAAATATTAAAGGCTACAATAATGATAAAATATTTTTTAGGAGGTATGTGGAATATGAATTCAAAAGGTATTAAGATTGCGTTGATGGCGGCATTTCTAGCGAGCAGTTTGACACTTGCATCTTGCCAAAAAAAAACGGCAACTAATGCAACAAATGCTACAAACACAACAAATGTAACTAACTCAACAAATGCAACAGCTCCAGCAAATGCTACAAATGCAACAAGCACAACTAATGCAACAAATGCAACCAACGCAACAACTTCTACAAATGCTACAAAATCTAGCAGCAAAGAAATGAAAAAAGAAGCTGCACCAACTGCAACTAAATCATCTGCATCAAAATCAGCAAAACCAAAAGTTGAAGGTTGCTAGTTGGTTTATTGGGTGAGTATTTTGCTCACCCAAATTTGATTTTTAATGCTATTAGATAGTGATTTTAATTATATTCTATCTTTAGTAGGCGCTAAGGCTATAGTTAAGGTTGGAAGTGTTTTAAAAAGAGGAGCTACTGCTTTTCCTGGGTATTTTGTTGAAAAGCTAAATCCTAATTTTTTAAAGTCTATTAGCGCTCAATTAAATAACTGTATTTTAGTTACAGGCACAAATGGTAAAACTACAACATCAAGATTAATTGTGCATCTTTTAACAAAAGAAAATAAATCCGTTTGTACTAATCATGCTGGGTCAAATTTAAAACGCGGTATAATTAGTTCAATTGTGTCTCATTTAACATTAAATAAAAAATTTTCTCAAAATTTTGATTACTTTGTTTTTGAATGCGATGAGTTTGCTCTAGAAAAAATCACTCAAGATATAAATGTAAAATACATTGTCATGTTGAATTTATTTAGGGACCAATTAGATAGATACGGAGAGATTGACACAATAAGAAAACGTTGGAGTGCTTTAATAAGTAATAACAATAAAGTCCATTATATTGTTAATGCCGATGATCCATCGGTTTCTTCATTATTTTATCAAAAAAATTTAGAAGTCTCTTATTTTGGATTATCTGATTATAAAAAAAGTTCACAAAACGATTTAAAAGATATATTATTTTGCCCCATATGTGGCGCCGAACTAGAATATAATAAGTATTTTTTTTCTCATATCGGGGATTATTTTTGTACAAATTGTAATTTTAAGAGGCCAAACCCGGATTTAACTATAAAAATTATAGAAGGTTCAAGCCATCTAGAAATGAACTACCATAATAATAATTACTACCTCAATATGCCAATTAAGGGTGCATATAACGCATATAACATAGCAGCTTCATTGTTGGTTTGTGCTGATATGGGTTTTGAGGTAACTAATTTATCAAATAATATATCCGATTTTAAAACTACTTTTGGCAGGTACGAGCAAATTAAATTTAAAAATAAGGATATTATTTTAATACTTGTTAAAAACCCTGTTGGCTTTATGCAAGCTTTGGAATCTAGCATCGACAATGATAAAAAAAATCTTGTGTTTATATTAAATGATAATGTAGCTGATGGAACAGATGTGTCATGGATTTGGGATGTAAATTTTGAGATATTAAAAAATAAAATTAATGAATTGATAATTGGTGGAAGTCGCATGTTTGATATGGCACTTAGAATAAAATATGCAGACATTGGCATTGATAATTTTGTTTTTTTTAATAGTTACAAAGAGCTTTTTTATAAAATAGAGTTTTCAAGTAACAATAAATTTTATATTTTTTTAACATACACTGCATTACTTGAGCTTAAAACGTATTTAAGTAAACAAGGTTTTAAAAATTTTTATGAGCAATGAAAAAATTTCTTTAGATATAACTTTTTTGTTTCCTTATACGATGAGTACATATGGTGATAGAGGTAATGTTTTAACTTTGCAAAAGCGTTGCGAATGGAGAGGTATTGATGTTAAAATTCACTATTGCGATATATACGATAACTTGAACAAGTCTGATATCTACTTTTGGGGGGGTGGGCAGGATAAGGCTCAGGAAATTGTTTCAAGCAGTTGTAATTTTAAAAAAGTTGATTTTTTATCAAAAGAAGTTGATGAAAATAAGGTATTTTTGCTTATTTGTGGTTCTTATCAATTAATGGGAAAACATTATATAGATTCTAACAATAAAAAAATCGATGGTTTTGGCATTTTAGACATATATACAAAAAGCTCTTCAAGGCGCATGATTGGAAATACGATTATTGAACTTAATAGTAAATTATTAAATTTACATACAAAAACTGTTATAGGATTTGAAAATCATAGTGGGCAAACATTTTTAGGAAAAAATATAGAGCCTTTTGGGCATGTTAAATATGGTTTTGGTAATAACGGCATTGATAAAACAGAGGGGGCTATATATAAAAATGTTATTGGATGCTATCAACATGGTCCATTGTTGCCTAAGAATCCAAATTTGACAGATTATATTATTTTAAAGGCAATAGAAAATAAATACGGACCAGGCATAAAAATTGACGTACTCGATGATACTTTAGAATATGCTGCTTGCAATGCAATGCTTAAGAAACTCAGAAGATAAATAAAAAAATATTATGTAATTAAAGGTTTTTTGGATATTTTGTAATCACTGATTCATAAGGAAAAACGTATAATAGCTATGCTTGACATTGCATAATATTTCATATAAAATGCGTTAAAATTTTTAGGGGGTGGATGGAAAAGATTAAAGAAGTTTATCAATCTACGAAAAAAATAAATTTATTTTAGGAGGGTTTATGTCAAAAGAGAAAATATTTTGGACAAAAGTAGATGAAGCACCTTATTTAGCGACGTTTTCTTTGCTTCCAGCTGTAGAAAAATTCCTACAGTCAGCTGGTATTAGCGTGGAGATTAAAGACATCTCAGTCGCAGGCAGGATACTTGCAAATTTTCCAGAGTATTTGAAAGAAAATCAGAGGGTTTCAGATGATTTGGCTGAGCTTGCTGAATTGGTAAAATTACCAGATACTAATGTTATAAAATTGCCTAATATCAGTGCTTCTGTTCCGCAATTGGTTGCCGCAATTAAAGAATTACAAAATAAGGGCTACAATGTGCCAGATTATCCAGAAGATCCCAAAACAGAAGAAGAAAAGAAAATAAAAGATATCTATTCAAAAGTATTAGGTAGTGCTGTAAACCCAGTATTAAGGGAAGGCAATAATATCAGAGCTATATCTAAGTCTGTAAAAGAAAGTGCTAAAAAGTTTCCTGACTCTATGGGTTTACCATTAAAGCCTTGGAGCAAAGACTCTAAAACACATGTTGTTCATATGAGTGGTGGTGATTTTTATGAACACGAAAAGTCAATCGTAGCGGACAAACCAAAGAAAGTAAAAATTGAATTTGTAGATAACTCTGGCAACTCAAAAGTTTTGAAAGAAGTTTCTTTACAAGAAGGCGAAGTTTTTGATGGTACCTTTATGGATGTAGAAGCTTTGCAAAAATTCTTTGGTGATGAAATAAACAAAACAAATCAAGAAGGTATACTTTGGTCTTTGCATCTTAAAGCAACGATGATGAAAGTGTCTGACCCTGTGATGTTTGGTTTTGCTGTAAAAGAGTATTACAAAGATGTATTTAAGAAATATGAACAAACTTTCAAAGAAATTGGTGTCAATCCAAACAATGGTATAGCAGACGTGTACCAGAAAATTAAGAAATTGCCAGAAGAAAAACAAAAAGAGATAGAGGCAGATATACAAGAAGTTTATAAAAAAAATCCGTCATTGTTTATGGTTGATTCAGACAAAGGCATTACTAATCTCCATATGCCAAATCTTGTAATAATTGATGCATCGCTGCCAACAATAGTTAGAGATGGTGGTAAAGCTTGGGGTCCAGATGGAAAGCTTAGCGATGTTAAAGTAGTGATACCAGATAGATGTTATGCAACAATGTACAAAGAAATTATTGAAGATTGCAAAAAAAATGGACAATTTGATAGAACAACAATGGGTTCTGTCACAAATATTGGTTTAATGGCAATGAAAGCTGAGGAATATGGTTCGCATGATAAAACATTCATGGCGCCACAAAATGGTACTTTCAAGTTAATTGATGAGAATAATCAAGTTTTAATGGAACATAATGTCAAACAAGGTGATATTTGGAGGGGTTGTCAAGTAAAAGATGCAGCTGTAAAAAATTGGGTTCAGATTGCAGTAGAGCAGGCAAGACTTACCAAAACATCAACTGTTTTCTGGCTTGATGAAAATAGAGCCCATGATGCACAATTAATTAAAAAAGTCAATAAGTACTTAAAAGATTATGATACAAATGGTTTAGACATTCGTATTTTAAAACCTCAAGAGGCAATGAGATTTACAGTAGAAAAAGTAAGGAAAGGCGAAAACGCTATTGCAGTAACTGGTAACGTGTTGAGAGATTACTTAACAGACCTTTTTCCAATCTTGGAAGTAGGTACAAGTGCAAAAGTTCTTTCTATTATACCGCTTCTTGCTGGTGGTAGGGTATCTGAGGCTGGTGCAGGTGGTTCAGCCCCAAAGCATGTCGAACAATTTATAGAACAAGGTCATTTAAGATGGGATTCAACAGCAGAATTTACCGCAATTACTACTGCTTTGAGATTCTTTGAAGAAAAATATCAAGACAAAAAAGCAAAAATTCTGGCTGATACTTCTGAGAATGCATTAACCAAACTTTTAGAAAACAAGCAATGGCCTGGTAGAAAACCTGGTGAATTGGATAATAGAGGGCAACATTACTATTTTGTGAAGTATTGGGCTGAAAGTTTATCATCACAAAGCGAAGACAAAGACTTGCAAGCTCAATTTTTAAAAATATCCAAAAAGCTTACAGAAAATGAATCAAAAATTATTGAAGAGTTTAAGTCAGCTGCTGGTAAACCTGCTAATATCAATGGATATTATTTTCCAGATGAGGATAAAGTTACCCTTGAGATGAGACCAAGTAAAACATTTAATTCTATAATAGATTCAATCTAATTTTAAAAGGAGATGAAAGATGGCAGAAGAACGATTACCTGTTGTAGTTAATGAGTCTTTATGTACAGCTTGTGGTATATGTATTAAAGTATGCCCAAAAAATGTACTCGAGCTTGTGGAAGATTTACATGTTTGGACCGGTGCTATGTGTAAAGTGATGCGACCAGAGGATTGTATTAGGTGTAAGTTTTGTGAAAATGCTTGTCCTCATTTTGCAATTGATGTAGTTGATATTGGTTTTGAATTAACATTTAAAGATAGCAAAGGCAATGTTGTGACCAAATCTAAATAAAAGGGGGAAAAATGTCTAACGTAGAAATAGCAAATGGTAATGAGCTAGTTGCAGAAGCAGCAATTGCTGCAGGTTGTAGATTTTATGCAGGCTATCCTATAACGCCATCAAGTGAAATCCCAGAGCATTTGTCTAAGAGAATGCCCGAAGTTGGTGGCGTTTTTATGCAGTTTGAAGATGAAATTGCAAGTATTATAGCGGCAGTTGGGGCAAGTTATGCTGGTTATAAATCAATGACTGCTACAAGTGGTCCTGGTTTATCATTAAAACAAGAAGGCTTAGGTCTTGCGTGCATGATGGAATTGCCACTTGTCATAGTTGATGTTATGAGAGGTGGGCCTTCCACAGGTTTGCCAACGCGTGTTTCACAGTCGGATTATATGCAAGCACGCTGGGGTACGCATGGAGATCATATGATTATTGCACTTGCTCCATCAACCCTTATAGAAACTTACACAGAAACAATCAGAGCATTCAATTTAGCAGAAAAGTATAGAACGCCTGTTTTATTATTAACAGACGCAGTACTTGCACACTTACACGGTAGAGTTGAGGTTCCAGATATTTCTAATTTCGAGATTATTGAAAGGACACAGCCAACTGTAGCACCAGAAGAATATTACCCATATGATGTTGAGCGCTTTGGCGTAGTTCCACCTTTGCCAAATAAAGAAAATTGGAAGAAGTACAAATTCCACATGACTGGTTTAAATAAAGATAAAACAGGTTTTCCTACAGTAGATGTAAAAAAAGTAGAAGATGATGAAGAGCGAATGATTAACAAAATAATGCATAATATAAAAGATATTGAGAGTTTTGAATATTACAAAGTTGACGATGCAGATTTGCTTGTTGTAGCATACGGTACTAATGCAACAGCAGCAAGGGTTGCAATAGATGAAGCTAGATCAAAAGGTCTAAAAGTCGGTATGTTTAGGCCTATCACTGTTTGGCCATTTCCAGAAACACAAATTTTTGATTTAAGTAAAAAATTTAAAAAAATATTAGTTAGTGAAATTAACTTGGGACAGATGCTTTATGAGGTTCAAAGAGCCGTAAAAGGAAATTCAGAAATATTTACAGTTTTACAAGCAGCTGGAGTTCCTATTAGGCCTCAGCAGATACTTTCAAAAATCGAGGAGGTAATCTAAATGAGTGTTGACTATTCAAAATATTTAAGAATGGATAAATTGCCACTATACTGGTGTCCGGGTTGTGGTAATGGTACCGTTTTAAAAGCTTTGATTACTGCTATTGATGAGCTTGGTTGGGACAACAATGATATAGCTATGGTATCGGGTATTGGATGTTCTGCAAGAGGTACTGGCTATGTTAATTTTCACACACTGCATACGCTTCACGGCAGGGCAATACCAGCTGCAACAGCTATAAAGATGTGTCATCCAGATATGCATGTTATAGTATTTTCAGGCGATGGTGATATGACAGCTATTGGAGGAAACCATTTTATACATGCTTGTAGAAGAAATATTGACATTACACTCATTGTTGTTGATAACTGGATTTATGGTATGACTGGTGGTCAATATTCCCCACTAACACCTACTGGTACAAAGGCGTCAACAATGCCAAGAGGTAATATTGATCCGACTTTTAATGTGGTAGAACTAGCAAAAGGTGCTGGTGCTACATTTGTAGCAAGGGGTTCAGTTGCAGAGCCTGTACCTTTAAAAAATTATATAAAGAAAGCATTGGAACATAAAGGCACAAGTGTTATTGATGCTATTTCTAACTGTCATATACAATGGGGCAGAAGAAATAAATTCGGTGATCCAGTAAAACTTGTTGATTATATAAAAAGTGTTACCATTAGCCAGGCAAAATCTGCAAAACTAAGCAATGAAGAGCTTGAGGGAAAATATATAACCGGTGTTTTTGTGGATGATTCAACAAAGAAAGAATACACACAAAGCTACAAAGAGCTTATTGAAAAAGCTCAAGCTAAGGCTTAAAGGAGATTAATATGGGATTGCATTATGAATTAAGATTCGTTGGAATAGGCGGGCAAGGCAATATGCTTGCTGGCACAATTATAGCAGAGACAGCAGTGTATTATGAAAATAAGTATGCTACTCAAGTTCCTACTTATACATCACAAGTTCGTGGTGGTCCAACAAAGGCTGATGTTATAATCTCGGATGAGCCTATACAGTTTGCAGAGGCAACAAACATAGATTTTTTACTTGCGCTTGATCAAAGAACCTATGATATGTATAAAAAAGATTTAAAAAATGGCGCAATAGTGCTTGTAGATAGTGGTCTTGTCAATGTGCCAGAAGAAGATCATAAGAAATGGGATATTTATGGTTATCCAATTGTTAAAACAGCAAAATACGATATAGGTAATGTAGTTACGGCAAACATCGTAGCTGTAGGTATGACAGTTGAATTAACTGGCATCTTTGATAAAGAAAATGTTAAAAAGGCTATAGCCGATAGAGTGCCAGATGCTTTTTTAGACCTAAATATGAAAGCATATGAAACCGGCATTGAAATCGCTAAAAAATTAAAATCTGAAAAAGGAAAATAAAAACTTTTTTAAAGTTAAAAAGAAGGGTATTTACCCCTTCTTTTTTTATAAAAAAAGAGGAGGTGATATGAACCCAGAAATTTGGTTTACTGAAAAGTATGGAGATGATGCAGGTTTAACATTTAAAGTAAAAAAAATTTTGACTACACAGCAAAGCTCGTATCAAAGACTAGACATAATTGAAACATATAAGTATGGTAGATTAATGTTACTTGATGGTCTTGTCATGCTAACACAAAAAGATGAATTTGTTTATCATGAGATGATTACTGCACCTGCTGTTATGTCTTTAAAGAATAGAAAAAAAGCATTAATAATTGGTGGTGGGGATGGTGGTAGCGCCAGAGAACTAACTAAGTATGATTTTGAAAAAATAATCGAAGTCGAGATAGATGAAGTTGTAGTAGAAAATTCAAAAAAGTTTTTAGATTTTACTGCATGTGGTTATAACGATAAACGCGTTGAAGTAATAATAGGCGATGGTGTTGAGTTTGTAAAAAATACAAAAGAAAAATTTGATTTAGTTATTATAGATTCTACCGACCCATTTGGTGCAGCAGAAGGTCTTTTTAGCGGTCAATTTTACAGTGATGTATATAATATACTAAGCGACGATGGAATTGTCGTTGCACAAGCAGAAAATCCTTACTATAACCCAGATTGGTTTTTAAAATCAAGAAAAAATATGCAAAAAGCCTTTGGCTCAAATACGTTTAATTATTGCGCATTTATTCCAACATACCCATCTGGAATGTGGCTATTTTCTATTGGTTATAAAAATATACAATTACATAGTTATTTTAACGAAGAATTATATAAAAGCGTATCTCATACATATAAATACTATAACGCTCAAATACATAAGGCTTGTTTTGCTTTGCCTCAATTTGTTTTGGAAATAATAAAATAATGATTTTTTATATAGAAGGTGATTAGTATGGAAAGAATATCTGTGCTTGGAACTGGCTACGTTGGTTTGGTCACAGGCAGTTGTTTTGCTTATTTGGGACATAAGGTTATTTGTCTTGATATAAACGAAGAAAAAATAAAAAAGCTTAAAAAAGGCGAGATTCCTATTTATGAACCACAATTAGATAGAATTTTAGCAGTAGCTATAGAGTCTAACAATATTGAATTTACAACTGATTATGATTATGCAATTAAAAATTCTGATTTTATTTTTATAGCTGTTGGCACACCATCTGCGCCTGATGGTTCGGCAGATTTAAGCTTTGTAAGTCAAGCGTTAAAGACGATTGCTTCTTACATAACAGAAAATGACTTTAAAATTATTGTTAATAAATCAACTGTTCCTGTGGGGACGGGTAGGTGGGCTAGTGCCTTAGTTACTGATGAGTTATTAAAAAAAGGCGTACGAGAAGCAGAAAAACATTTTTGTATTGTATCGAACCCAGAATTTTTAAGAGAAGGTAAAGCTGTAGAAGATTTCATGAACCCAGATAGAATTGTAATTGGAAGTGATAATAAAGACATTGCATTAAAAACTGCTTCACTTTACTCAACATTAAATCCACCAATGATAATAACCAATCTTCCTACTGCTGAAATGATAAAGTATGCGTCAAATGCTTTTTTAGCAACAAAAATTTCTTTCATTAACGAAATGGCTAATTTAAGTGAAAAAATTGGTGCAGATATTGAAATAGTATCAAAAGGTATGGGTTTGGATAAACGCATAGGACCATATTTTTTGAAAGCAGGCTTAGGTTTTGGAGGCTCATGTTTTCCTAAAGATGTGAAAGCTTTAATACATACATCAAAGAAATACAGCATTGATCCTACCATTTTGGAAGCAGTAATAAAAGTTAACGAGCAACAAAAGATTAAGCCAATAGAAATACTTAAAAAAGCCAATGTAAATTTAGACAAAGCACGTGTTGCCTTGTGGGGTTTAGCTTTTAAACCAGACACAGATGATATAAGAGAAGCTGCTTCACTAAATATAATTAGTGAACTATTAAATTACAATGCAACCATCTATGCATATGACCCGATTGTCAAAGATATACCAATCAAGGATAAAAGAATAAATATTGTAAGCGATAAGTATAAAGCCTTAGAAAATACAGATATACTAATTTTAGTCACAGAATGGGAAGAATTTAAAAATGTAGAGTTTAAGCGATTTAAAGATAAAATAGTAATAGATGGTCGAAATATTTGGGAAAAGAATATACTCAAAAAATACGCAAAAGCGTGTTTTAGTATTGGTAGATGAAAGAAAAACTCTATTATATTTGTTCTAATTGTGGTTTTAAAACAACAAAGTGGGCAGGTAAGTGTCCCAATTGTGGTCAGTGGAATACACTAAAACAAGAGCTTACAACGAAAGAAAAAAGTTCCAAGCTAAATATTGTCACATTAGATAAGCTTGATTCAACAGAAACGCTTTTTTTTAAAACTAACCAGAAATACATTGACGATTTTTTAGGCAATGGTTTAGTATGCGGCGGTGTTTATTTAATAGCTGGTTCTCCTGGCATTGGTAAATCTACTTTGCTTTTGCAACTTTCTAAGTATTTGATCGAAAATAACAATAAAGTTTTGTATGTTAGTGCAGAAGAATCTGCCAGTCAGCTAAGTTTGAAAGCTAAAAGGTTAAATAGCAAGATACCAGTTTGCGAATCAAATGATTTAGATGAAATAATACTTGCCATAAAGCAAGATTTTGATGTAATAGTTGTGGATTCCATACACACAATTCATTTTTCAGATATCGATTCATTTGCAGGCAGCATTAATCAGGTAAAATATTGCGCTTTAAGGCTCATTGAAACAGCAAAAGAACACAATAAAACATTAATCATTGTAAGCCATATAACAAAAGAAGGTGTTGTAGCTGGGCCAAAGGCACTTGAACATTTGGTAGATGCAGTTTTTTATCTAGAAAGCGATGATAAGTACGGCTATAGGCTGCTTAGAGCAACAAAGAATCGTTTTTCAAGCACAGAACCGGTAGTAATTTTCCAAATGACTCAAAGCGGCTTAAAAATTGTAGAAGACGCTTTTTTAACGTATATTGAAGATACAAAAGAAGCAGAAGGCAGAGCAATTGGCGCTATTTTGGAAGGTTCGTATTTGATGTTTATAGAGATTCAATCACTGTGCGTAAAAAGTCCATTTGGGATGCCAAGAAGAACGAGTGTTGGTTTTGATTTAAACCGTTTAAATATGCTTTTGGCTGTAATAGAAAAACACCTTGGTTTACCTATGTTTGAGTTTGATGTATATTTGAATGTGATTGGTGGATTTAAAATAAATAATACATTTGTAGATTTGGCTGTTGTGGCTAGCATCATTTCATCTGTAAAAAGCATTGTCATTAAAAATGAAAATGTTTTCTTAGGCGAGATTGATTTATTGGGTAATGTTAGAAAAATTAAATTGCCGCACACACTCAAGCAAAAGATTAAAGATACAAATATTAAGTTATTTACATACGAGAACATGCCAAATATTAATAGCTTATTAAAAATTATTGGACAAGGTCATTGAAACTCTTTGCCAAAATTTGCATGTAAGTGTACGCACTAAAACCACCAAATGCTACAGCAAGCCAGCCTGCATCAAATATTTCATCTTTACTAGCACCATTTTTTAAAGCTAAGTCTACACTGTATGTTATACACCATTTGCATTGTTTTTGGACAGATAAAGCTATAGATATCAATGCCTTAGTTTTTGTGTCTAACGAGTTACTTTTATATACGCTATCAATGAAATGTTTAAATGCAGCGCCTTGCTCTTTTGATACATTATCAATTTCATTAAAGTTGTGTTCCATATCCGCTATGAGGTCTTTTGCATTTTTTATGGTTTTTGGTTTCATGTATCCCCCTATTTGAAATATTTATCCCATTTTTTGTCAACTAAATCTTTAATTTCTTTAGGCATTTGTATGTCATCTGGCCACTCTCTCAAAAAACCTTCTGATTTAAGTTTTTTAGTCGCATCTATGCCCAATTTTGAGCCCATTTGAGCTAAATTTGATGCATGGTCTAAGACATCAATGGGTCCTTTTGTAAATATAATGTCCCTTTGAGGATCAATATTGTTACCAAGTCGCCAAATCACTTCAGAAATATTTTGAACATCTACGTTTTCATCAAAAACGACTATAATTTTGGTTAAACTCATCATCCCAAGCCCCCACAGTGCGTTTATAACTTTAAAAGCATGTCCGGGGAATTGTTTTTTGATTGATACAAAAGCGAAGTTATGAAATATGCCTTCAATTGGTAAGTTAATATCTACAATCTCTGGCAAGATTTTTTGAATAATGGGTAAAAATAAGCGTTCTGTAGCTTTTCCTAAATAAGCATCTTCCATTGGTGGTTTTCCAACTATTGTTGCCGGATAAATTGGATGTTTTTTTCTCGTTATGCGCACTATATGAAAAACGGGGTAATAATCTGCTAGAGAATAGTAACCTGTGTGATCACCAAATGGGCCTTCAAGTGCTAATTCGTTTGGGTCAACAAAACCTTCTAAAACAATTTCTGCGTTGGCTGGCACGTACAAATCGTCGTACAAT
>JABEBW010004055.1_pt1 | contig 26411 bp, 25 predicted proteins | sample 7245961 | NCBI WGS metagenome assembly JABEBW01 (sample SAMN14506364, study PRJNA622280) | hot springs metagenome | biome: hot spring [ENVO:00000051]|acidic hot spring [ENVO:00002120]; feature: spring [ENVO:00000027]|sediment [ENVO:00002007]; material: sediment environment [ENVO:01001048]...
AAAAGTTAATCTGCCATTCACTGTAACAAATGAAATTTTACGTGAATCAGGATAGAATTTGAAGGTTCTTTTATCACACCTTATTGCAAGAGATTTTCTGTGTATTTTCTTCTTCAATTTTGTTCTGCATATCCATAATTTAAGACTATTTGGCACGCTTCTTTAAACTGTTTCCCTGTTTATATAAGTGCTTGATTGTATGGTAATTTTACCTTGATTGTTCTGAACATAACTTACTAGGATATATGTAATATAATATTTATTAATATTTCGCTATCATCCCCTCCCTTCCAGAAGGGGTCTTCCCGCCCATAAAAGATAAATAGTTTAATATATATGATGAGATAATGTTTATTAAGGGTGAAAAATGATGGATTACAAGGCCGAGATAAAGAAATGGCTAACATCAGGTACAGGTGCAAAGAATGATATTCTTGACATGATATGGAACGTAAAGGAGAGTGGTGAAAACCTAATTGCTGAACATCCTAAGATCCCATATACACTTTTTATTGAATTCCATGAAAATTTTATCTCTCTCATTATTTCCACCGGCCTGGAAACAGCACTCCTTGAATCCCCACAAAGGCTTGACATATGCAGAAAGTTGCTCATATTAAATGATAACGTTAATTTTGTAAAATTTGCGATTTCAGGTGAGAATGAAGAGATTGTTTTGAAGGGTGAACTGGATTTATCATCACTTGATAAAAAAGAATTTAGTGATGCAATTATGGCCATGATTACATCACTCTACATTATGGTAAGAGAATTCAAACTTGAGGAGGATTTCAGCAAAAGGGTAACGGACCATATAATAAGTATGGTAAATGAAAAGATAAAGGAAGGAGAGAGCAGGGATGAGTTGCTTGGATTTCTGATCAAAAAGGTAGGCTTGAACGAAAATGATGCAAATGCAATTCTTGACGAATTAATAAAGAAAGGGGAGGAACTCCCAGAATATCGGTGATATGTTATGGGAAAAACGTTGGATGATTATGTGGATGAAATTCTGAAGGTTGTAAAAAATGTCAGCAGAGAGGAAATAAAAAATCTATTTACTCAATGGATAAAGTATGGTTACTCTCCTGAAACAGTAAAGGAAAAGATACTTCAGAGATTTAAGCCAGAAGAAAAAATTTACAAAATAAGGGATCTTAGAAACAATATGGAAAATGTAAACTTAATAGGTAAAATTCTTTCAGTTAAAGAATACAGTAAGGATGGAAGAAAATATTATATTGGATCAATAGGTGATGATACCGGGACAATAACCTTTATGAGTTTCATGCCTGTACCTTCTGAAAAAGGTACCACCATACTTTTGAAAAATGTAAGGACAGGTATGTACAAGGATTCTCTAAGAATCTATATTTCAGAAAAATCATCAATTGAAAAATCCGATGTTAAAATTGAAGGTACTCAGAAACAATTAACAATATACACGGTTGAAAGACTTACAAAAAATTTAAGAAACATTGATATAACACTGAAAATTTTGTATTCTGAACCTGTTCAGGGAAAGGAGAGGACCATATACAAAGGTCTTGGTGGAGATACAACAGGCATAATACAATTCACATCGTGGAAAGAAAACCTTGAAAAGGGTAAAACTTACAGGATAAAGGGTGCATATGTGAATGAATTTAAAGGATCAATCTATCTAAACATCAATGAAAATACGGAAATTTTTGAAACTGACAAGGAGATTGATGTGAAGCCAATTTCACTGGCACAGGCTGTTTCATCAAACTTAAGCTATGCATATCTAGAGGGTTTTTTCCTTGGTGTAAGGGACATTGAACAGGTCAAAAAATGTCCGGTTTGTGGTAGGATTCTTAACGATACAACCTGCCCTGTTCATGGCAATGTTGAGCCAAAATTTGATGTTAGGGCAAGTTTAATATTTGATGATGGGAGTGATGTTGCAGTATTGATTCTCTATCAAGAGCAAATTAAGGGGAAGATGATAGAGGAATTTGTTAAGGAAATGGTAATGAAACCATACTTAGTTTTTGGAAAAATATCAAAAAAGAATGCGATAACAGTATTTCCATTAGATATAAATGAAATAGATAGTGAATATGTTGAAGTTCTAAAGAATGAGTTGGAGGCTGGATTCTGAATGGTAAGAGAAATTGCCTGGAGATTATTTTCCAAAGAACTTTCAGAAATAAAATTCTTAGAAAGAAAAGGGGAGGAGAAGGAAACCAGATACGGTATAACAAGATTGGGTGCAAAGGTAAACAGGATAATAGGTTCCGGTATACTTGAAAGTAAGAATGCTGGAAACGGTGTAATATTCTTTTCTGTTAATGATAGTACGGGTACATTCAGTCTCAAAATCTACAAACAATTTTCTGATCAGGAACTTTACAGTTTTCTGGAAAATTTAGAACCGCCATTGAGGGTAATATTTGTGGGTAAATTGCTTGAGGAGGCAAGTGGCTATTCTCTCAGAATTGAAAATATCAGAGAATGTGATGAAATCATTGAAAATTACTGGAAATACAAGGCAATTGAAAATTTGCTATACAGAGCGGAAATTATGGAAAAGGCCATTGAATACAAAGATTTTTCAACACTTGAAAAAGAGGGGTATCCAAAATTTTATATTGAAAACGTTCAGCTTGCACTTCAATATTTTCCGGATACAGAAATTTCACATGTGGAAGAATACAGAAATATGGTCAAGCAATTCTTCATAAAAGAGGAAAAGGTAGGTAAAAGTATAGAGGACATAATTCTTGATCTTGTTGAAAAATTGGATTTTGAGGGTGATGGTTCAAGGTACGAAGATATTGTTGAAAAAGCATCCATTGAAGGTATAGAAAGAACAGTGGTGGATGAAATACTTAATACTCTTCAAGACAGAGGCGTAATTTACGAACCAACAATAAACCGCTTTAAAAAGTTATAATTCTCTAATTTCCTTAATTTTTCCCATTTCCAGTATACCAATTTTTTCATCAATTGCCAAGCAATACATTTCATTTACATTGAAATTCGAAAGCACTGGAGAAATTATTTCGTTTCCAAGAATATCAGATCCCGAGGAATATATACTTGGAGAGGGCAGTACAACCATATTTTTTCCGAACAAAAAAACTGGGAGATTTAAAAGGCCGCCAACGCTATCCCTTATCTTTATTGATGGATGTTCATGGCCAATTACAAGAGTTCCACTCCACTCCATCAATTTGTCCCCATGAAGAAAGGTGAAATTTTTTGTTTTATACTGATTGTGAAGTATTATTGAATATTTAGAAAGTATGTTTTTTAAATAATTGTCATGGTTCCCTCTAACAACTATGAGTTCGGATCTTGACTTTATAAATTCAATGATTTCCGTTATCTCATTCCATTCCTGCCTTACGTTTCTTGAAAATTCATGTTTGAAATCACCATTTATCAAAATTCTTTTAGGTGAAAATTTATCAAAATTTTTCTCCAATATGTTAATTATTCTATTTTTCTGGAGTTTCGGTAATATCAGGCCCTTCTGGGCCATTACTTCCTCAAACCCTATATGAAGGTCGCTCAGAACAACCATATTTTCCTCTGGTAAATATATTGAATAATACTTCGTGAAAACAATACCATTGATCTCCAACTCATCCACAGATTAACAAAACATTTTTTATTATTAAACTTTACAGTTAACTATGGATCTCAAAGATCTTGGTGAAAGAAAAATCATAAAAACTTTAATGGATCTTTATGGCACAATAGTTGAAGATGATGCCTTTTATTTTGAATCCGGTGGGAAATATATACTGATCACCACAGATTCAATATCAAGGAAAACTCATATTCCTGAGGGGGTGGATCCAAAAAAGGCAGGTTATTTTTTTGCTGCACTAAATCTAAGCGATATTGCTGCAATGGGTGGTATCCCTCAATTCTTTATGACATCCTATTCCATGAAAAGTGAAACGAACTTTGATTTTTTCGTAAATTTTAATAAAGGAATAAAAGAATGTCTAGATAAATATGAAGTTAAAATGGTTGGTGGGGATACCAAGGAAGGCATGGATTTTGTTGCAACAGGAATAGTAATAGGAAAAGTTGAAAAGGAAAGAATTTTGAAAAGAAACAATGTGAAAAATGGTGATGTTGTTGCGGTTACCAATTTTCTGGGAAAGAATTCAGCGGGTTATTATCTCTGGAAAAATGGTTACAAGGAAGGGGCGAATATTCTTTTAGAAATAGAACCAAGAATAAATGAGGCAAGAGAGTTATCTTACCTTGGTGTGAGAAGCGCTATGGATCTTTCGGATGGTATATTTTCAATTGTTCATCAGCTTAAAAATCAAACGGGTTTGGGTTTTAAAATATACTATGAAAAATTACCTAAACATCCACTTGCTTTAAAGGTAATGGATGAACTTAAGGTACCAGGTGAGGAAATTCTGCTCAATTTTGGCGGCGAATATGAGATTTTTTTCACTGTTGACAAAAAAATATGGAAGAGTGTAGAATCAGGAATGAAGCAAAAGGGTTATATGGTAACAGAAATTGGTGAAGTATGGGAAGGAGAAAATATCCTTATTAAAGAAGGAAAAGGGGCGAGGATTGATAAATATGGATACGAGCACTTTACTCGAGGCTAAATATTACGAAAAGATTGATGAAAAAAAGGTTAGATGTACACTATGTCCCCACAGGTGCATTATAGATAATGGAAAATATGGTATATGCAACGTTAGGAAAAATATTGATGGGAAGCTCTATTCCATGGTTTATGGAAAGGTAAGTGCTATGGCCATGGATCCCATTGAGAAAAAGCCTCTTTTCCACTTCCATCCTGGTTCATGGATATTTTCACTTAGCACAGTTGGATGCAACCTTAAATGCAAACACTGCCAGAACTGGGAAATAAGTCAAAGCATGGTTGAAAATTTTCCTCTCAGGAATTATACACCTGAAGAAATTGTGGACCTTGCAATTGAAGAAGGTTCGGAGGGTATTGCCTGGACATACAATGAACCAACAATATGGTTCGAGTTCAATCTTGAAGCATCAAAAATTTCAAAATCAAAGGGCATGCACAATGTTTACGTAACAAATGGTTATATAAATGAAGAACCTCTGAAAGAACTATCGAAATATATTGATGCAATGAACATAGATGTTAAGGGTTTTACAGATGATTTTTACAGAAAAATAGTTGGAGGTAGGCTTGAACCTGTTCTTGAAACTGTGAAAATGGCCAAGGATCTTGGAATACATGTGGAGGTAACATATTTGATCATACCAACACTGAACGATAAAGAGGACGAAATAAGAAATTTTTCAAGATGGATGTTTGATGTTTTTGCTGAAAACTCAATAGTACATTTTTCAAGGTTCCATCCTGATTACAAGTTAATGGATCTTTATGAAACACCAATGGAAACCATGCTCAGGGCATACAACATAGCAAAAGATGAAGGCCTTAATTATGTGTATCTTGGAAATATATGGGATGAAAAATATGAAAGCACATACTGTCCAAGGTGTGGAACAAGATTGATCAGGAGATCGGGTTATAATGTTAAAATTGAGAATTTAACCGACGATGGAAGATGCTCAAAATGTGGTGAAAAAATACATATTATTCTTTAAATTCAATTTTTATACCCATTGATCTCATAACAGATTCAAGTACAACCTTTGCATGTTCAGATCCTGAAAATTCATAAATGGTCCATAAAGTCTTTCTCTTCATTGCCCTAAAGGATCCTATAATATCAAGACCCTTTAGAATTACAAATTTTCCCGATTCAACATAATTTTTAATGTAATTTTGCAAATAAAGGTAAACAATATCATGAGGATCAAGAATTATTTCAAGATCCATTTTCTTTGATTTTAAATGTTTAACATCATCCTTAGGTAAATAAAATAGCTCATCATTAAAGAATACATTGGAAATTTTGTTCTCTTTATAGATTGAATTCAGTGCCCTCTTTAAATCTTCAATATCAATCATTCCATAAGTTATGTTCATTATTCTTTTTATATTAAGGGCACCAAATATGTTAAAGAGTTTTTCAACATAAACTTTGATCGCATATTCCCTGTCCATCTTATTTTCAACAACAAGATATTCATCCCTTGTTCCTTTCACAATGTAATTGTTCTTGTACAAATAATCAAGAGCATTTTTTGTTGTTTCTTCCCCAAAAGGTGATTCATTCAGAATTTCATCATCATACTGTAGTTCTTTAACCATCTTAAGTACACTTTCATGAATTTTTTCCAACCTTGCATTTTTTATAGATTTGAAGAGTACAATGTTCTCCATGCTTGCATATGTGTCTATTGGTGGAATTCCATGGGTTAAGTAAAGTATGCCACTTCTCTTCAATCTTTCAAGGGATATGAACCTCCATGTTCTTATCAAAGCTTCAAGATCACTTCTTAATCCAGGAAACATTTTTTCAAGTTCAATTATATTTTTTGCCCTTGTTTCAACATCCAGTCCCTGCCTTCTGAACACATATCTGTAAAGGTTTTCATAACTGAGTTCCTGACCGGAAACCTTTGAGCTTGAATAAAAATTACCATGTTTTTCAAATTTATATTTTTTAAGAGCGGGTTGAAGTTCATCCGTAACATTGGACAAAATTATCTGTGAATAGTCCAGAAAATTTGAAAGTTCAAGGACTTTATCAATAAAGAATTCATACAATTCCTTTGGACAGTTTATTTTGAATATATGCAAATGATCACCCATATCTTCAATATCTGCTGATCCAACGATTTCTCCATCCTTTACAATGAAATAGTTGAAACCTTCACCAAACTTTTCAAGTATTTCAAATTGATATGGTAGTAGGAAAGGATCACCTTCTGGAAGCATAACTATTTGCCCAGATCTTTCAGTTTTTAGAAATTCACCATAGTAGTAGTTTCCCCCAACAACAATCCTGCCAATGTTCATTTCGTTAATCAGCGGCATAATGTTCTCCTTTGGTATGTCAAGGAAATACTCCAGATCCTTAACGGTTAATGGACCCAGATTATCGATGAGTTTCTTTATAAGATCTTTAATATTCCCATTCCCTTCAATGTTCAGAGAAATATAAGCGTCATGTTCCTCCAGGGATCTTGAAACAATAAGGTTTTTTTCCATTAGTGAAAGATAATTCTTTACAGTTTTTGGATGCAATTCCAGAGATTTTGAAATTTCCTGAACATCCATGATTCCTGATCTGAGTTTTCCAAGAATTTTTAATGCAATATCATCAAGTTCGAAATCCCTATATTTGAAAAGGTATGCAATATCTTTGGTTGTGAAAAAGTATCTGTTAGCTAGAAATCTACCATAAACAAGTGTATCTTTCTTTTTCATATCCAACCATTCATTGTAAGAAAAGTTGTTAAATCTAACATAGATCTGATATGGATGAGTGAAAACCAAATATTTTCTAAATATATCGTCCAAATTATTTTCCTTTCTCATAAGTTTTGTAAATCTGTAATTTTTCAAATCCTCTTTTGTTAAAAATTCAACAGGTTTAAGTTTTTTAAAATCATCGGCTAACATATACTGTTTCTCATAGCCGGGTAGAAAATTTCCCTCGAGAACTATACCTTCTTTTAGAAGTTCTTTTAAAGGCTCTGATACTTCGTCCTCCAGAGTATTGAGATAAAATGCTATCTCGGAGAGCGTTATTGGGCCATAGTATGAAAGTATTTTTTGAATAAGAAACTTTATTGCTTTTTTTCTTTCCTCTGGCTTACCATCTCTTTTAGCCCACACCATTTCATTATCTCTTATATCAACCCTTTCAATCAAGTACGCCCTTTCAAGGTTCCTTAAAACATCCATGAATATTTCTCTCTTAAGACCGCTTAACTTCCATATTTCTGTTGTCGTTTTTCCATCAATGTTTTTCAATATTTTTTCAATTGTTTCATCAATTGTTATACCCTTTGAATAAACTGCCATATAGTATGGTACATATTCTGGAACGGTGAAAATTGCCCTATCTGTGAATACGGATCTCAATTTCTTTTCTTTTATCAATCTTAAACTTAAATCCTTCAAATCTTCAAATTTCATTTTTGAAAAAGAATAAATGCTAACTCCCTTTTCTGAAAGTACATCCGCCGCACCAACATTCTCTATGAATTTTATGATATCATTTTCATTCTCTATACTAAATTTGTTTCTGAAATAGTTTTTTACCTCTTCAGGTTCGAGAAGATGAACACTTTCCTCAGGCAAAACTTTTTTCAGTATTTTCATATGTATTTCCTTCAAGAGTGAAGAACGATCCTCCATTAGAACAATATCCGATATGCTTGCCAGAATAATATTGTTTGAGAAAATTGATGGTTCCTCGGAATACTCCTTTAGCTTAACTTCAATTTCACCATTTTCTATCTTATGTAAAATTTCCCTTGCGTTTGGTAGATCCATAACAATGTTGAATATTTCATTATATGTTTCTTCAATCACAGGGAAGTTTGGTATTTCTGAAAGTATCTCTAGGATTTTGTCACTTTTCAGCTGCTGTTTCGTAACGGATATATCAGCTCCCTTGTATTTTCTCAGTATCATAAAGGATCTTGTGGCACAGTGCCTGAATCTCTGCTTAAAAAGTTCTGTGTTTTTTATTGCATTCCTCAAATCCTTTTCAAGGTTCTCTGCTTTGAGAATCGAGGGTATTGAATCTATGGGTATTTTTTTGTTGGTTGAAATCATAAATGCATCATCTGTCACTGTTATTCTTGTGTTGATGTTATACCTATTTGCTATGTGATAAGCATATGCTCTTGATAGTGCATCATTTACCCTCCTACCAAAAGGAAAGTGAAAGATTATGTTGTATAACCTTGATGGATCCACATAACCCTCAATAAGAACACCTTCGTTTGTTGGGACATAATCAACAATCTGTTCCATTATATATTTGTAAATACTCACAGCACCTGAATAATCAAGGTAATATTCATCCATAAGATACTTTACAACATCCTCTTTTTTCTTGATCATATCCATTATTTCTTTCCTGAATTTTCCCACTTCTAGGCTAAGATCAAAACTTCTTGGTAACATTTCCCCCGCCCAGGATGGTACGGTTGGCCTTTTACCCTCAGCACTTCTAACATATACCCTTGAACCCCTTACCCTCAGAAATTCATAGGTTCTTGCTCCCAGAACAAATATATCTCCCTGCCTGAGTCTTTCAACAAACTTTTCGCTAAGTTCACCAAGGTGTACATTGTTCTCGTCAAGTACAACATAATCGGCCTCTTCCGGTATTGTTCCCATGTTCATAAAAAATATCATTCTTGATGATCTCTTTTTACCGAAAACACCCTCCTTTTCATCGTACCATATTTTTGAATAGAATGTTTCACCATAGGATTTACCAGAAAGATAATCTAGAACCTCAAGAAATTTCTCTTTTTTTAGATCATGGTAACAGTAGGATCTTTTTATTAATTTATATGCTTCATCAATGCTCCATACATCCTCCAAACTCATTCCAACCAAAACCTGCGCAAGAACATCAAGTGAATTTTTTGGAACAAATACCCTGTCAATATTATTCTCATAAACAGCTTTCGTTATTACTGTGCATTCAATAAGATCGTCCATGTCGAAGACAACCATTCTTCCCCTTGAAATGTCGCCATATTTATGTCCTGATCTTCCAATCCTTTGCAAACCTTTTGCAATGCTCTTGGGTGATCCAATCTGAACAACCATATCAATGTAACCAATATCTATTCCAAGCTCCAGACTTGTGGAAGAAATTACACATTTGAGTTCACCCCTTTTAAGCATTTCCTCAACCCTCAACCTGGTTGCTTTCCCCAGTGATGAATGATGTGCCTCAAGACTTTTAATTCCTCTTTCCCTAAGTTTGAATGCCACATGTTCTGTTCCACTTCTAGTGTTTGTAAATATCAATGTAGTTTTGTGTGAATTTATTATGTCAACAAGTATATCATACATTCTTTCGTTTGCAATTTCATAAGGTGTATTTACAAGATCTGGTACAGGTGTTATCACCTTCAGATCCAAAGATTTCTTTGCTTCCACCTCTGCAATATAAATGTCCCTAACTTCACCATTATCGTCGTAGCCTGCAACAAACTTGGCCATTTCTTCTATTGGTGATTGTGTTGCTGAAAGACCTATTCTTATTAAGTGTCCTGTGAGTCTTTCAAGCCTTTCAGCGTTAAGAGAAAGCATTACACCCCTTTTGTTTGATGAAAGTTCATGTGTTTCATCAATTATCAAATATTTCACATTCCTGAATCTTTCCTTGAATTTTAGGGATGATAGTACGAGAGCGAGAGATTCTGGTGTGGTTATAAAAATGTGCGGGGGTTTTCTTAGCATCTTTTGCCTCTGATTTTGAGGAGTATCACCCGATCTAACAGCAACGTTGATCTTGGGTATTTCAATACCCTTCTTCTTTGCAAGTTGATTTATTTCTTCAAGCGGTTCTTCAAGGTTTCTATGAATATCATTTGCTAATGCTTTAAGAGGTGAAACATATACACAGTATACCTTATCCTCAAGTTTTCCCTGCTTTGCGAGTAAGAAAAGCTCATTTATGATCGCAAGGAAGCCTGTGAGAGTTTTACCTGAACCTGTGGGGGATGAAACTAGAACATTTTTACCTTTGTGAATGTATGGAATTGCATATGCCTGAGGTTCTGTAATGTCCTTAAATTTTGATTCAAACCATTCCCTAATTATTGGATCGAGTAGTCCCAAAACCTCGTCTTTTGAATATCTCTTTTCTATTCTATATATCATCCCTTATCCCTTGAAAATCAAAAGGTAAAGAATTAAGTCCTATTTAACAATATCGGCTAGAAGTACCCTTCCGAAAGGGAGGGGATGAAAGCTGATAAGTTTATTTATATTTTTGATATAATTATCATATCTGCAAGGTGAGAACGTTGGCAGATGTATGCATGGAACATGAAGAACTCAAGCTTGTGGACACAATACATCGTAACGTGCTTTCCAAATGTGGGGCATAAAAACTGTATCTTAATGAAAAGTCATGCACTTTGGGTTGTCGGTGATCGAGTTTTGTCCATGAAGAAGCTCCATCCGTCAGGGTGGGGTAGTTCACATTATTTTATCACTTTTTTCAAAAGTGATGATACCTTTACCAGTGAAATTGCCTCAAGGTTTTCATTTTTTAGGTTTTCCAGTCCACCTTCCTCTCTGTCAACTACCACAAGAACCTTTTTCACAATTCCCCCCAGATCCCTGATTATCTTTGCTGCCCTGATTATGGATTGGCCTGTTGTCATTACATCCTCAACTATTATTATCTCTTCGCCTTTTTCAAGATCCCCCTCTATTAGGTTCTGCGTACCATGTGTTTTTGATTCCTTTCTTATTATTATATATTTATTCCCAGTTTCGAGAGAAAGGGCAACTGCAAGTGGAACGGATCCAAGCTCTATGCCCGCTATTTTTTCGTTGCCAACATACTGTGAAAACCCTAAGGCTATTTTTTTCAATATATCAGGATCTGTAGTCGCTTTTTTTATGTTTATGTAGTAATTGCTTCTCTTTCCCGATGTTAGAATAAAATCGCCGAACATTACAGCTCCTGATTTAATCAGCATATCCTCAATTTCCATTTGAACCACCATTTTTAAGTATATCAATAAGTGCATTTTTAGTTTTTTCACTTAAACCTGTATCTTTGATTTTAGCAACAGTTTTTTCAATTTCGTATTCTTTTCTTTTAAATTCAACTTTTAGATTTTCTGTGTCAAGTGTTGCAAGCGAACTTCTCCAATCTCCATCCCTTGGCTGACCGACACTGCCTGGATTTATATAAATAGTTTTATCAACTTTTCTTAAAAATTTATGGTGCGAATGGCCGAATATTACGACATCAGCCTCTGTGTTTTTAAATTTCTTTTTAAGATCATCATCACTAATATTTTCAAAAATATAATCATATAGTGGATCAACTAAAGATGCATGAACGAGAATGAACTTTAAGCCATCAATTTCAAACCTCTCTTCCATTTTAAGATTCCTCAAAAAATCCAGATTTCTGATATATTTTTTAAAATAGCTTCTTGTTTCAACAGATAATTCATGGAATTTTTGAGAGCAATGACAGTCAATGTTGAATGCATTTGCAGAATCATGGTTTCCCATAACAACTTTGAAAAAATCTTTTGATAAATCTATCACGCCCTGCGGATCTGGTCCATAGTCAACAAAATCCCCCGCACAAACAATAGCATCGTATTTTTCATCAAGTGCTGATTTCAAGGCTTCCAGATTTCCATGTAAGTCTGATATTATTAAAATTTTAGACATTACCATGGCACCTCCTTTTTTCCAATCTTATATCCTATTATGTTAACAACCCTATGAAGTATGGGCGTTAAAATTATTAGTGTAATAATACCGGGTAAATTCCAAACATACCTGAAAAAGTCATAGGGATAAAAAATGAAAAGAAAAAGCAATGAAAAGAAAAGAAAAGGATATTGATCGAGCAAGAATGCATTGCTTCCACTTTCCATACCAAGCCTTCTTTTAATGAATGAACCTGTAGCATCACCTATCATGGACCCGATTGATATTATCAAAGGTATTATTACCATGTTTAAATCCTGAGAAAAGGCAGGAAAATACGGACTATGGAAAGTATATCCAACAAGATTTTCTATCATTCCAACAATGAATCCTGAAAATATACCTCCAGAAAAACCCCTCCAGGTTTTCCCTTTTCCAAAAATTCTTCTACCATCAATAAAATTTTTATTAAAATCCATGGGCGTTTTTCCTTTAAATAAAACAGCGGCAGGGTTTGCAACATATGCAGGTAGCATGTACCAGAGTGCATTTATTATTTCAATCAGCATTCAAATCACAATTGAAAACAACTAATAAATATTTTCTAAAACATAATTCAATATTTCCATGGATCCATTTGAATACATTTTGTTTGAATGAAAAGTTGATAATTCAACAAGTTTTTCTATAGAATTCCCTACTGTGAATCTATAATTTGCAATTTCAAACATGGGAAGATCGTTTTCACCATCACCCATAACACCTGCCAGATCATTTTTGATATCATATAATTCAAGAACATTCTTCAGACCCCAACCTTTGTCAATATCCACAGGTAAAACGAGAACACTGTCAACGTTCGTAACAAACTTAATATTTTTTAAATCACCTAAAATTTTCTTCACCTCATTTATTTTTTCAATGGGTAAAGAAACGATCATTTCACCCTTAATGTATTGAATACCATGGGCATCAAGTATTTTTCTTACATTTTCGATTGTTCTTTCATGGTTTTTGTTGAAAAGTTTTTTATGTGAGCCGTTGAACAGAAAATAACCATTCTCATAAACAATGAAATCAAAATGTTCTTTAATATTTTCAATCTTTTTCCACCTTCTTCCGGTAATGATTCCAAACTTTACACCTTTTTTCCTGATATTTTCTATCAATGGTATGAGTGAAGTATCAAAGTTCAAATTTTCATCTGTAAGAACTCTATCGTAATCCGAAGCCATAAGCTTAAGCAACATAAATGGTAAAAAGATTGGGAGTATTAAGGTTTGATGTTTCTATGTTTAAGGATAAAAAAAGTTTAATAGATCTTTGGCATTCTTTCTCAATTGTGCCGCCGTAGCTTAGCTGGTGGAGCGCTCGGCTGTTAACCGAGTGGTCGTCGGTTCGAATCCGACCGGCGGCGCTGTGATCTATCAATGCAATAACGTGAATATTGATTATTTGTCAGAGTATTTAAAAGATGATTTTGCAGTAATTCCAGCAGATACTCTTTATGCGCTTTCAATATGGGTTTATTCCGAAAATGCTGAAAAAATATATGAAATAAAAGGCAGGAAAAAGGATGTGCCTGTTCCGGTTGGACTCGCTGATCCCAGCACAATTGAAGAATATGTCCACTCACATCCGCTTGTTGAAAAAGTATTGAGAATGGAATGGGGATACCTTGTTACATTTGTGCTAAAAAATAAAAAAATTCCTGAAAAGCTTGTTGGCGAAACGGTGGGTATAAGATTTCCGAGAAATAACATAATCAAAAAAATAATTGAAAAGATAGGACCTGTGACCATCACAAGCGCAAATAAACATGGAGGTAAAAATCCTGTTTATATTATGGACGCATATTCACAGCTTGGTGAAACTGTTAAGATTTATGTTGATTGTGGCTCTGCTCTTGGCATACCATCGACAGTTATAGATCTGACGTCAAATATGCCAAGATTGATTAGGGAAGGTGCAATTCCATTTAAAAAGGTGATGGAAGTATATGGATCAAAGTGAAATAGATAAATATATTCTCGCTGGAAAAATTGCAGCAGAAGCCATTAAAATTGGAAAGGATCTAATAAGGGATGGGACCAAAGCTGAAGATGTTGCAGAGGAAATAGAGGGATTTATTCTAAAAAAAGGAGCAAAACTGGCCTTTCCGGTAAACCTAAGTGTTAATGATGAGGCAGCACACTATACTCCATCCAGAAATGATGAGAGAATTTTCAAAAAAGGTGATGTGGTTAAGCTTGATCTGGGAGCACATGTTGAGGGCTATATTGCCGATACCGCAATTACAATTGAAATTGGGGATAATGAAAAGAAGAGTCTTTTGATGGCTTCACAGACAGCCCTAAGAACAGTCATAAATTCTCTCAGACCCGGTATTGAAACCTGGGAGCTTGGATCCATAATTGAAAGAGTTATTGAATCGTTTGGTTATAAGCCAATATACAATTTAACAGGTCATCAGGTATCCAAATATGTCTTACATGCAGGTTTATCCATACCAAACTATAACGATGGATCAAAGAAAATTCTTTACTCTGACACGGCCATTGCGGTTGAACCATTTGCCACAGAAGGATTAGGGTTTGTGAAGGAATCCAGATTTGGGAACATTGCACAGGTTCTGAGAGTTACAGATGAAACTAAGAGAATTTTTGAAGAGTACAATTACCTTCCATTTTCTACAAGATGGATCTACAGGGATTTCAATGATCCGAATTATATAATGGGAATTGTAATAAAAAGTAAAGATATATATAGATTTCCTGTTCTTAAAGAAAAAAGGAGAGGTACTGTTTCTCAGCATGAACATACAATGTTGGTGCTGAAGGATAGAATAATTGTTACAACTGAAATTTAAATTTTGGAAAAGTTTATTAAAGAAATTATAATTAAGTGGATTGACAATTGGTAAAATGTGACATATTATGAATCCAGATCAGGTAGTTCAAGAACTCGGGTTGATCGGGGCAGCATTGATTAGGAAGGATGGTACTGTAGTCAGGAATCTTTTGCCAGATGGTATTGATAAAGAGACATTTTCAGTTATGTGCGCCACAATATATGGAGCAGCTGTTACTGTTTATGGTGAAATGAAATACAAAGAACCTACACAAATTTTTATGGAAGGGCAGGAGGGACATGTTGTGCTTTTACCTTTTGATTCAAGGCATTTTTGGTCTTTAATTATTCCCGCAACCAAAGATGTAAAAAAGGTAACGGAAGAGTTCCTTGAAAAAACAAAAGAATGATTGAAATAAGGGAAATATATAGAATTCTTTACGAAAATTTTGGATCACAGCACTGGTGGCCAGGAGAAACAAAGTTTGAGATTGTAATTGGAGCGGTTTTAACACAAAATACATCCTGGAAAAATGTTGAAAGGTCAATTGCTGAACTTAAAAGTAGGAATCTTCTGGATTATGAAAAAGTATTAAATGTAGATGAAAATGAATTATCTGAGATTATAAAATCCTCAGGTTTTTACAAACAGAAAGCATCAAGATTAAAAGAATTGGTTCTAAAAATTAAAGAAAATTATGGAACGTTTGAAAATTTCTTAAAAAAAGGAGAAAGGGATTTTCTACTTTCCATCAAAGGAATAGGTATGGAGACTGCCGATTCTATTCTTCTTTATGCCATGGATAGGCCATATTTTGTTGTTGACGCCTATACTCTTAGAATTTTTAAAAGGACAGGGTTAACGGACAATGAACAAAAGAAAAATTATGAAAAGATTAGGGAAATGGTTGAAAAAGCTTTTCAAAAAAATGTAAAGGATCTTCAGGAATTACATGCCTTACTTGTTAAATTGGGCAAAGAATATTGCAAGAAAAAACCAGTATGTGATGCCTGTCCCCTAAAAGAAAAATGTGAAAAAAATATATGATTCAAAGCTGGGAAAGGAGAAGACCCGCCTCTTTTACCTTTTCAGTTTCTAAACTGAATGCAAACCTTATGTAACTCTCACCCGACGAACCAAAAACCGGTCCAGGTGTTGAACCAACACCTGTTTTCTTAAGAATGAACTCGCTCATTTCCCAGGAATCATTTACTCCTCTGGGGTAAAGTTTTATTCTGTTCCACATATAAAAAGCTCCACGGGGGAGATAGGGTTCAAGGTACAGTGAATTTTTTAGATAATTGTAAAGAATGTCCCTTCTTTTCTGGTATTCATCTCTCATCATTAAAACATAATCCTGTGGTCCCTCAAGTGCTGCAAGCGCACCATACTGTGTAATTGAATTAACACCATTTATTGTGCACCTTAGCAATTTTTTCATTCTTTCTTTCAGAAGATTGTTTTTGACATGGATATAACCGATCCTGAGACCGCTCATGGCATATGTTTTTGACATTGAATAAAGTGATACAGTATTTTCATATATGGATCCAGGGCTGAAATGTGTCAGGCTATCGAATATTACATCCTCATAGGCCTCATCACTAACAATAAACATCCCATTCTCTGATGCAATATTAACAATTTTTCTTATTTCATTTTCAGATAAAACCCTTCCAGTGGGATTATGGGGAGAATTAACAAAAATTGCCCTTACATTTTTCAGATTTATACTTTCTAACTTTTCTACATAATTAAATATATCAGCGTGGATAGGTATCCCGAACGCTAATTTTATGTTTTCCCCAATCTCTGTCCACATTGGATCCGGTATAATAACACTTTCATCTTTTGCGAGAAGCGCACGAAATGTTACATAAAGGGCATTCATCCCTCCATTTGTAACAAGAACATCATCCTTTGTTGCATTTATTTTATTTTTTCTTTGAAGTTTTCGTGCTATTGCCTCTCTAAGTTCAGGTATACCTGTTGAATCGGTGTAATGTGTTTTGTTATTTTTAATTGCATCAATTATAGCATTTTTCACGTGCTCCGGGATATTAAAAGAAGGATCACCGGATTCCATTCTGTAAACTTTTTTCCCATCTCTTTGCATTTCAAGAAGATCGTCCCTGATTTTTACTATCGCTCCGAACGATATATCATCCACAATATTTTTCTTCAATCTTTTCACCAAAATTAAAATTGAAAAACATTATATTAACTTTTTTTATTAAAAACTGACATTTTGTAAATTAAATTGATTTTATTTTTCTTATAAGTTCAGGTATGTTTATACCCATTGGACATACTTCCTTACATCTTCCACATTGAAGACAGAAAAATGAAAGAGCCTTTGCCTTATCTTTTGAACCTGTGATTCCTGTCCATGGAATGCCTATTGCAGCTGTATAAATATCCCCCCATGCACCATCTATAACCTGAAATATTGGGCAGGACAGCTGACATGATCCACATTTGATGCAATAAAGAGTTTCCTTTAGAAATGTATTTCTGACATTTTTTCTGTTGTTATTCAAAAGAACAATATGCAGTTCCCCGGGGCCAATGTTATCCTTTGAAGGGCCGTTAATAATATGAATGTATGATGTTTTTTTGAAACCATCGTATACTGTCTGAACAATTGAGGCTTTTACCGCATCTTTTAACGTGCGATAAATTTTTTCTATTGAAGTAATAACTATGAGTTTTTTAGGAAGTGTTGATGACAGTGCTCCATTTCCTTCATTTGTTACAAATACAACGGAACCAGTTTCAGCAGAGAGTGCATTCGCGCCAATCATTCCAACATCAGCGGAAAGGAATTTTTCACGCATAAATTTTCTAACAGCAAGAACCATTGATGTTACATCACTTAATTCAACGTCAAGGTTTTTTTCCAAAACGGATTTTGCTCTACCTTCGGTCATGTTTACTGCAGGTGTAACCATATGGGCAGGTTTCCCATTTGTAAGCTGAACAAGGAATTCCCCTAGATCTGTTTCATATACCCTTACACCCTTTTCTTCAAGAAATTGCCTTAACTCAATTTCTTCGCCCACAAGGCTTTTGCTTTTAACCAGAGTTTTTCCATTACCTATTATTTTCAGGACAATATTTTTCAGTTCGTCTCCATTTTCCGCGTAATGAAAATATCCGCCGTTTTTTTCAAAATTTTCTTTAAATTTAGAAATAAGGTCATCAATGTTATCCACATTCCATTCTTTATTTTTCCTTGTTTCATTTGCCCATTGTTCCACATAGGTGTGCCTTTTTATTGCCTCTTTCCTGTTTATTATTTCAAATTTTGTTCCTATATAGGATCCATTTCTAAGGTCCTGATCCTTAAGTGCACCCAAAATTTTCTTATGAACTTCTTCAAAAATCAATTCCATCACTCCCTTATAATTAATACATGCATCTCCTTTGGCCCATGGGAAGGTCTTACTATCTTTTTCTCAATATCGCCTGTATAGCTAGGTCCCTGTATTATCTGAATGTAGGATGGAATACTGCCCGATTTTTCCAAAACATAATCCAATGCTTCCAAAATCCCGGGAAATATCTTATCTGAATACTCAATGACAATATGTTTTTCTGGTAAAAACGATGTTAGACCTGTTAGAACACTGTTTTCATAGAAAATTATTGATCCGGTTTCCGCTGCCATGGCTTGGGCACCTGTGATTCCTATTTCTATTTTTCCAGGATCACTTTTCATTTCTTCAACTGTCATAACATTTACACCAATATCTGTGAGTAAATTTCTAACGTATTCCTCCACTTTTTCATCAATGTTGTATATGAAAACGTTTTTGAAATTCCCGATGATATTTGGAATTATGCCTGAAATTTCGTTAATATTTTTCAAAATATAGCAGTTTCCAGCAGCTTCCTCAATTGAACTTTTAAAGCTTAAAATCCTATCATCCATACGAAATATGTAAAACATTATGAATATTTAAATTTCTATTTTTGGCAAAATTGTTATACCTTCTTCCTTTGAACCAACCTGAATATAATTCCCCGATAAATAAAAATAACCTACAATTGCGGAAATAAAGGCATCAATTCCATGTTCACTGATTTTTTTTGAATTGAACTCAAAACCCATATACGAAAAAATTCTCAGAATTTTCTCTCTTTCGTGAGGTAAATTAAGCATTACTTTTGCTCCATGAGGATAAGTTTCAATAACATCAAAATTCATGGATCGCAGGACAACAGAAAGGTTAATACCTCTTCTTGTCAATGATCTCATACTTTCTATTAATGTAGGATAGGCTCTTATACCCATACGTATCAATTCTCTATCGCTTTCCCTCATTATTCCATGAATACTGCAGGAACATTTTTCCCAGGTACAGCATCTTCCCTCAGGTAAAGAAAGAGGTGCATCTATTGCAACAATCTCAGGCTGAAAATTTAATGTTGAAGAAATGATTTCAGAATCTTTTTTTAAGGAATATATGCTTGCATTGAAACCCTGAAGCGCACAGATTCCCGTCTCTCTGTTTGGAGAACCGGAAAGATCTATGCCCAGAGTCTTTCTTTCGGGGAAATTCTGAACAATTTTCTTTATAATATGCACATATGTAAAAAGTTAAAAAAATAAATAAATATAACGTGAAAATTCCTTTTAAACAATGAAAATAGAATACGGTGCATGGGTTACAGCATATTCACTATTCCTTTTCTCATTGTTCATTTACAGAGAGATTACATTGACAATATTCTGGATACCACTTCTTTCAGGTTTAATTATTCTTGATTTTAATGGTAAAATCAAGAAAATTTTCTTTATAATATCCTTTATTTTCTCATTGATTTCCGTAGGAATTTATTACTTTTTCTTTTTCTCCTATATATTTTTCCTTTTAATTTACATTTTTAAAAATAGAATTTTCAAAAGATCGTATGTTAAGGCAATAATGGGAATAGCGGGAATTGTTTTAAGTTTCTACACAACATCAATTTACTTTTCACATAACACATACCTATTCTCGCTTCTACTTTTTCTTTTTATGATTGGATCCGAGTTCACCGTTAGATCAATCATAACAAAAAATAAGGTGTATCTTCTCTATAATCTTATTCCTTTAACATTTATTTTTCTGAACCCGTTAAATGTAATTTTCTCCCTCTCAATCATCAGGATTCCATTGGGAATAAAAGGGATAAAGATAAAATGGGTTGGTATATCCGAATCTTTAATCCTAATTGCTCTTCTTTCAATCTCTTTAATAATTTTCACACCAATTTTCCAGCAATTATAAAAATTCAAAAAAATCTAAATATAATTTAGGTTATTGTTTTATTATGGCATCTTTAAAGGAGTTACTGGAAATGGCTCTAAGGTCGGAAATAGATTCCATGAACATTTACAAAAAAGCATCGGAGAATGTAAAAAGTGCAATATTGAAAGAAAAATTCAGTTTCCTTTCCAAAGAAGAGGAAAAGCATAGAGTGTTGATTGAAAACATAATAAGAATGAAGTATCCGGGAGAAGAAATAAACATTCCGGAAAGTACGGAGGTACCATTACCAAGAGTAACAGTGACAGAAAAGGATCCTATTTCAAAACTTCTTACCCAGGCTATGGATGCAGAACTGGCATCATCAAAGTTCTATGAAGAAATTTCCAAAAAATTCGATGATGATAAAGGGACTCTAATGCTTTATCTATCATCTGTGGAAATGTCCCACTACTATTTCCTTAAATCTGAAAGGGAATTAATTTTAAATTTTGAAAACTATGACCAGTACTTTGAAATGATGCATATTGGTCCATGATTATATCCTTCTGAAACCTCTTATGGCCCAGTGATAAACTGTGTGCGTCACATAATTTAGAGTTCCAACAAAATCTCTTGAAAGACCTTCAACTTTTATTTCTTTTTTTAAAATTTTCTCTACAGGATTTTCATCAGCAACAATGTAAGCTCTTCCTATTTCATTTGCAAAGTGAGCATCACTACCTGCTGAAAATGGTAAAGCTAACTTTTCTGCGAGGGCCATAGCCCTCAAATTGTTTATTTTCTTGCATCTCCCATTCAACACTTCAATAACATCGAATCTCTTGCCAATTATATTTTTTTCACCCAAACCGCTCCAGAACCTGTAGGGATGGACAGCTATGGCGATACCACCCTGGTCATGAATTCTTTCAATGGTTTCATCCACAGTCAAACCCTTTGGTATGATTTCATTGATGTTGAGAGCAATAATATGCCCCGATAGACTTGAGATTTCAACACCCCTTATAATCTCAATATCCTTAGGCTCAATATCTTTGTATGCATCCATTGAATTATGGTCAGTTATCGCTATGCCATTAAGACCAACCTTTTTTGCAATTTTCAGGATTTCATTTGGCTCAAGAACACCATCGCTTGAATATTTTGAATGCACATGAATATCAAATTTCATTTTATTTCACTTTGGCATTGAAGTTAACCGGCCTGTCAAGTGTAATTATTCCATTCTCCGTTCTTAAAACGTAAGGTTTATTTTTTTCGATGTAGAGGATAGACAGTAAACCATCATGATTTTTATTCAAAGGAAACTCAATGGTATATTTCTTATCGCCGTAAGCTTCAACAACATCATTAACCTTCAATTTAACAACTTCAAAGTTAAGTTTCATGAAATCTTTATGTGATAATGGGGCGTCTGCTGAACTTTCACTGTTGTTTGCAAGAACCCTTAATCCCTCAACCTTTTCAGTGGGAACAAGAATAGAAACTGTGTTACCATCATCGGCGGCAAGTATCATACCCTGGGATACAATACCTCTAATTTCTGCTGGTTCAAGGTTATATACCATAAGTGCATATTTCCCTAAAAGATCTTCTGGTGTATAATATTTCTTTAAGCCCGCAACGAGTGTTCTTTCTTCATTTCCAAGAGAAACTCTCAGAAGGTAAAGTTTGTCTGCATTTGGATGATCTTTAACCTCAACTATTTTTATGGTTCTAATATCAACTCTATTCCAGTCTTTCAGTTCTTCCTGATAGATTTTCTTGAAAAGTATTTTTGGTTCCTGAAGGGATGTTTCACCTATGGGTGCCAGTGCTTCAATCCACCTGTAATTTTCAATTTTATCCCTGTATCCAAGCATGTTCCATATTTTCTGGGATGTGAATGGAATGAATGGATAGCCGTATATTGCAAGTGCTTTAACGATTCTGAGGGATATGTGGAGCTTTGTCCAGCATTTTGCTTCATTCTCTTTAATCAGATCCCAGGGGGCGGATCTGTCAAAGTATTGATTACCAAAGTAAACGAGGTTCAACCATTCTTTAATTGCCTTTTTAAGCTCCACATTTTTGAAATGTTCTGACATTTTTTCTCCTGTCTCACGTATCATATTCATTGCAGTAAAATCATCATCATCAATTTCTCCAAGCATTGGTATTTTACCAACCCTTGCTTTTGTAAATGTAAGTACTCTGTGAACAAAATTTCCAAATTTGTCTATCAGTTCACCATTAACCTTTAGGTAAAAATCAGTCCAGGAAAAGTCTGAATCATGCTGTTCCGGAAGGTTCAGGGCAGCATAAAATCTCACCATATCAGGATCATACTTTGAAAGTATTTCAGGCAGAAATATTCCTATGTTTGAACTCTTTGAAAATTTCTTTCCCTCAAGGTTAAGGTATTCGTTTGCCGGAACATCATATGGAAGGTTAAGATCACCATATCCCATAAGCATGGCAGGCCAGATTATTGTATGGAATGGAATGTTATCCTTGCCTATGAAATAGTAATGGCGGGTATTTTTATCAAGCCAGTAATCCTCCCAGAGATTTTCTTTGCCCACCTTTTTTGAATATTCAATTGTTGAGGAAAGATAACCTATTACTGCCTCAAACCATACATATATCTTTTTATTTTCAAAACCAGGAATGGGAACATCTATGCCCCACTCAATATCCCTCGTAACAGCCCGATCTTTCAACCCAGATTTTATAAAATTGTATGTGAAATTTTTAACGTTATCCCTCCAGTAACTTTTTTCCTCAAGCCATTTTTTTAGATTTTCCTCAAATGAACTGAGCCTGAAAAATAAATGTTCAGTTTCCCTGAATTCAGGTGTTGATCCACATATTCTGCATCTTGGATTGATAAGTTCCTGTGGATCCAGCGTTCTACCACAGTTATCGCACTGATCACCCCTTGCATGCTCATAACCGCAATATGGGCATGTTCCTTCCACGTACCTGTCAGGTAGAAATCTCTTACAGTTTGGGCAGTATGGGGAAATCATTTTTGCAGGATAAATATAACCTTTTTCATAGAGTTTCAAAAAGAATTTTTTCACAACTTCCTTATGATTCTCCGAGGATGTTCTTGAATAATTATCAAAACTAATCCCCAGCTGTTCGAATATTTTTTTATTTATTTCATGGTATCTGTCCGCAATGTCCTTTGGTGAAACATGCTCTTTTTCAGCAACAAAAGTTATTGGTGTACCGTGTTCATCACTGCCAGATACCATTAGAACTTCATCACCTATCATCCTATGGTACCTTGCAAAAATATCTGCAGGTAAATATGCACCATAAAGATGGCCGAGATGTAAAGGTCCATCCGCATAAGGCCAGGCAACGCACACAAGGATCCTCATTTGATCCACCTTTTTTAGTTTAAATTAAAATTGTTCTTAAATTTTGTTGTTAGTCATTTTTAACAATTTCCTTTACAAGATGTTCTTTTTCTTCTCTCTTTTCCTTTAGGGTTGAAAGAAAATTTGTTAATAAGGCTACAGCTTCCCTTTTACATTCCCCGCATAACCTTTCTCCTGCCCTGCAGGTTCTGTAAATTTCCTTCAGATAATTGTCGTCTTCTGCAAGGTGGTAAAGGTATAATTCATAGACTGAACATTCTTCGGGTTTACCCCCCACCCTTCTCTGCTCTTCCGCGGAAACAGCACCACCTGTTTTTGCGTTCATAACTTTTTTTGCAGCTGTCTGTGGATCCTCATCAAGCGATATATAGCTAGATGGATCAGATGATGACATCTTTCCTCCGTTCAGGCCACTCATGAACCTGTGGTAGGTTGAGCTTGGTTCAAAGAATCCAAAACCACCGAACTCTTTTTCTACTTCTGTCATGATTTCTTCAATATAGTACTTACTTTCAGGCGAGGAATCGTCGATGTAAAGGGCCTTATAGGGGATATTCTCTCTGAATTTTTCAAAACCTATCTCTTTAAGTTTTTCTTTTGTTGTTGAAATAAAATTTTTTGTGTCATCACCCTTGCAGAATATCGCAATTCTACCATCCTGTTCAACAATACTGTATATTCTGTTCCTTTTCACAAGTTCCCTTGCCAGCCTTATATGTGGATCCTGATCCACGCCCACAGGAACGACTGTTGGACATGGTCCTTCATATTTATCGAGCTGTACATGAAGAATATCACCAAGCTGAATTAGAGGTGATTCAATATGAAGAAGATTTGAATCATCCCTGAACCCGTAGATTTCTTTCATTTCGTTTAGATTTATCCTTTTCTGGAATAATAATGCAAGATCGATTACACTTTTTCTCTTTGATTGAAAATATACCTGTGTTTTTTCCGGATCAACTCCAAGGGCAAGATAATTTGGAACATAATCCCTTATTGCAATTTCATAACCCCTTTCAAGGCTTACATTCCTTGTTGCATAGGCTTCCAGATCGGCAACGGCAATGTATCCCCTTGCTCCAATTTTCTGGTAATTTATCATCTGATCAATCACTAGTTTATGTCCAAGATGCATCCTGCCCGACGGCATTAAACCAGTGAGAATTGTAAATTTCTTTCCTTTTCTTATCGCATTGTAAACGGATTGAAAACCCCTGTGGCCGAAGATTACACCCCTTGTGAATATACCCTTAAGTTCAGGAATCTGGAAATCGAATGGTTCAATACCAAACTCATCTCTGAGTTTTTTGTAATCCTTATACTGGTGTGAAACCCATGGATCAATAACATATCTGTCCATTATGATTTGAAATGTATTATATTATATTTAGTTTTCTTCAGGTGGTTTTACCTTCCTGAAAGTTAGAAAAATAAGAATGTCATAAATTATTTTAATGGATCCTGAAAGAATGAAGGGCATGGAATAGCTTGCAATACTTATTGCATATGAGGATAAGTATGGACTCCCGGCCTGACTTATACTCCTTGGTATATTTGTTATTGCTGAAGTTGCTGTTCTTTCTTCAGGTTTGACAATTGCCATCGTATAGGATTGCCTTGTGGGGACATCCATCTGTGAAAGTGATTGCCTGAGGAAAAGTAAGATCACAGCTATAAATGGAGATGTTGCAAATGCTATCAATAAAAGGAAAACATTAGACGGTATATGTGTAAAAACCATTGTGTTAAGAAGACCTATTTTTCTTGCAATTCTCTCTGCAAGGAAAAATGATAACGCTGTTATTATGCCAGCACCAAAAAATATCCAGGTTTGTGTCTGGAGATCCATGCCAAACCTGTACTTGAACCATAAGACAAGTATTGATTGAAGAATGAAACCACCACCGAAGGCATCCATGGAGAAAAGTAAAGATAATTTTATGAGCTTTTTCTTTGTTTCATCAGACAATTTTACATTTTTGTTTTTAACATTAAGTTCAATTGATTCTCCGAGTTTCCAGTAAATGAAATAAAGAATTAAACCAATAAAGCCATAAAGTATTATCATAAATGTATAAGTGAGATTCTTTGGCAGAAAATAATCTGGTACATATGGGAAAAGTGCACCCAGGGATGTTGCTGAATATCCCAGAAAATTGTAAACTGAAAAAAGAAGTGTTCTTTTTTCATTATTTACGAATTTTGTTAGTGCTGATTGTTCAATACTTAAAAATGGACCCGTTTCAGTTCCTGTCACACTTATAATTCCGAAAATTGCTGCCATTATAATGGTAAAAATATCCGGTATGAGGAGAAGGATTGATGACAATACCATCAAAACTGAAAAAATTCTTAAGATCCTGTTTCTTCCAAACCTGTCTGCATACCTGCTAACTATTATATTAAAAATTGCATTTGAAAGAATAGCCAGAGTGACTATTAAACCAACCATTGTTGCAGAAAAGCCCAAATATGTAAGATAGAAAGGTAGAACTATACTTAGAAAACCATAGGAAAATACCCTTATAGTCTTGGCTAAGAGAATAATTTTTCCATTCTTATCGATCCAGGAAAGCATAATTCACTTTTTCTTCAATTCCTTCACTTCATCTTCGCCTTTTTCAATGGCCTTT
>JABEBW010004374.1_pt1 | contig 26304 bp, 40 predicted proteins | sample 7245961 | NCBI WGS metagenome assembly JABEBW01 (sample SAMN14506364, study PRJNA622280) | hot springs metagenome | biome: hot spring [ENVO:00000051]|acidic hot spring [ENVO:00002120]; feature: spring [ENVO:00000027]|sediment [ENVO:00002007]; material: sediment environment [ENVO:01001048]...
GTTAATACAGACACCTGCGCCATAGACTACCCCAACCTCGCAACGCAGATAGCTACGGGCACAGGCACAGCCACCTATACGATAAGCGCATTCGCTTGGGCTGCCGGCACATACAGCAGCTTCTACGCAAACGACATAACGTCAGGGCTGAACAGCACAGCGCAGACGCTCACGATAAACAAGAACAGCACATACGCACTCACGCTCACGAGCTGCACCACAGGCTCCTTGCCTTATTCCTGCAACACGGTAGGCACCATAGCAACACACAACAGCCAGCTCCCTGCAAGCCTCTGGCTCGGCAGCCAGCTCATAGGCAGCACCACATCGACAATAAGCAATACATTAAGCAATCTGATTGGCACCTTCACATATAAATTCAACACGACTGGCAACACGAACTACACAAGCAAGAGCATCAGCGCAACGTTCAGCAAAGCAATGCCCTTAATTTTCCAGAACGTAAGCACAACATCGCAATTTCTCACTTCTGCAACTTCCAATACTCTCACATACTACCCATACAAGCTTTCTATCAGTTCCTTCAATGGCATAACCTATAACCTTAACCAGACTCTTAGCAGCACAAAAAGCGCATTAGAGAGCAATGTCATTGCATTCAATTTCACTCCGCCAGCAAACCAGATAGCAGGGAATTACATCTACAAGCTGACAGAGATGCAAGGCTCGAATATATACAATATAAGCATGACAATAGCGGCGAATATGCTGGATATCTCTAGCTTCTCCACGAACCCCAGCACATGCATCCAATACCTGCCATGCCTTGCGAATGTAATTTTCACGAACAAGCCGAGCTACTGGGAAATAAAGAGTGGTGTATCGAGCGACCAGTACACCAACAGCACACCCACAACAGCGAACTTCAGCAACAGCAGCCTGACAATAAGCCATTTCAACAGGCTCATAACATTGGCATACACGCAGTTCACGCCCACGATAGCGTTCTCGCCCAATGCGACGAACAACCCCGCTGTGCCGAACTCGCTCACGCAGAGCCCGTTCACGTTCGTGCTTGCGAACACGATAAACTCCAACCTGCGCAACGTGGCTAACTTCAGCATAATATCGCAGTACACGTTCAACTCAATACCCAACGTGAACGAGACGCTGCTGCTCAAGGGCATCGTTAACGGCTATAACTTCAATGCCATTGTGACGAACACGACAGGCACGGCTGGTAAATATTACCTGCTTGCGCCGAAGAGCACATACCAGAACCCGAACATAACGATGATAATAAACGCCAGCTACTCGAAGACGAACCCCGCATACTTCACGCAGACGGATGTGTACTGCCCGCTCACGGCGAGCATGGGCTCTCCAGGGAGCTTCATCACCGGCTTGGTCGACAGCAACGGCACGAAATATACCGTATATGCGACATCGGCTTCCGGGGCATCGCTCGGCGGAGACCTGTTGCAGATTATAGAGCAGAGCGGGGTGCACACCGTGCAGGTGCAGAGCCTCGGGCTGCCCAACACTACGCCGTTCCAGCTGCCCCTGGAAGGTGCTGGGGAGAGCTATGCGTTCAGCATCAGCAACCCGCAGTGCACGCAGACCTATTACAAAGGGGGCTTGTCAGTGCCGAGCAACCCAATCTACATCTTCATGAACAAGCTCACGGGAGCATACATATACAACGTGACCAAGGTATCGGGCGCATGCAGGATAACCAACCTGAACCAGTCGGGAGCGGCGAAATGGAATGTGCTGTGCGTGGGCAGCGACCCAACAGACCTGACCTATGAGTGGACCTTGGATGTATACAACGTGACGAGCGTGGTGGGCACGCAGGCGCTCGTATATAATGCCACGGCGCTGGGCTCGACGCTCGACCTCAACTTCTCCCTGCCGACCAACCGCACCTATGACTATGTGCTTGCGGCATATACGGACAAGAGCAACGACCCTGTGGTGGGAGTGAACGGCGGACCGCTCAACTTCCAGCGCATCATAGCGAGCGCGCAGATATGGGGATTCTTGGCGCTCATACTCGGCTTGACAGTGCTCGTAATAGGTGCGTATTCGGGCAAGGTGGTGATAATGTACGGCTTGCTGCTGATGGTGATAGGGGGCATAGGCTTCATAACGCCGATAACGATACCGTTCTATGCCTTCCTCGCAATGATAGTGGTGGCTGCGGTGATGATATACTGGGTGAGAAAGAGATGATATGAATGGCTGTAACGCTTGACAGCATCGTGAAATCCGGGCTGATACTCGCATTCATAATACCCATATTCACCTATATCTCCGTGACTGTGCCCACGCCTACGCCACTGATAGGCAATGTGAGCAGCAGCACAGAATACAACATAACGCTGCAGTACAATGCAACCGCAAACTACATATCGCAGCACTTTGCGGGATCAGTCAATGCAATAAGCACGTTGGCGTTCAACCAGAGCGGAGGCTTCTTCGCCTCTCCGGTAGAGTATGAAGCCTTTGCCTTTGTCTTTGACGGTTTGGGGCAGATGCTGCAGAACATAGTGCAGCTGCCCATATTGGATGCCTATGCGATGCAGATGTTCCTGCTCGGCATGGAAGCGGTTGTGCCACCGATAGTATCAGGTGCGCTTGTCGCAGGCATAGCAATAATGCAAGCATATTTGCTCTTCTCTCTCATCATGGTCGGGCTTGGGATGCTCATGAAATATAACCCGAGGACTGGATGAATATGCTGCTATCGATATTCGTATTGGCTGCGCTGTCCGGGAACCAGCTGCCCTTCAACACTACCCTTCCTGCGAACCCTGCGAACTTCACGCAGATAATAACGCAGAACATACCGTGGTTCTTCCCCCTGATACTCTTCGTGAGCTTCATCTGGGTGGACTACATCTTCGGCGAACGTGCGCCTGAGCTGGGCGGGGCGAAGAGCTTCGCAGCAGTGGCTGTAGCATACAGCTTCTTCTCGTACTTGATAGTGGCAGGAGGGCTCACGAGCTCTGGGATGTTCTTCCTGTTCGAGACCATTGGCCTGATGGGGCTCTTCTTCGAGACGCTGTTCACACAGGGGTGGCCGTGACTATGGCAATCATAACCGCAAGGAAGAAAACGACATATAAAACAGCGTGGTTCTTCGTTGACCATACGAATATAGACAAGCTCATATACGATATGCTGAGCAGTTACCTGAACAACGGCAAGTACACAAGAATGAAGGAGCTATGGGGGAAGTACTTCGCTCTGCTCTATCTGGGAGGCTACCGCAGAGTAGAACCATTCCTGCTCAGCCCTACAATAAGGCATGAATCCATCGGCGGCGCTGACTTCTATTACCTGAAGAAGGTGAATGCAAAGCATTTCAAGGAAAGGGAAATCATACACCTCGCCAATGGAAAGAAAACATGGCGTGGCATTGGCAATAGGCAGCTCATTGATGTAATCTTCATGCCAGCCAACGAGTACGAAGCTGGAATGTGGCGTTTCTTGGCTTCTGGAGATAGGGAGACGCTGGACTTCACTCCCCTGATTAGGGATAAACTTAGCGTTGAAAGCATGAGTGGCATATCGCATCTTTTCTCATCACGCTTCAGAGCCAACATAACTGATGGGAGCAGGGTAATAGAAAATGGCGGCGTGACTCCGCACATGTTGCGGCATGCCAGGGCTTACGACCTGCACATCATAGAGGGGTATCCTGATTATCACGTAATGAAACTTATGGGCTGGGACACAAGAGAGATGCTCGATTGGTACGAAGACATCAAGAATGCACTTACTGTACAGGAAATGAAAAATGTCTATCTTAGGAAGTTGGAAGAGCGCCGCAGAAATTACACTCTTTCCGAATAGGCTCGCAAATGGCATTTATGGCCCAAACAGGCTATCTAATTCGCTATTTAGCTCGTTCTAATAGGGTTGCATTTTCCTGAGTCAGCACAGGTACATAGCCACAACGCTCTAAAGAGTTAGGATCAAGGATTATGCTATCATTTGTTGCGTTCTGCAGCAGCGTGTAGCTCTTGAACATCCTGCTCACGAGTATGTAGTTCGGCTGCACTGGCAAGTCGTGCTGCAGCATGGGGCAGGCTGTGCTTGCGTTGCTGAGCAGTATCGTGTCCATGAGCTCTATCCTTGTCGTGTTCAATCCTTGTACGGTATCCGCATAGACATTCGCCTTTGTATTGGCTTCGAACCAATCGCCGTAGGCAAAGAACGTGAAGAGGTTCACGGTGCCGTTCTGCGCGCTCAGGACGTTTGCAACTGCGGGCAGGAACTGCGGATTGTCCAGCAGGTACTGGGCATAGGCGGAATCGTAATACGCAAAGATGAAGTAGAACAGGCCCACCATCACTGCAGCTGCTACCGTAATCTGCAGTAGCTTGTTGAACAGCTCTGCCCCGCTGCTGTACTGCATCGCCGAGTAGCCGATGGCGAAGGCTATGGCGAAGAACGGAGCGACAAGCGTCACGAGGCGTACATAGATGAGCGCAGGCAGCAGAAAGGATATGCTTGCGGCAAGCAGGAGATAAAGGTAGAAGTTAGTGCTACGCTTCTCTATGCTGTACTTCCATACCCCTGCGAAAGCGAAGGCGAAGATTATTATGCTGACTGCTACAAGGGAGAGGCCGTTCGATGGGGAGAAGCACTGCACCTCCGCCAAGTCAAGCGGGTTGTTGGTGCACCCTGAGAAACCTGTCAGTTGCCCTGAAACTGCGCCTATCGCTACGCTGAGCTGGGCGTGGAAGATGAAGATGAGTATGGCGGCAAGGGTTATCAGCGCAGAGGCATACAGCGCCCTTCGCCTTGCCCTTATCAAGTCTGGCGCATAAGTGAACGCAAAGAGCAGAAGGAAGAAAGGCAGTATGATGAACCAGCCGTTCCAGAAGTACCACGCCAAGGGCAAAAGAATGCAAGCAATGGCAAGGTAGGGCAGCTTCTGGATTCTGTGCTGTGCCGTGCGCTGCTTCAGGAAGAGCCACGCCATTGCGAGTGCGAGCGTAGCTACGAATAGGTTGCCCCTCCATTCAATAGGCTCGAACTGGTAGAAAAGCAAAGGGAAGGCAAAGGCGAGCATCAGGCCGAAGTATTCAAGGTGCTTGGGGAGGAGCATGGTTTGGTAGAAGTAGTGCACGAACTTGTATATCAGGAAAAGGTTAAGTGCAATGAGCAGGAGGATAATCAAGCGGAAGGAATAGATTAGTGGTATGCGTGTTATAATGCTCAGCAAGGCTGGCACTTGATAGAGCCCAGGGCGTTCGAAGAAAGGAAGCGGAGGGTAGCCTATAAGCTGCGTATTGAGTGGTGCTGTGCCGCTTGCCATCTGCATCGCATACTTGTAATACATATAGTTGTCTGGCTCGTAGAAAGGGCCGTAAGGCAGAGCACTTAACAGCCACCCTATATTATAGAATACTATTATACCAAGCACACCAAGCGTGAGGAGCTTGATCAGAAGGTTCTTCAATCTTGTCTGCGGATTGGAAAAGAATGCATGCATGTATTGTAATACAATAATAAGGTTAAAAGACTTTTGTCTCTTGCTTATATGTATTACAAAACATTCACACTTCAGCTAAAGTGTGAAATGAATAGAATAGATTTATAAACTTTTGAGGCGAAAGAGGGGTTAGAGACGGGCAAGGCGAGGTTTTTATGCCTGAATCTTTTCCAAGTGCGATTCAAATAAACAATGACAACCGAGAAAGCATCACTAAGGTGCTCTTCCAGATAGATCCTAATCTTCTTGACAGCATCGCAAGGACTTTCTACGATTCACATATTGAGGTTTCAGGAGAAAACCCCACCATAAAACCTAACGCCAAATTTTATGTGTGCCCTTACGTCGAGAAAGATGAAAACGGCGACGTCAAATTTGCATGCAACCAAATTTATGACAAGGAAGTCTATTTGGGTTATAGCACATGCAACGGAACTCTAGAACATCCGCACCCGCGCACCATCACAATCCCGAAAGATTGGCATCCCATTCTTACCGACGCAGGATTCAATTTCATACTCGGTGCGCTTGAAATGGATTTGAACGGCAACCTCGCAACAGGGAACTACGGCGAGAGAGAAGTGAGCAACGTCGCAGGCGCAAAGAACAAGATGAACCTCGAAAAAGAGCTCATGAGAAATTCGCACAAAATGGCATGCTTTATGATAAATACATTGCTGGGCAACATCCGCCTGTATATCAATCCCGAATACTATACGCCACCAAAGAAAATATCGAACCTCTTCACATATTCGTTCGTCTATAAATTCGTGCTGAGCATGACGAGAAACATCTTCTCGGTATTGTCAAGGGGGAAGAGCATGGATGCAGTCAATGCAATCGCAACGAACAGGCTGGTGTACGAAGAGCGCGCCGAGCGGCAGCAGGGCTATTCCAGCACTAGGCAGGAAGAGCAGTCAGGCAAGGACATGTTCGGAAAAGTCTTTGAAAAGATTCATGGTTTGTAGCGTGATTGAATGCCAGACATAATAGATTGGTTGACGACGAACGGAATGGGTTTGCTGCTGATAATCTTCGCACCGCTAGTGATAATGGGGTTGTATATAGGCATATCATACGTTTCGACGTATGTGTCCTCTCCGTTGAACCACGTCAGCACACAGACATACTGCGCCGAGATACCGCATGGCACCTATACAATATTCCCAGCATTCCTCACTCTGCTCAGCCTCGGCGGAAGCACGGCGTACGCATCCACTTACTTGCTCACGGCGTGCATAGGCAGCAGCGTATCCCTGTGGAGCGTGCTCATCTGGTATGTGGAATTGCTTCCGATAGGGTTTGTGATTGAAATCATAAGGCAGAGGGTAAGTTCATGAAGGCCGAAAACGTAGAAGTTAGGATATACGCCAACAACACCACAGAGGTGGGCAAGGAGAATGGGAAGATTGTCGGGGGCAAGGTGAATTTCAAGGATGCAGACCCGTCGCATCCTGTGATATTCCTGAACCAGCCTGGCTACTCCATACAGAACCAGAAGAACAAGAAACGCGTGCTGTTCTATGACAAGACGAGGAAGATGCTGATTAAGCCGAGCTCAATCGGGGGAGTTGAGGGAACTATCGACGACATGTCGGTGGCTGTGCAACAGACTATCGCCGCTGAGAGCGACACAGCACGCGAGCTTGGGGTTGTGGAGAGCAACAAATATATGGCGCTACTCGGCTTCGCGGCATTCGCGCTGGCGCTGATTTTCGGCATGCTCACGGTGTATTTCATGGTGCATTCCGCTGCGCCCGCTTCAGCAGGGGCGCCGAGCGGAAGCTCGAGTGTGCTGGGCATAGGCATAATAAACACCACCTCGCCTGTGCATATAAGCAGTAGCAGTGGAAGCGGCAAGATATAGGCGGTTGAATGGAAGAAGATTATGAAACGCAGCTGGACATGCAGGGGCAGATAGTGCAAACAGAGACTGCTGGCCTGCATGAGATGAAGATATACAACCAGCTGCGGGACAATATATGGAGCTTCGCAGATATAATGAGGCAGGCTAAGGATTCTGAGACTATATTAAGGAATGCGCTCCAGATACAAACCTTATTGCAAAGGGCGCATGGGCTTTGGATGGAGATAGACGCGGCGTTCAAGCTGAAATACGAAAAGCTAAGGATAAAAGGGCAGAGCATTTATAATGGGGAATTGCTTGGTGTAATAAGCCAAATTGACAGGTACATAAAGTATCTCAGGTATATTAATAAGAATCAAGTGGATGAAGATTTGCTTCATGATAATGAATTTGAAAAGCTGCATGGATACCAGGAAGAAGAACGCATCTATGCGCTGAAGGAAAAAATCATTTCGGCAGTCGAAGAAGCTGAGAAAATTTGGGGAACGAGCGCAGTCCTCGCAGGCCTGAACCTTCCGATAAGCGCTAAGGAAGAGCGCAGCCCCTTTTTTCGTTATCGCAGACAGGCTACAAATTCATATAAAAGATGGTGATTACGAACGCTATCTCAATTACTCGCAAGGCACCAGGGCGAGGGGGCTCGCTTTCATGAATGCACTTTTCAAGATAAGGAATGAGAACCACATCCAGTGCGTAATCATAGGAGACTTCGGGCAAGGCAAGAGCGCAACAGCCTGTGGCCTCGCAGCTTATGACAGCAAGTTCACGAGAGAGCTGCTCAAGACAGAGAACTGGAGGGAGTTCCTGAAATATGGAGACAACATACATTTCAGGCTCAGCGATAATGTGATAATAAGCCCGATGGATCCAGCGAGCAAATTCGTAGACAACCCTGTCCCTTACAACAGCTACGAAGTTGATGAGGGGTACCTGTGGGCGACGACGAGCGAGGCGAGCACCACTAAGACGAGGAGGTTCATCGATGCAATAGTGCAGAATAGGAAGGTGCACCCGAGCTTCTACCACGTATATCCTAACCTGTTCAAGATGCCGAGCCGCGTCCTCGAGCTCATGAACGAGGTAATACTAAAGCTTTATGTGAACAAAGGCGCTTTGCTCATACCTACGCGAATGGTGCAGCTCCCGGAGAAGTTCGACAGGGAGATGCTCGAAAGGTTCGCAAAGAAGCCGAAACGCTTCGAGGGCAGGATAAAATACCATTCCACGTTCGTCACCATGATGAGAACACCAAAGTGGACTGAGAATTTCCATGAGCGCTATCTCGCCAAGTACGAGAAGTACAAGGTGACGGAATCGAAGGAGAACGAGAAGAAGGTGGATGTCGAGACCGACTTCTTCCAGTCGCTCGACAAGATGGCTAAGCAGCGCACCGTGGAGATGAAGAGCAGGGTTGACATAAAGAACCTTATACAGACCCTGCTCAAGGGCAAGATGGATGAGAACTCCGCTGATTCGCTGAGCGACATACTCACGGACAAATACATAGGGTGGAAGGAGGGCAGGGCAGTGGGCATCCTCACGGAACAGCTCAAGGCAGCTCTGGCGAAGGGCCTGAAATTCGACAAGTTCGAGGAGCTCATCGGTTCGGAATCTGGAGATGATACTGAAGCAGGATGATGTCATGAGATTAGAAGAGATGCAAAAAGTTGAAGAAGAGGAAAAGAAAAAGAAAATGCACAAGCTCACGAAGAATGCAGTGAGAGGAATACCGCTGGAAGGGCTCTCAGATGGAGAGAAGGCACTGGTAGCTTTCTACGCATACGAACACATAACGCAAGTATGGAGCTATGAATTGAGCGAAACTGAAAAGCTCGTTTCAGAAGAGTTGAATGCGAAAATGAAAGACCCCACATATGCCTTTGAGTATAACTTAGATTCTAAAAAAGACTTAATACTCTTATATAAAATTAATACAATGTGTGATGCGTTGAAGATAATGCGCCCTTACATAGACAGATATTGGAAGCTGCTTGACGACAACAAGAAGGAGATGATGGAGAAGAACGCCAAGGAGACGACATATATAATGGGGTATAGGGTATCGCTCAGGCTGCTGCTTGATAGGCAGCAGGAATTCCAGAATGAGCTCCAGCAGGATATAGAGACGAAGTTCAGATGGCCAGAAGAGCAGAAGGCGGAAGCGAAGGCGATGGCTGGAGACACCCCCATAGCGAATATGAAGAGGTACCTAAAGAATGTGGATATGGCGTTAGGTTTCGAGAAGGTGATATAATGGCGGACAAAATCTTTGACCCGAATGAAAGGATAAAGCAATATCTCAAGCTGGCAGGAATCGACAACGACGTGAGGAAGTGCGACGCATACCACATGTCGCTCAGCCAGGAACGGCTCAAGACGGACGAGAAGGCGATGAAGAAGCTCGTGAGCCAGGCATTGCCGCAGTACGAATCCACACTCAGGCGCCTGACGCGCCTTCGGGATTCATTCGACAGGGTGCTGACGGAGTTTGGCAAGGAAGTTGAAAATGAGGAAATTGCAAAGGAAATAACTGCAAAAGACGCATTTAAATACCTTCAAGATGTAATACAAAAGATAGAGCAATACAAGAGCGAACTGCAACCTGCACAGGTGCAAGCATGACAGAGGCGGAAGAGCAGGAATACGACATCGGCAATGTCAAGCTCAAGGTATATAATCAGAATGCACAGCTGAAGGTTTACAAGTGCCCGTACATAGGGTGCAACAAAGTATTCATGCGCAAGGAAGACAGAGACCTGCATCTCATGCTGGATCATGGCGAAATAATTAGAAGGATAAAGCCAAAAGTTGTGTTCTCAAAACCTTTTGAACTCAAGAAAGGTATAGACGAAATGCTAATTATTGTAAACCGTCAGAGGTTGAAGTATTTCGCAATGCTCCTGGGTGAGCTGTTCGAGCCAAAGGAGAAGAAGCTGAAAGCACCGACGCCAAGGGAGGTCAAGGAAAAAGAGAATGTGGCGGTATATGTTGAGCCAAAGCGCAAAGGCGTTTGGATTAGGATAAAAGAATTGTTCAGGGGTAAAAATGGAGGAAATACCGCAGCTACCGAAGGCAAGCAGTAGGAAGTCGAAGGTTATCACGTTCAGGCTGCCAGAGGAGCTTTACCTCTCTTTTTCTGCCAAGCTGGCGCAGAAGAATGCAAAGAGGAGCAGCACACTTCGCGACCTCGTAGAGAAGTATTGCAGGGGAGAATAGTGGGTTGATGTTCGAGGACATAAATGAGAGCATAGAGAAAGGAGATTGGGCTGTGACAAGGAAACTGATACTTGAGAAGCTCTCGGAAACGGGAAACGACTTGCCCGACGAAACCGTGCACACGCTTGCGTACGACCTCATCCTCGCAGAGATAAAGCTCGGCAAGCTCGGCGAAGCCAGGAAGATGCTGAAGAACAATGCCGAGCTGTTCGAGGACAGCGAGGCGGAGCAGTTCGCAGAAGAGATAGAGAAGCTCAGGGACGAGCGCAAGAAAGGCGACGACGAAAGGACGGAAGAAGGCACGGTAATCAAGAAAGGGCGCATTGAGAGCGTCGGGTTCCTGAAGAGCGAGACGCATTTCAGCGACGTCATAGGGCTTGACAAGGTAAAGAGATACCTGAAGACGAACGTCATTTACCAAATCAAGTACCCGGAAAAATACAAGCAGATGGGCGCGAAGCTCACAGGAGGGGTATTGCTTTATGGCAGCCCAGGCTGCGGAAAGACGCTCCTCGCAAGGGCTGTTGCTGGCGAGGTTGGCGGGCACATGATGGTGCTGAACCTCGCCGATGTGATAAACAAGTACGCCGGGGACAGCGAGAAGAACGTCAAGAAGATATTCGAGGAAGCGAAGAGGAAGAAGCCGGCGATAGTCTTCATAGACGAGATAGACGGGATTGGGCAGAAGAGGGAGAGCTCTGACAATGACGTCGGGCAAGGTGCGCTCATGCACAATGTTATAAATACGCTGCTCACCTCCATCGACGGCATAAACAATGACATGGAGCATGTCTATGTCATATCGGCGACGAACAAGCCGTGGATGCTCGACGAGGCCTTGATGCGCTCTGGAAGGATATCAGACAAGATATACATCCCATTGCCGAACCTCAAGGACAGGATGAAGCTCTTCCAGTTGTACTTGAGCAAGATGCCGAAAGGGCACATCGACTACCTCAAGCTCGGCCTTGCGTCTTTCAGCCTGAGCCCCGCTGACATAGAGGATGTATGCCAGAAAGTGGCGAACAAGGCTGCGGCGTCGCTGATTGAGGGGAAAGGGAAAGAAACAATAGACCAGAACGCGCTGCTGAGGGAGATAAGGGCGAAGAGGAAAGAAGCTGGAACGATGGACTGGTTCGCAAGTGCGGTGCATGCGCTGAAAGGCAAGCCTGCGGCGGAGCTGGTGCAGTACAAGAGCCTCATAAGGGACATAAAGTTCTGGTACTTGAAAGCGCAATCGGTAGGTTCGATGGAAAGGTTTTTAAGCATATTGATGTAATACAAATATGGGAGTGTTAGGATGGAAGCGAAAAAGATACCTGAGCCAGAAGGGCAGGAGAAGGAAGAAGAGAAAAAGGCTAAGGAAGTCACGGCACAGCCACAGCCAACGGCGTCGGATGTGTATTGGGCATTTGTCAAGGCGAGCCCGATGGTCTCGGCGAACGACGTGGCGGCATTCAAGCAGGAGGACGGCATCATAGCCGTGTTCGTGGATCCGCTCGGCAGGTCGGTGCTCACGACATCGGTATACATCCCTTACAAGGTGCTGGAGACGCTGCAGAAGCTGGCGAAGAAAAGCTGATGCGAAGAAGAAACATAGGAAAGGAAAATGATATATTTAAAAGGCGTTTAGATGGAGGAAAAAAAGGTAGACTTGAATAAGCTCACTGAAGTACAGTGGTTGAAATATAAGCGTATGGAGAAAATCGCACATAATGCTACTGTGGAGTATGTGACATGGCTTGCATTCGTTCTAATTTTGGTTGGACTTCTTATTGCATTCGCGATTGTGAGCAACCAAGCCACGAATGAAGCTATGCATAGCGTCAATTTTACATGGAATATGACAAACCACACGTTGGCACAGCTGGGAGTAAAACACTTTAACCTATCGCAGAATGCATCCCTAACCCAGCTCTCGGAAGTGCTCTCACGAAATAGCACAGCACTTTCACAATATCTATTGTATGCCAATGCAAAGCAAAATTATAACTATGCAAACCTGGTAGGGGTAATATTGTTTCTAGGGCTTGCTGGGCTAATCCTGTTCTATACAGTAATTTTTGCAATGCCTGACGATACTGTGCCAATCACATATAAAGGCCTGAAACGCTATCTCGAAAGAGAAAGGCATAGGTACAACAAGCTCAGGGCAGCCGGGTACAGCGAAGCTGAGATAGAGTGGTATAAGGCAGTGCGAAGGGAATTATACGTTCCTAGATGATAAGATGGACGACTCGGAAAACTCAGGATACTCGAATTACATCGCAGAAACAGCCCAGAAGGCGATGCAGAGAGCAATGGAAGGCACGGGCATACCGACGTGCTATATCTGCGGAAAGCCGATTATAGGAGCACACATTGACTATATAGACAAGGACAGGAACCCTAGGAAGATTTGCATTGGCTGCTGCTACCTCGCGATAGACTACTACCTAAATGCAAGGGAAAAGCAGCTCAAGGGAAAAGCTATTTCGCATTGATGCTCTTCGACGCTCTTTCGTGCAACCTCTCGGCGAAGTAGAAGAAAGCCAGAGCGAGAATAAAGCTTGCTATGCCTGCAAGGCGGAAGATGCTGCCGAGGATTGCGGCGATGCTGCTGACAAAGAATATCCACGAAAAGTGGTCATAGCCTTTCTTGATCGTCTTGACGATTTCAATAAGGCATATGTGCGGTTCCATTTTCTTCCTCTAATTCCAGAAAGTCTTCCAGCGTCAGCATCACGATAGTGCCTTTATAACCCTTCTTGTGGAAGGCAAGAAGAGGTCTCTTGCCTTCTTTCTGAGCGAGGCCTCTGGCTTTGAGATATGCATCCCAGAAAGGGAGGCGGGCGCGCTCCTTGACCTCGATGTAGTACTTGTCGGAGAGCGTGTCGGAGGAGGTCTGGCGGGAGTTGGAGCCGCTAAGGGGAGTACGCATGGTATTGAATTGCGAGGCAATGCGACGCTCCAAAGCTTTCCAAGATCTATCGGTCATGAACTCACTCCTATTACTTTCCCAGTTATCTTCTCATAAAATACCTTCTCGATATAATCCCTGTTATCGCCCTTTATTAGTGCGAAACTGTCTGTCTTGCCTACAATCCTATGCACACACCTACCCCGGTGCCAAAAAGAATGTTTGCCTTTCCTATTATAGCCTTGCGACCAATAGGTTACTATATCACCTATTTCTACATCTGCCTTGGTGCAATTTTCAATTGGCAAGACATCAAGCCACGTCCTACTTTGGAATGTAGGAAGCATGCTGTCACCTATAACGAAAATTCGCTCTAATTTCTTTTTCTTATCTTTGGTTTTGTTCATTTTCTCACCTTTTTCCTTTTCTTTGTCAATTTTAATCTATGCCCTGTGATAACGGATACAGTCCAGTTATCTTTGCGGACAATAAAAAATACCCGCCTCTTGATTATTGGGTCGAATGCCGATATATATCGCGCCATATTCTCATCTCATAGGGATATCCATTTTATTTATCTTTTCTACTCTTTTGCTGTATGCTGCTAGGGCTCTGTCATATTTTTCAGCGTATTCTATATATGCTCTGTGTACTTTTTCTTCAAACTCTGAATACGCCTTATCTATTAGTTCTTGTTTTGTTACCATCTTATCAATCCTTTTTTAATATCTCGTATCCGTTCAGCTTCCAGAAACCCGGCTCCGGCTCGAAGATGGTGCCATCGAAATGCAGCTGCTCCATCGCTGAGTCGATTTCGCCTTTGGCAATGTTCGGAAGTTGCACATAGAGGTACTCCCAGCAGCCTGCCTTGGTGCTCAGGTAAGCGCCGCCTCCAGCTTGCTTGAGCAGACCGACTATGGCCTGCTTTGCTGAAACAGCAGGCTGCTGGGCATCCAGCTTGGCTTCCATAGGTTTGGAAGAAATATCTGTTTCCTTTGCTTTCTTTGCTGTGTTGCTGTCCGGGATGTCCAGGTTTTCCGGGATGTCCGGGTTTTTTCTTATATAATACATATTAATTTTTTCACGTATGTTTATTAAATAAGGAAAAATGTTGGACATGCTGGACACATTGGACATGTTGGACACATATTGGCGCAATTTACCCTCTTTTTCTAACATTTTGTTAGTAATTTCATCATCTTCCAAAGTTTTGGAAGGAGTTAAACGTATCCCAACCATAGTTCTTATGCGTTTTCCTTCCTTTTGGATTTTTCGCTCATCTGCTTGTGGAAATTCCATTTTTATGGTTTGCCAAAACCTCTTTTCGCTAACTTGGATATAATCATGTTCTTCGCACCACTTCTGGTATGCAATCAGAAGATCTGACTTCAATGTTTCTGCTTCCATGTTGCTTTCCAATTCTGTTTGGGCAAAGCGCTGCGCTGAATTGGAATTAAGCTCGTATATTTCCTGCGTAATCTCTGGCGTGTCCGCGAACGTAAAGTTGCTCTTTCCAATCATCTGTGGCAATACAATTGCCACCAATACATTGAGCAGGGCCGGTATCTCCTCCCTCAACTCCTTCAAAACTTCATCCATGGGTCTTGGGTTGTTTATCTTTCTTGTGAACTCCACGAAGCAGAAACGCCTCCAGTACGCAATTGTGTCATCGCTCACGGCTGGCATCTGGTTCGCTGCGAAGTAGAATTTTGCTGTATTCACAAAGCTGAACCTCCCGCCGAATTTATGCTCCGCCTCCACTGTGCTGTTTCCTGTCAACTGCTTGAAAAACCCCACGTCTTTCACAGGCTTGCTCGGCAGATCATCAGCGACGTTCAGTAATTTTCCATAGAGCCGTGCGAGCAGGAATGGCTGCTGTTGCTCTGCACTGCTCAGCTGTTGCAGTGTTATGCTTGCCGCATTCTGCTCTCCATACAGCATCTGCAGCAGTGCCAGATACGTGCTCTTCCCGTTCCCACCTGTTCCCACAAGCGTGAGCACCTGCTGTATCGGGTATCCTGGAAGTAGCGGATAAGCTAAACCTTCGAGAAGAGTGGTGAAGTCATAAGGGTTTTCGCAGAGGCTCCAGATGAATTCGAGGGTTTTCTCGGGGAACGCTTCGAGCTTAGGGTTGAAATCTACTGGGAGTACTCCAGTGAAATAATCGTCGGGGGAATGCGCGGTAAATTCTACTTTATCGGAGATGCGCAACACCCCGTTCTTAAAGTTTATTGCAATACCATTATGATAGCGTACCGCAGGCCCAAGGAAACCTCTATCCCTATACGTGCGCGCCCTGATATGCAGTTTGATGTTTGAAATATCCTGCACTTTGAGTTTTGCCCGCAATAATATTTTTGCTTCCTGCTCTATTACTGTATTGGCTTTATCAGGGCTCCATATCCCTGTGCTCTCGTCATACATATATATTTCAGCATCCTGGTCCGCCGTAGTTAAGAATTGGTAATGCTTGAGCAACCAATCAGCGATGAATGCCGGATTTGGCGTTGCAGAATCATAGTCTGCAAGCTCAAGACTGCCCCTATGGCAATATGGGCATGCAGTTGGGAATGGCTTCATAAAGTTTGCTTCCACTTCGCCATCGCAGAGGCGGCAAACCAATTTAACCTTATATTTGTTAAGGATTCTATCTCTCTCTGACAAGTCATATTCTGGGTGTATTTTCTTCAGTTCTTCAAAATACAAATCATTCTTCAGGGCCTTCTCCCTGTCATCCTCTGGCAAATCATACCACGTCAATTTTATCTCATTTTCCATCCCTATCACCAACTCTCCTATTATCAATTTCTATTCGAGAAATAGCATGCAGTGGTATATACTGCACCGAGCTGTCGTACAGCTCCAGCTTGGCGAAGTGCTCATCTACTGCCTTGAGTATGCCTACGAGTTTGAATCCGTCAGTCTTGATTATGAAAATTGGCTGGTTAATAAGCTCTTGCGTTATGGTTTCCATCCCTACCGCCATCTCTCTCCTCCATCTTTTTGTCAATCAGCGTTCGAATATAAAAACTCATCGGGATATTGCTCTCTCGTTTAATTTGCCTCAGGTATTTTACTTCTTTCATAGTGAGCCTTAGCAACAACAAATAGCGTGGGTACAATTCTTCTGCTTCACGTTTATCCATAGTAATCAGAATATACTATGATATATCTTATTTAAGAATATTTCTATTTTTTCTTTTTACTAAATTTCTCCAAATTTGGAGAAAGGTATATAAATAGTATATTTTATAATATATCGGTGTTCGAATGGCGCAAAACTGCCTCATCTGTGGCCGCAAGCTCGTGCAAGTCGGCGACATCTCCTTCTGCCCGCACTGCACATTCGCCATGCGCGCTGGAGGGGATAAGGATGCAATTTTGGATGTTGAAAAGGGTTGAGAATATGTCAACCAAAAGTGAGTTAAGGGATAAAGCGTATGCAGAATACAGCAAGATAGAAGCCCCTGCTTTTGCGGAATATCGCAGAAAAATAAACCTAGTAACAGCGGAATACGAAAAGAAGACGAACCCAGCTTGGAGGAAGTACCTCAAGAAAGTAGCCGAGATAAACAAGATGAACATCCCAGAGTATTGATAACATGAACGACGACGAAATAGTAAAGGATTGCGTAGGAAAGAAAAATCAAGAGATGTCTGATTATGGCGCAGACTCATGGTTCGATGGGGAAGATATACGAGTAATTAAAAAAGCGATAAAAGATATACAAGCAATTGAAAAAGCGATAAAATTAGCCAGAGCCGATGAGCGTGCCAAGTTCATAAAAGAGCTTGCAAAGTATAAAATAAAGGAGTCGAAATATGGGCGCATGCTGGTAGAAAAGGGTGCGATCTACATACGCCCCAAGGATTTTGCTAAAATGGAGGATTGATAATATGGCCTACGCTAACCCCGATGTTTTGCCCGCGCTCAGCTACATGCCCTTCACTCCGACCAAGGTACAGGGCGAGTTTGTTGTGCGCTGCTCCATGTGCGGCGCAATCATGGCAGCCGACAGCGAGAGGAAAATAAAGAGGACCTTGGCGCACCACCTCAAGAGTTGCCCGAAGCTGCATCCTGAACTTTATGCTGAAAGGTGAATAGAATGGAAAACCAAACTGAATTGAACAAGACCGAAGAGGCACTGAAGCCTCCTACCTTCGACGAACTTGCGGAGCAGAGCAGCAACTTCATAAGCGCGAAGAACTACGACCGTGGCAAGAAAGTCGTGCTCCAAGTGGGCTCGCTCGACTCCATGAGCCAGTCCCAGAAGTACGGCACATGGCAAGCAGTGTACAACGTCAAGAAGGACGGCGCTGACAAGAAGTACGGGATGTCCGGCAAGATAGCGAAGACCCTCAAGGACAACTACGGCGTAAAGGACTTCGCCGACGTGGTGGGGCACACCCTCACGCTGCTTGTGGTGAAGTCCACGAGCGGCTCGAACACCTTCGAGGTGGCAGACTTCAGGTGATGCAAGTGCGGGGAGGAGAGGAATTACTCTGGTTGCCACAACCAGCAGCTATAGATTGCTCTCTTTGCGCCGCGTCCTCTGACCCTCACATCCTCCCCTGCATGATATTTACATGGTGATAAAATGAACCTAAAAGATTCCAAAACGTACGCCCAGAAAATATTGGGGCAGATAGATAATATAGATACGATTTTCCGCTATGAAGGGAATGAATGGAAAAGCGATTTTGTATATATAACCACAGCTTTGGGGTATAAGTTCAGGATTAAAGTGGATAATCCGCCCTTCCAAATATCTACATATTATACAATCTCTATCCCAAATCCGCAACCAACATTTTTTAAGAAATATATTGACATATTCAATGCGACTGATTGCTATGGGGGGGCATATTTTAATTATTTTGATTCTAAAATATGGACTAGCGAGATGGCGAATGAATTTATCGATGCAGTTAGCAAAGAAGCTGAAAGAATACGAAAATTAAAAGAAGAAAGATATTTGGAGAATACCTATAATGTTTCCGAGGCGATGAAATGAAAGCGGGCTACGAGAATGGGAACCATTACATCTGCGTTTCTCCCGCAGACGACGGGGCAGGTTTTGGCAATGCAGGCTACCGCTTCTTCTACTTCCGGCGCGGCAGCGCGATAATCCTGGTTAAGAAAAGAGGAATGATTCCATGACCGCTAAACCCTACTGCTCCGTAGACTTCTGCTACCACGCAACTTCTGTCTGGCTCAAATGCTCCAACAAGTCCAAGCCAATCCCGCTCTGCGGCTTCCACTACAACCTCTTGAAATTCCTGGGCACTGAGCTCTTCTTTGAGCGGTTCCGCTTAGCCCTTCCCCCCAGGGCGCGTGCCGTGCTGAGGGAGTGCACGAAGCGGAGCAAGATAGTTGTAACTCGTGGTGGGAAAAATGAACTTTAAAACAAATATAGCGAGGGTTTACTTCTACACGAAGCTCGGCTGGGGCAACTATGTGACCTGGTGGCTCGGCGCTATTGCCTACCTTACAATAATCTACGAGTTTATCTTAAAGGACTTCATGCCTCCATCAATACCTCTTTATGCTGGGCTTTTCTTTGCTGTTATGGTGTTCTCCTTCGTTATGGGCTATGAAATGACGAAGCTCAAAATCTATTCCCAGGAGCATGCAATCAATACTGAATCCAATCCATACATCAACATCCCCATCGGAGAGAAGGAAATAGTCAATTACAAGACTTCCATAGCGTCGCTCAAGGCGGCGATAGAATTTTATAATAAGCAAGGCATAGATACTGCAGAGCTCAAAGAGCTCATGCACGAGCAGGAAGAGCTGCTCAAGAAGGCGGTGAAGTAAACTACCCGCCGCTAAAGGTGGTGGGTTTCCGTTTGAGGTGAATTTATGAAAATAGTACAAATCAACAGCGTCATATTCTATGGCGATGCTATAAGCAACATCATGCGTGCCAACCACAAGCTCTTTCAGGAGCAGGGCTGGGACTCCTCCCTGATAGCCGACATCTTCAGCGAGATTAAAGACGCAAAAGAGCTTGCCATGTATGATACCGACAAATCCCCCCTGCTAGTGCGCCTGGCTATGCTTGTGTCGCGTTTCATGTATATCGACAACAAGCTCCATTACCTGTCAAGCTATCTGGATGCCATGCAGCGCTATAAGAAGGGCCTGGCTGGCTCCTTGATTGCGCATGCAGACATAAGAATCTGGCATTATGGTGGGTATTACTCCTCTTTCTCGTCTTTCCATGAGCATGACATACTGTTCTTCCACGGTATCACCTACCCTTATTTCTTCGATTCGCCCAAATTCGGAGCTAATTCCAAAATGCAGCTTCTGCAGATACTCGATATGCAGCCTTTCATAATTGTAGGAAGTGATTTCATCGGGAAAGGCCTCATGGACTTGGGCTTCAAGCCAGAGAGCATCCATGTGCTGCCGCTCTTCCATAATTACAACCTGCCATACCAAACCCACGAAACCCAAGCCGCCAAGCTTATTACCTGGGGCAGGTATGCCAGGAACAAGGCCATCCCAGAACTCGCCAAAATATGCTATTACCGCCGCGAGCTCTCGCTCACTGTTTTTGGCGACAATAGCCAGACAACTGAATACAAAGAGCAATACAACGAAGCGAAGCGGTACGAGGATGAAAGAATAAGGATCCTGCCGAAGCAGCCAGACTTCGAGGCTATGCTGGAGCATGCGAACATCTTCGTGAGCAACTCCTACCACGAGGGTTTCTTGCTCCCTGCGGTAGAGAGCATGGCGCACTCGCTGCCTATCCTTGTTAGGAGAGGCACAGCCCCGGACGACTTCTTCGCTGACAAGAAGCATCCGCCAGGCTTGCAGTTCGACGACGTGAGCGAGATACCTGACAAAGCCAGTGAAATCCTCAAGAATTATGACTTCTACTCGCACAATGCGTACGAGCTCAGCAAGAAATACACGCTTGATGTGTACAAGAAGAATTTGTTCAGGATATTGGAGGAATACAAGATTGGCAACGCCAATTTTAGATAGTTATAAAAACTTTAACAATGTATAAGTATATAGGTGTATTACACGGCTTCTAAAAATCTCACTTCCACTCAACTTATCCGGATAGGCATGTGGACGCTTCTCCTGATCTATGCTTCTATATTTAACCTGACGGCATACTATGCCATAACGGAATCCCACGCATTCGGCATGGTTGTCGTGTTGATTATCGCGGTCTTCTTGCAATTCCTTTCGCTGTTCGAGATTTATCTTGCGGTCTCTAAAAACCCTAAACGAGGTGCATCGAAACGCTGATTGCACTGTTGTTCCTTGTGGCCATGCTTGCCTTTGATTACCTGGCGTTCGCCAAGTACCGCGGCAGCTTCATGTCCTTCATCTATGCCATGCTCGCCTTCGGCTCAGCTTTCCTCCTGCTCACCTCCACCGCGCTCACCAATCCAATCCAATACCCAGCCATGAACGTCATTTCCACTTCAGGCAACATCCTGATACCTTCCTACAACGTGACGATGCAGATGGCGCAGCCTACGCTTTCGTTCGTCCTTCCAGTGGAGCAGCTGATAATCTGGGTTCAGTTCGTGCTGATTTTTGTGGCGATAGGCGGCTTCTTCCTATATAGGAGAAAGAAAAGATATGGGTTGACATGATGCGATATGCATTGCCTATGCTCCTGTTCATTGCGCTTGCCAGCTTTGCATTTGCCGCAAACACGACCTATATCAGCCTTCCATCAGAAGGCCTGCCGCAGTACGCCCCAGGCGCGCTCGCTCTTTTCGCAATCGGCTTCGTGATGTTCGTCTGCCTCATACTCTTCGCATTCACCAATATATTGCCGCAGTTCGAGAGCGCGAAGCTCAATATGCTCACTATTTTTGTCCTGGGCTTGCTCACCGCAGCAGTCCTGATTTTCTCTTCGTTCTACCAAGTGCAGATGACGCAAAACGCGTATCAGATAACTTCTGCCAACACCGTCTGGGCAGTACAGCAGACCTCAATCACTACCACGCCTCTCGCAACAAATAGCTTCTTCGGCCCAATCATATACCTCCTTGCAATAGCGTCCATCATGCTTGCCTTCGTGCTGCCTGGGTGGTTCGCGATAGGCGCATGGAGAAGGAGACGCTACGGGGTGCATTAGACGATATTCAACATCTTCGGTGCCATCCTGTTCGCGCCGCTGCTCTTTGCCATCGTGTGGAAGTTCCTCGGTGGCAAGCCCCTGTGGCAGAGCATCAAGGACGAATATTACCTTTTCATCGGCTATTCCTTCGTCTTCTTTGCGGTATACCTCATAATCGGCTTCTTCTTCAACAAGGGCCTTAACGCCTCTATACTGATTGCCATCTACATTGTCCTCTACGTGATAGTGGATTTGTTCCGCAACTATGTGGCTACTGGGAGCTACGACCTCTCCGAGCGCATGAAGGACGTAAAAGTGCTGGGAAAGTAATACAAATCCCGAGTTTTGCAAAAGGTTTTTATATGTTTGCGTAGTATATTACTATGTGCCAACTGGTAATGACATGAAAGCTTACAAATGCAAGCGCTGCGGCCACGTCTGGGTTGCCCGCATTTACACCGAAGAAGAGCCGCGGGTTTGCCCCAAGTGCAAGAACGCGTATTGGAATGTTCCGAAGAAGCTCCACTACGATTGGCGCAAGACCCATAGGAGGGTTATAAAGGTATGATGTTTGAGATGAGATTATGGAATCGAAAGTAAAGGGACATTATGTCCACAGGCATGGGAAGCGCATCTGGATTCCTTCCCACGAGATGCACGTGAATCCAGAAGTGCACGAGAGGCACGAGCGCAGGCTCCGCGAGGAGATAAAGGAGCTCGAAGAGATGGAACACGAGCACAGGAGAAGGGTGAGAGTATGAGCAAGAAAGAATTCAAGTATGGGATGGGCATAGCCCTGCAGACGACGAAGGTTCATCCTCCTTACCACTACACGCGCGGCGTGGAAGGCAACCTCAGGATAGGGCTCGAATATGCGAAAGAGCACCGCTTCAGGCAGCCATATCTCAAGGTGGCGAAGGAGCTGAACGAGCTCGCGAACATCAACGAGCACAGGAACCCGGAAGTAAGCGAGGTTTACCGCAAGGCTGCGAAGAAGGCCTTCAAGCTCCACGATGAGAAGGAGAGAAAGCTGGTGAGGGTGTAAACATGCCATTCACAGACGCTTTCAGCATCGCGAACCCCTTTGCAGTCAATCCGCAGTATAGCAACACGCCGCAAGCCGCAGCCCAGAAACAGGCTCTGCAACAGCAGCAGAAGCCTACATCGGCTGTTCCGAACCCAGCGGCTCAGCTCGCCTATGCAGGCCCAGAATCCATTCCAGCCGCAAGGGCAAGCCCCTTGATGGAGACTATCATGCCACGTGCGCAGCAGCCCATGCAAGCTGCAATGCCCATGCAGGCGCCATTCCAGAACACGCCTTTCGCAATGGCGAACCAGTACCAGCCGCAGCAGTACCAGAACGCTTTGGCACAGCTGATAGGGCAGGTGCAGGCAGCCCAGCAGATGCAGAGGATGTACCCGAATAGGTTGGTTTACGTTTAGAGGCGATTGAACGCCAGCGCAGAGCACGAATACAGGCTTCGGGGGAGGTGGCACAGGCGCCAACACGGGAGCAGTGCCCACGCCCACAGTGACCAAGTCAGGCAACACTACCACATATACAGCACCGCAAGGTTATCAGTGGGTTGGGCAAGCAGGGCAGCCAGCCAAGCTTGTGCCAATCTCAGGCACAGGTTCTCAATCTCCGAGCACAGCTACAGGTACGCCTTCAGCGACATCGCCACCGTCAGGCTCGGCTTCATATTCATCTTCTTCAACTGGTTCTCCTTCCCCTGCCGTGAGCTCTAATAAGGCTACTATCACTCAATCTCCCGCAGGAACAGGCATGAACCAGCTCCCTGCCAACATAGAACAGCAACTTCTCTCAGGTCAGATTTACTCATGGACTAATCCCAGCACAGGGCAGACCTTCTATGCCCCTGGAGCTTTCGGGAACTACGGCAATTACATGCAGATTTGGGTCTCAGGGCCTACTGGTGCAGGTCCAATAAGCCAGACAATTGGTGGGCAGTATATCCAGACAACCACGCCTAGCACGACAATAACACAGGGCGGCAATACAGTATATAATGGACCAACGTCAGGACAACCCCAATATGAGATTATCAATCCATTCACAGGCAAAGTCACGTTCACCAATACTAACCCGAACGCGCCCCTAGCTTCTTCAACTCCCGCGCCTTCGCCATTTTCTCCCTCAGCCACGCCCTATGACTATGCTGCCTTCGGCGCTCATTCAGTTGTTTCGTTCACTCCCAATAGCCCTGATTTCACTGTGACCACAACGCTCTCAAACGGCACAACAATAACCTATTCTGGCAGTGTAGTGGGCACAGGCTATGGCAACATAGCAGCAGAGAACCAAGCCATAGACGCTGCTTGGAATGCTTACGGTGGAAGTTTAGGCATGCAGAGCTACTTCGATTCCCTTCCAGCGAATTCCGTTGTTTCTATCAATGGCAACTCGGTGGGGGGCTTGACTACCACTATTACACCAGGCGGCTTCACGACGCCACCGAATGCTCAGTATCAAGCCGTGACGATGGCGCCTGGGATTACAGTAAACTTGCCGACTAGTATAATTCAGACAAGCTCTTCTGGAACCCCGATAACAACCACGGGCACATGGAGTGTGAGCAATGGGCAGCTCCAATTCACTCCAGTCACAGGGACGTATACCCAAAATGGCGTGACTGTGACAGGCACATTCTCGCAAGGTGCTGCAGGTTCTAGTTATACTTTCACGCCTACGAGTGCCACATTTGCAAATGGGCAGAGCAAGGTAAGCATACCTACCAAAGACTTCAACACAGCGGTGAATGAGTTGATGCAGTATGGTTTCAACCTAGATCAAGCGACTACGCTCTTCCTCGAATCTGCAGGCGAACCCATAACCTTGTCAGTAACGAATACGGGGGCTGTAGAAGCATCTCCTGCAACGGCTGAAAGCCCAGTATCATTACTTACAAACCCTCGTGCCTTGCTGAACCTTCAGTTAGGCAATACGGCTAGCTCGTTGTCTTCGCCGTCGTTTTCAAATGGCGGTGCGTATACCTCACAATCCATCGCATCGGGAGGTACACCGTTACAGCTACCCACAGGAGGAACAGGATTGCTACCGAATATGCAAGCAGGTTATTTTGCAGGGAATTCGATAGGATCTGGTATAACACCAGTACAAACCACGCAACCGTCAGCATTAACCAATATAGAAGAGTATTTTTCTGCAATTCCATCAGCTCTAGAACAGGATATTAATAAACTTCTTGACCTTGCAATCGTACCTCCATACTACACCCCCGGTGCTTCGCCAGCAGCGGGCGGTTCATTTCCTAACAATTATCCTTTTACTCCTCAAGATATAAATAACTTACCAGTAAGCCCAGCAATACGCAACGCAATATTGTCACAGTACCAGCAGTTGGGGCAGAACTATGGCAAGGCTTATCCAGAAACGATGACAAACGCTGAATACCAGTATCTCGGCTCGCCTTCACCTTCGGGTGATGTGTTGCAATATATAACAAGCCCGCTAGGGGAAGCGAAGCAGCTAGCTGAGGAGGCTGCTCTGCTCGGTGGTGGTTATATGATTTCAGCAGCCCCACTTGCTGCCTTGACAGGTTCGCTTGCCTCGGCAGGAACGCAAAGTGTGGTTAACCCTCTCTTGGATTATCTTTATATGGGAGGTGCATTGACCCCGCAGGAAGCTGCGCAGGCGACTGCTGCAGGAGTCATAGGTGGAGCGGCTACTGGCTGGGTTCCAGGGATGGCGGGGTTGAGCATTCCAAGGATAGCACTCACCAATGCTGGCATGGGTGCCCTTGGCGGAGCTTCCGGGGCACTGGGCAATTATTTTGGTATGAGTGGCACTCTGAAGAATTATCAGAGCAACAATCCTAACGTTATTGTCAACGGTGTTGTGGTTCCATTCAACTCACTGACAGCACAGCAACAGCAGGCTTATCTCCAGCAGCAGTATCAGCAACAGGAGTTCGAAGCACTGAACAACAACATCTTGGCTACTGAAGAAGCGTCAAACCTGCTTTCATTTATACAACCTCTCATAAATGCTGGAATCCCCGCCACGAAGATTCCAACTACGCTTGGTAATATAGCGAAGACGATGGATATAGCTAAAGTTTTCCCAAACTTCCCAGAATATGTGATTAAGGCAGCAACGTATGCACTCTCAGGTGCAGCTAATGGAGCCGCCTTTGGAGGGCTTTATGGCCCAATATACAATGCCTTAAGCGGGCTTCCTATTACACGTAACCTTCCTACGACGATAGGCGAAACAGCGGCACTTGGTGGGATTTTAGGTTTAGGAATGGCAGCACTACCCAGTGGAGGAGTCGAGAACCTTGGTGCAGAAGGAACAAGCGAAGGGTTAGGCAACCGTTTCTGGGGATTATCACTGGGTAAATCTGGCTTAGGAGTTAATAGAGTGCTGAGCCCAGAGCTGTATTCTGAGATAAGTGATTTGCTTGCAAACGGGGATATAACCCCAGACGATGTTGCTAGCATAATTAAGACAGCCACGGAAAATGGGCAATACGGATATTCATATAAACCTATTCTTGGTGCTAAAACCCTTGGTGCTAAATCTGTAAATTTGAACTTGCTTGACCTTGGTGCGTCTCCATCAGAGAGTGGTGAGTATGCATTCGGTTCAAGGGTTAGGACAATGTTCGACCGCCAGGTATTCCTTAATGCGATAAAGGGTGCAATTGACAAGGCGCCTGATGAGGATACAGCAACGGGTCTACAGAACTTGTATACCAACTATCAG